>Ga0187854_10002784_pt1 | contig 14457 bp, 21 predicted proteins | sample June2016WEW_6_15_FD_132445 | JGI IMG/M metagenome (GOLD analysis project Ga0187854, IMG submission 132445) | Peatland microbial communities from SPRUCE experiment site at the Marcell Experimental Forest, Minnesota, USA - June2016WEW_6_150 | ecosystem: Environmental > Terrestrial > Soil >...
TATAGCCGTTTTGCCTCCATATTTCAGAGAATTCGGGAGCCAGATTATTCTTGTTTTTCTGGAGGTAAGCCATGAACTCTTCAGGAACCAGGCCGGCATACGCTTCATTCGCCTTCTGACTGTGATCCCGTGCATCCGGAATCATGCCGATTTCATTCTCTACCTGGATCATTACCACCGTCTGCTCTCTGGCGTCGGTTCGTTGAAGGTGTTTCGTCAGGGCTGCGAAAGCCCGGACATCGGCATTCCTGTTGTCTTCACTGAATGGCGTGAGGATTTCCATTGCCTGACCATCTTTGTCGCGGGCTCGCGGAAACCTGTTCCAGTCGGTCTTCACCCAATAGGGCGCATAACACGACATGCTGTTTTTCCAGGTGCCGAACCAAAGGAGGACCAGCTTGAGGTTATATTTCCTGGCGGATTCAATGACGCCGTCTACCAGCGAGAAATCGAACTTGCCCTCGGCGGGTTCCAGAAGTTCCCAATATACCGGCAAGAGCACCGTGTTCAGATGCATCTTCTCCAGCTTCGGCCAAATCGGTCTCAGGTATTCGAGGCTGGATGCACTGGAATTCCCAAGCTCGCCGGCGATAATGAGGAAGGGCCTATCGTGCACCCGAAGCTGGATTGCGGTGCCTTGTTTGACCAACCGGGGAAGGTCGACGGCGGCGCCTCCGTTCTTCGTCTGAGCCAGGGGCGACAGGCAGGGCAGGCCCAGAGCCAAGAGGCACGCACACAGCATGGGTTTTGTGAATCGAAGCATGATCATGATTTCACCTCGCTCGCTACATCATAAAACTAAGGATGTCCCGAGCGCTCTCCAAAAACGCGTGTCAGGCAACTGGTGTCCCCAGATTTAAAAACTCCCTGCGGTGTGCGCCTCCGCCGCGGTTCGACGATATTATGTGCGCGCCACACTTGACCGAAGGTCTTGTATGTACGACAATGTAATTACGCATGATCCGATTTGAGTGGCATGAAGCGAAACCGGATCAACCAAGCAAAGCATGGCATTGATTTCGAAACTGCACGACTCGTCTTCGACGATCCGCATTGTGTCACGTTCGTTGAACGCGTAAAGCGGAGGGGAAGAGCGCTGGCATGCGATCGGTTCGATTGAGAACATCATCATTCTCGTCGTGGTGCATACGTATCGGGAAGAGGGTTCGGACCAAGTGATCCGCATCATCTCGGCCCGCCGTGCGACCCGGCATGAAAGGAATTTATATGCCCAGGCTAACGGCTGAGAAACGGAAAAAACTCGAAAGGCTCGCTGCCCGGCCGGACCGCGAAATTGACCTTTCCGATATCCCTGAGATCCTTGAAATACCGTCGGACGCAGTCATAGGCAAGTACTATCGGCCCAAGAAAGCCACCGTAACGATTCGGATCGATACCGATGTCCTGGCTTGGCTGAAGGCTTCAGGGGAAGGTTACCAGACTCGAATCAATGATTATCTCCGCCGACTAATGTGGCGAAGCCGGAAACGATAATCAACGATCTTATTGTTCGAATCTGAGGTCGGATTCAGGTGAGCTATTCCAACGACACGCCGAATCATCCGCCGGAAAAGGTTTCTTGTTCCTGGGAAAATGGGGGAAAATGGGGGTGCAGTCCACCAGGTTTGCGTCCCCATTTTCACAAAGCGCGTTTGAGCAGATTCATCAAACAGTAAGGACACCTGAATAGTGAAACCGAAGAAGCAGGTTCCCGTGACCGACGAGGGTTGGCTGGTGGAAATCGCGGCAGCCTATGAAGATGCACGAGAAGCCATCCCATTCGGAGCGGCGCTTGGCGAGCCGTTTGGCGAGACCGAGCTCTTTCATCTCGCACCAGTCGTGGCGTTGAAGTGTCGTGGCATTCCCCGAACTCGCCGCAACATGAGGCGAGCAACGGAAGCGGCTTTGGCGAGCTACATTGCTACTCGTGATGCCAATCCGCATTCTCTGGACAATCCGGCCGTCGCGTTTGCATTCTGTTATCTGGCGAGCCACCACGGGCTCGGAATATTGAGCGAGAGCCGAGCTGACACGGTGATCGACTACGTCGAACGTAGTCGGCCCTCACTGGTGCGTCTCATCAGCCAAGGCACGAAGCCTAACTCCCCGCTCCAGCCGGCGGCGGGCGCGCGGCTCCGGGAACTGCTCAAGAAGCTCAAAGAGTTGCGCGCCCGCCGCGGGTGAAGCGGCGCGTTAGACACCGTGACAAGCGACGCGGTCCTTATATGCGGTATACTGTGACGGTCAACAATCCAGTTTCGGTGCAACCCGACCAACGGAGATTTGAGATGAAGGGCGTTCAATTCCTCATCAACGAAAAAGGCGAAAAATCCGCTGTGCTCATCGACCTGAAGAGGCATTCCGAGCTCTGGGAGGACTTCTATGACCGAGCCATTGCTCGGGGTCGGGAAGGTGAGCCCCGGGAATCCCTACAGTCTGTAAAAAACCGTCTCATGGGGCGGAAGCGCCATCACAATGGCTGACTATTCGATTGTCTTTGCTCGCTCAGCAAGGCGGGAACTCGAACGACTGAACGATCCGCTCTCATCTCGGATTTTAAAGAGAATCGAGTCACTTGCGAGCAGTCCTCGTCCATCTGGATGCAGGAAACTTGAAGGAACAGAAAATCTATGGCGAGTACGCGTCGGTGATTACCGGATTATCTACGCCGTTGATGACCTCACAAGAATGGTGGATATTACTTGTATCCGCCATAGACGCGATGCATATCGTTAGAGCGGTGTCTAACAACGCGCTCCAGCGGACGCGAAAAAGCGGCGCCGCTGAGCGCTGCCGTTGGGCCTAAGGCAATTGCATGGAAAACCACATCGAAAGTCTCTACAAAGCGAACATCAGGCGGGCACAGAAGAATCTAATGGAGATCCCGGTCTTCTGTGGCGACCCGCCGCAATTCTCCGGCTTGAACGGCTGGGTGTTCGAGAAGACAATTCAGCATCTCATTCTAAAGCACCTGCGCCAAAGGCGAATCAATGCGACGATTAGGGAACAAGTCCCTCCCAGTGGAAGAGTTCGTGCTGACCTCACCATCAACAACATTGCGCTCGAAATCAAAGCGGGCGGGCTCTTCTCTTCGGATGCTCCCCACCGATACAAAGAATATCAATCGCTCGCAAAGAAGAAAGGCTTACGTTACATCTATCTGACTCTGGGCGAGACCTACCAACCATACCGAAAAGCAATTATCAAGGCTCTTGGAGGGAACAACGCCTTCTTCTTGGACACGGCGGGCGAATGGAAACGGTTCACAACTCGATTGGTCGCCGCGCTGAAGAAGCAATGAAAGTCCCAACTTTAGGTGCAGCGGCCGCCTGTCGGCGCCGCTGACCACGACGTTAGGTGCCAGGTGAGGAGGAACTGCTCTTGTCCAAGACCGCTTTAATCGGAATCGCCGGCGTTCACTACGTGGCGTCCGAGTTTTCTCGCCGTGGCCTGATAGCACTGCCTACCGTGAAGAACATTGCGGCATATGACATCGCCGTTCTCAATACGCTTGGCACCAAGCACGCGAACGTTCAGGTCAAAGCGTCCTCGAAGCGGGTGCCCTTCTTCCCCATGCCCCCAGCGGAGAAGGTTCGCGCAGGCCCGAGGGACATTTAGGTCCTTGTAAGATGGATCGAAAAGGAACAGCGGTATGAGGCCTTCCTGCTCACGGGTCGTCAAGCTCGGGCGGCGGTCCAAGCAAGCGTTGAAGCACAGGAACCAAGCATCGAGCGCGGAACACGGCAGAAGCCCTTCCCATGCATAGCTGTGGGTCCGAGCAATGCTTCAAATGCGGCACTTTGGGCAAGGCAATGGTTCAAGTGGAAGCTGTAGTCACTTGCCCACGCCAGCATCGGCTGGCACCTAACCACTCCATCGAGCGGCCGGGCCAAAGGCTGCTTCGCGCCCTTTGGCCCGCCGCTCATGTCGAACGTTATGCGGACATGGTAGAAGCATGATTTTTCGGCTTACTCATAAGGTATCGAAGAAATTGCGAATCCGGTGCGAGCAACTCGAGCAAAGTCACGCATCGATGCTGGAATGGTATTGCAACCTGGTTATCGTTCAGCGGCGTCAGTTTTTTCTGTTTACTCACGCTGCGACGCTGTTCTCCCTTTGGGCGCCTGCGGCTGGCTGGAACCGGACTGACTTCAGCTCAAGGTTCCGGCATCATGCGATGGACACGCTAAGGGACTATGGATTCGCTGACGGAGACATCGTCAGGATCGTCGATGACGAGCCCGACATCTTTGCGACGAGTGCAGATCGAGGGGTGCTTGGGTCCATGGTCGATTATGCGAAGATGCTCCAATTCACGGCCGATTACGCTGGAGGGCTTGAGCGAATGAGCACGCGCAGCATGAACGACGTCGCGAACAAATGCCCCATGGGCAGAATTGGTATGGAGAGGCCGGCTCGCTATCTACGACAATTTCTCCAGCCCGAGGGAGCCGTATAACAAGCCGTTTCAGCGGGCGGGCGCCGATGGCGCCCGCCACTGAACGGCAGATCGTTATGCAACAGGAGAGACGTGAAGGATATGCCGAGCAACATGTTGGGAGCGGGTTATCCAATTGCTGCGGAGGCTTTTGATCTCGAGGTGTATCAGCTCGCTTGCACTTTCGCGGCGAGCCGCGAGATCGCGCGGTTGGCCAAGACGCATCCAGGTCTTCAGCAGCTATCGTCCGTGTTTCAACTATCAGAAGCCGCACGCCGCCTTATCGCTGTGGCGGCAATGGCGCGTAGCGCAATGGACACTTGGTCCTCGACTGCGTACGAAAAGAAGCTCACCAACACGGTTGGATCTCTGTGTCCCGACGTTGAGCGGCCCAAGGAGCAGGTGGGTCTTGCTTTTCGAGAAGCCTGCAACAAAATCATCCACGCTGACGACATGGAACTGCTTGCTGAGGAAAACGACGCCGACGTGCTCAGATACGACGTCGTTCTAGATGGTGAAAAGCGGGATCGGCCATGGAGAGCGTATCTTAATGTGGTGACTTTCTTGGAGGTGGCCGCACATGTTGTCTAGCTGGCATAACCAGCCCTTCCAGCGGACGCGCGGAAAAGCGCAGCGCGCCGCTGAAGGCCAGCGTTAGGCCGCAAAACAGACACCGGAGGACGTGATGGAAATAGCGCTTGGCAAGTTTTTCCTCGACGCGCTAAAGGAGCTTCGGGACGTTTTCACGAAGGCCCAGGATAGGCGCGACAACTTGGTAGCGACCGGAACGTTCCTCGAGCTCTACGGATCGGCAACGCGCCTCCAAGGCTACGCCCTGCACATTCGCACTGTACGAGAGAGCAAGGGCAAGGCTGGGTCACTCGGTGAAGCTCTCCGCGCGTTCTTTGACGAGGTCCATCACTTTGGAGAAGTTCTTCGAAAGGCGAACCTGTCAGCCATTGACGTCTTCCACCCGCAGTTGGGCGCAGAGTTGGCCAGGGTTGTTGGCGCAGATGCCAGTCTGGAGGGCACGTTCGCGCATAGTATTGCGCCGCGCTACAAGCTCAAACCAGGTCAACTCAAGAACGTTGTTGATCTTTACGTAAATCACTATGAGGTCTGTGACGGTGGTGCTTGGAACGCGGAACGTGAGATGAGCTATCAGTTGCCGAGGTGGTGGGACCCCGAGGGCCAGTGGGAGAGTGACGCGGTGTGGGGGCGCTTCGAGGAGCTATCTAGTCATTTGCAAGAGTTCCGGGCCGTGATTGGAGACGTCATAAAGACAACGTGGGACTTTAAGGAACTCGCAACACTCCCGACTGTGAAGTAGGTGCGGCCTAACAAGTCGTTGCAGCCGACCGCCTTCGGCGGCGGCTGAACTCCAACGTTAGACCGCGAGGATGAATTGTGATTCGAGATGACATTGGCAGCCGACTCGTTCATCTGACCAAGGGCGAACCCGATCAGGTTGCCGCAAATACATTCTTGGCGATTGTCAAAGATCGGAAGCTCAGGGGCGGCACCGGCTGCATTAAGGGGGGCTATCAGTGTGTTTGTTTCAGTGAGGCACCGGTGAGCAAACTGTCCCAGATTCTTGCTAATCCCATGGCACACGGGATGAGATACAAGCCGTTTGGGGTCATGGTTGAAAAGCAATGGCTATTCGAGCGCGGTGGCCGTCCAGTGATCTATCAGTCAGACTCCGAGTATGAACTGCTGCACGAGACACAGCGGTTCCGTCACGTCAGGTACGAACCGGCGACAGTGGATTTCACCTGGGAGCGGGAGTGGCGAATTCACACCTCAGAATTGGAGCTTGATCCCGCACAAACGACCTTAGTCGTCCCCAATCGCGCCTGGGAAAAGTGGGCCCAGGATCAACACATTGCAATGTTGTCACGTCGAGCAATGGTGCTGCATGGATTTATCGGCCCACGATCGGTGTCGGACTTCCCCTGGCACTTCATGGTGATCGAGGATCTTGGTGTTGAAATCCCCGCCGTATCGCCGCCTGAGGCTGCGACTGCGGTCTAACAAGCCGCTCCAGCCGACGAGCGGCGCAGGACATCTGGTGCTGAGAAGTAAGTTCGAGAACGCCGCTCGCGGCTGAGCGGCAGTGCGTTAGGCTCACAAGAGGTACCGCATGAATCCGTGGCTAATTGCGATGCTGGCGTATCTCGAACGTCAGGCCAAGGGCGTAGACCTGCCGCTCCAAACGATCAGTCTGCCGGATCTATGCACAAACGAGCAGTACGATGCCGTCATGGGAAACTTTGTCACGGAGTCCGTCACCAAAGGGGTTCAATGTATGGCATTCGGAGACCTGTTTCTTGAGGACGTTCGGAAGTATCGAGAAAACCAATTGAAAGGGACTGGGATCGAACCCCTTTTCCCGTTATGGGGAATTCCCACCGGACAACTCGCAGAACAGATGCTCTCGGCGGGTCTGGAAGCCTATATCTGCAGTGTTGACCTCAAGAAACTACCTTCACACTTTGCCGGGCGCAAATGGTCAAGAGACTTGATTACGGAGTTTCCGCAAGGCAACGACCCTTGTGGTGAGAATGGCGAAATTCACACAGTCGTTGTGGACGGCCCCATGTTTCGCAGACCGATCCCAGTCAGTGTTGGCGAGACTATTGAACGGAATGGGTTTGCATATGCAGACATCATCCCGATGAGTTGAAACGACCGTCGAACAATAGGGTGGAGGCAACACGGACAAGCCGCGCGCCTCACCTTGAGCGTTAGACCTCGCTAGTCCGCAGTTACTCCGGTGTAGCAACAAAGAGCTTGCCCTCAGAACTTATTGTTACTACAATATGCCCATGCCCATTTGGGACGAATTCAAGCGGTGACGCAACATCGAGCTTCATGGCTTGGACCTCGCGGGGGCTGACGCCATTTGGGGCAACTTCACCGTCACGCGTGAGGACATCCGGGCACACTACGGCGAGAAACGGATGTTGACGTTCGGCATCCTCAATGGCGAGGTCGTCGTCCTCGTCCACACGGACCGTGACGACGACATGGACGTCATCTCATTACGCAAGGCAGAGAAATATGAAGCGCGTTATTACTTTGAAGTCGCCGAAGAACATTTCCGCAAAGGCCGTTGATCCGAACAATCCTCCCTGGTCCGAGGAGATGTTGGGTCCGCCGATAGTGCGTCACGGCCGAGGAGCGCAGAAAGCACCGACGAAGATCTTGACTACTATACGTCTTGACGCGGACGTCATCGCTTTCTTTCGCGCTCAAGGGCGGGGATACCAAACGCGCATCAATGAAGCGCTTCGTCGCGTAAAGGAGCGAGGCCTAACAACGCGCTCCAGCGGATCCGCAAAAAGCGCGGCCCGCTGAGCGCTAGCGTTAGCCTGGCGGTGAATAAGTTCCTGGATTCGCCGGGAAAGGCCAGCTAGACTTGGGAGCATGGATTTTGAGTGGGATCCCCAAAAAGCGAAGAAGAACCTTCGCAAGCATGGAGTACCGTTTGCCGAGGCAGCAACAATCTTCGGTGACCCACTCGCTGTGACAGCTCCTGACCCCGATCACTCGTCGGAGGAGCACAGAAATATTACAATCGGCACGTCAAATCGACTTCGGCCTCTGATCGTAAGCCACGTCGATCGTGGCGGCCGCGTTCGGATCGTTAGCGCGCGTCAGCTGACGCGCCATGAGAGACAAGCTTATGAAGAAAAGAGTCAGGACTGAGATGGAGGACGACCTCCGACCGGAATATGATCTCCGACAATTGCTCAAGCGCGGGGTGCGCGGAAAGTACCTCAAAGGTTATCGTGCCGGCACCAATCTTGTGTTGTTGGAACCAGACGTCGCACAAGCCTTTTCTAATGAGCAGGCGGTGAACGAAACCCTGCGTCTGGTCATTCAGTTAACCAAGATTCGGGACGGGAAGAACCCAAAGAGAGCGAGGAGGGCAGGCTAACAAGCCGCTGCAGCCGTCGAGCGGAGCGGGTGCGCCCGGATCAATCGAGCGAACCGCGAGCACCGCTCGCGGCTGAGCGGCATGGCGTTAGGCACCAAGAGCACTGGCATGGCAATGGTTCCTGAAAAAGTCTGGAAGCCCCTAGGACGCCCCGAACTGGGCATGCTTAACACCATTAGCAAAGCCATCAGGGCGGAGGAATGGCGTGCTCCAGAACTCTTGACCTCGGTGCGGCTGGGACCGTCCCTGGTTATTGCCACTGATTATGGTGGTGAGCACCGGTCTGCTCGCTACCGGAGTCTCTCGTTCATTGTCGCTGACTTGCAGTTCCTTTGGTATTGGAATGACCTGCGAGACGACATTCGACGGACAATCTTGAAGGATTCTCGACGGCTTTCCTACACACGGCTCACCGAAGCTCGTCGGGCACGTGCCCTTGTGCCATTCTTGCGAGCCACAAACACGATTCCTGGTCTGCTTGCGACGTTTCTAACCGACAAGCGAATCAGCTCATTTTTCTCTGAGGATTCGGGAGACAACCTGCTCGGCGAGCCGATAGTTGATCCAACGAAGTGGAGTCCGTCTTCATTCGAAAAGATGCTTCGCGTTGCCCATTTCGGTGCGATGCTTGTCTCAGGCTTGTCGGCACCGGGGCAGAACCTTCTATGGGTTACCGACCAAGACGAGATCGCGGCGAACCCTGAAAAGCACCGCGAGGCAACAGGGGCCTTCGCCCACGTGATGGCCCATTACCTCAAACACCCGATGGGGCACTTTCGGTTGGCGACAACCCAAAGTGATGATGGCTCGTTATCGTTGGAGGACCTCGCGGCAATTCCAGATTTAGCTGCTGGAGCCCTTGCCGAAGTCGCCTCAGTCACGGCCTCGGAAGGGGGGTTTTCGAGCGCGAATCTCGTTTCGCCTCTTAGTGCCAACGTCTCGGAAAAGGCGCACGCGATTCTCGCGTGGCTTGCTGACGGTCCCCATCCCTTGCGTCGGATCACATTCTGTGTTGAGCATGTGCCCCCTGACCGCTTCAAGGCGAAACTGCTCCGCACAGCGTTGGAGAATCCGATTCCAGAGTACAATTGGGTTCCGGAGTTTCTCGCGCGAACGGGGGGCCTAACAAGGCGCTGAAGCTGACGGTGGCCCGCCAGTTTGGTTCCGCGCGGCGCGCTCGTCTCTGAAGACGCGCGGTCGCAGCTTAGCTTGGCCGTTAGACGGAAAAAGGATGACGAAGAGAACATTGTCGAGTTGGAGCAGCGGCAAGGACAGCGCGTGGGCGCTTTACCTCCTTCGGCGAGATTCCACAATTGACCTTGTCGGTCTGTTTACTGTCATGAACCAGAAGTACAACCGCGTGTCCATGCACGCCACACGGATGGAAATGCTACAACGTCAGGCCAAGGGCGTAGACCTGCCGCTCCAAACGATCAGTCTGCCGGATCCATGCACAAACGAGCAGTACTATGCCGTCATGCGAAACTTTGTCACGGAGTCCGTCACCAAAGGGGTTCAATGTATGGCATTCGGAGACCTATTTCTTGAGGACGTTCGGCAGTATCGGGAGAACCAATTGAAAGGGACTGGGATCGAACCCCTTTTCCCGTTATGGGGAATTCCCACCGGACAACTCGCAGAAAAGATGCTCTCGGCGGGTCTGGAAGCCTATATCTGCAGTGTTGACCTTAAGAAACTACCTTCACACTTTGCCGGGCGCAAATGGTCAAGAGACTTGATCGCGGAGTTTCCGCAAGGCAACGACCCTTGTGGTGAGAATGGCGAAATTCACACGGTCGTTGTGGACGGCCCCATGTTTCGCAAACCGATCCCAGTCAGTGTTGGCAAGACTGTTGAACGGAATGGGTTTGCATATGCAGACATCATCCCGATGAGTTGAAACGACCATACGCAGGAGATTGTGGACACCCAATTTGCTTGAGATGATGGGTGTCTAGATTTCCGATTCCGACTTTTCCAGGGAGGCACGCAGCACCTGGGCGCGTCTGCTCAGAAAAATCCTCGAAGTCGACCCTCTGCTCTGCGCTTGCGGCGCGCGCATTCGCATCGTCTCCTTTATTACAGACCCGCGCGTCGCCGGCCGCATCCTGCGCCACCGCGAAAGCGAGTGCTGCAAGGCGAAGTATCCTTCCGAACCTCGCGCTCCGCCGAGCGCCCGCGACAGCCCCCACCCATAATGTCCAATCTGCCGCCACGCCACGGACGCCACCCGGGACCCTCCGGTCGAGGTGTGCCCGACGCATGCGCATCCCGCTGCTGCATATCCAGGACCTGGGGCATGCAGCGCATTGCCGGGCCGAACTCGGCTTTTCTCACCGGCAGGCAGCCCGGCAATGCGCTGCATGCCTCAGGTCCTCTCCCATTTCCTCCCTCGCTCCTCCGATTTCCTCTTGTACTCCCGGATAGAAATGCTTATAGATATCGATCCCCTGGAGTGGATTCACCGCATCGCCGCCCACATCCCCGATCCGGGACGACATGGCCAACGCTTTTACGGCGCCTATTCCAACCGGGCCTGGATCGCCGTCGGCGACAGCGCCGGACCTGCGGCAAACGTACGCGCCCAGCAGGACAATTTCGACTTCTCCAGGGAAGCACGCAGCACCTGGGTGCGCCTGCTCAGAAAAATCCTCGAAGTAGACCCTCTGCTCTGAGCTTGCGGCGCACGCATGCGCATCGTCTCCTTTATTACAGACCCGCGCGTCGTCGAGCACATCCTGCTTCACCGCGAAAGCGAGCGCTGCAGGGCTCCCCGTACCGGTTTCATACACATAAATCGATCGCCAAGATACTGCGCAGCCGGAGGTGGAGAGTAGCCGACCGTTGAAAAGAGATCATGGCGGCATCTTTGTATCTCAGGGATATTGCAATTTCTGAGCTATTACGTAAGAATGCGGCTGCCTGATTTATCTTGCAGAAAACAAGGAAGTCACGGATAAAGGTTCAATCCGCCCGATATCTGGAGCCCAGGAGTCTGCCAATTGGAGATTCAGCATGAGCGAGAGCGAGCACGATGGCGGCGAGTGCTTGCGGCGGGGAGTCTTTGATTACAACGCTGGGCTCGCAGCGCTGAAAGAAGCCTGCCTCGGTTCCTCGGAGAGGACGTTGCTAGCCGAGAGAATCGCTGATGTATTTGCGCGAAGATCAATTGCGATGTTGGACATCGGCTCTGGCAACGGTGTCGTCACCCGGAAATTAATGCATGACATGGAGATGCACAGCGTCAATGCACATGTCACATGTGTCGAACCAAATCCGACGGGACCCTGGCAGGTCTACGAGAGCGACAAGATGAAACTCGTCGTCGGTGGATTCGAGGAGGTAACTTTTGAGAGCGCTTTCGATGTGATCACCTCGATTCATTCAATTTACTATGTAGGCTCTCTTTCTGTCGCGGTCAAGAAGATGTCGTCATTACTCGCCCCAGGCGGGCTTCTCCTGATACTTGTTTGGGAATCGTCTTGCATTCTATATCAAGCGGCAACGATCTTACAGGGTAGCCGCGGGCAGCGGGTGATTTCAGCCGATGATGTGTTTCTCCACGTCTGTGATCGATGGAGCCGAAGCGCGGTGACAAGATTGCACTACGAAGGCCCCCTTGCAATTCCATTTTTCTTGCGCTCCCCCAAGACACTTCAATCTCTAGCGTCCGTCATCATCCGTGACCGAAACAGCAGGATTGACGAGGAAGTGCTACGGCTTCTTGCCGACCACCTGAGGCAAGCACGCACCATTGAGTTAAGGAGAAACTCACTAATAATTGTCCGCGCCCCTGGTGCATGTGGCGAACACGGCGGAGCATAAGCTTTCTTCCATTTCTTTCCCTGCCGCCTAAACGCCGAACCGCTATACTTGTGCCGAAACATGCGACGCTTTTGAGCACCGTGGAGTCAGCACCCGGAGGTTTCACGGCTGGGTCTTGAGCGAGTTGACAGCGAATGCGTGAGGCTCTACAATCGCTTTTGCAATGCAGCGCGAAGAATCAACTTCTGGGCACCTGAGACCAGAACGATTTTATTATTTGACCGTTTTTGACGGCGCTCACTCTGCATTGACATGGCCCCAAAAAGATGCTTCCTACGCCGCTCGCTATAGAAATTTGCATTTGTCCGAAATCAGGTCGATAATTCGTTTCAATCTGCTATGGCGTCCTTGCATACTGCTTAGGCACACAGACGTTTTCAACAACATTCCTCAGCACATTTTTTGAACACGTCCGAAGCGCAGTCGCTGGCAGATGCTCGTCTTCTGCGGCTCTCCACTCCATTCCGTGACACGTTTCAAAACCTATTCCAATATTGGGTCTTTAACTCGTACACGGGTGCTGCCCAGCACTTGCACCACTTGACCCCAGAACAACAAGAGGCCTTCGAAGTGGCCCAGCGCAAGGGTGCTATCAAGAATCTGAAGGGCGTTCAAGACGTTGCCAGATTCCAAGATTACGGGTTGGACCTCAATCAGCTTCTCCGGAATTATGACCGGTTGTTCAGCCGGCAGGATCTTGTTGTCAGCCCCTCGCTAACCTTACCGCCGGACTGGTACGCCAAAAGAGTTCTGGCCAGATGGTCTGAATATCTAGATGATCGACGTGGACTGGGGCAGCGCAGGACGAAAGCCGTGACTCAGATTGAGGGGGAACTAATGCGCGGAGTCCAGGAATGCTGGAGGCGGCGCCAGTATTTCACGCGCCTGGAACAGATCGAGAGTTGCGTTGGGGGCGGCCAGGCACGGTCATTTCGAGAAACACTTGTACAGGCAAAGATTCTTGTAGTCAATTCAGCATCTTACGATGAGTTCGAGCAATACGCCGTGGACGACCCCAGTATTGTCGGAGGCATGACCGCCGTCCGAAACCTCAGTCCGTTGCTGTCCGAGACGGAGGCTGCAATCCCAGAGGGTGCTGCTGGAGCCGAGCCGCTCGCTGTGATTAACCTTGCACCACTTGAAATGTTAAGCATGGCGGACATTGTCTCTTTCCATACGGAGGAGAAATACAAGAACTTCCGAGGGAGTATTGAAAAGCTTCATCAATTGCAAATGCGCCCGAACGCCAACATACAGACATCTGAGGCGGAGTCTGCGGTTGCAGGCCATCTCCGAATTTTGCGCCACTGTGTAAAGGACGTTTTAGACCGGCGTGGGTTGAAATCCCAAATCGAGAGTACCACCGCCGATGTGTTCTTGCGCCTTCATCCAGCCGTTGCGAGTTCGATCGTCGCAGCACTGATGTTTGCGTTGGGCGTGCCCGCCCCGACCTATGTCCTGCTTGGGCCATTATCTGCGTTCGTCCTCACAAAGAAGACAACCAGCGACCGTTGGCGGGAAGTTGAAGTAGTGCTAAGGGAAGAAATCTGCCAGGAGCTAGGTCTCTGACCGCCCCAAAATGTCGCTCTGTCGACCGCAGGCGGTAGGGGCTGACATGACATGCCGCGTAGTCCCGCTGGTTGAGAACTGCTACGGGAAAACCGGGGACGCTGACTGGTTTTTGCACGCATGAGCACAAGATGGTAGCGCGGGCCATGCTCCGGGCTCTGCTCACAGAAACACCAATAGCACTACCTCGACACAATGCAGGATCTTCGTTTCCGCGACCGACCGTTCGCCAGGGCATGGACTCTGCGTCCAAGCCGGGACTCAAGATCGGTCACAAACTCCTAGCTGCCCATCGGCCTTCCTGTCCGGGTGTGAAGCCGGATTCTCGCGAGCAGAGCTTCATCTTCTGGGTCGGCAAGCTACGCCGACCAGTTCGCAGTCTGCGGCGGGCGCAACGCCTGGCCATGGAAACACCCCCGGATCCGCGCACCGGCGCCACTTGGCTTGCGCTCGATCCCCTGGAGTGGATTCACCGCATCGCCGCCCACATCCCCGATCCGGGACGACATGGCCAACGCTTTTACGGCGCCTATTCCAACCGGGCCGGAATCGCCGTTTCCTCCGCCCATGGCGACAGCGCCGGACCTGCGGCAAACGTACGCGCCCAGCAGGACAATTCCGACTTCTCCAGGGAAGCACGCAGCACCTGGGCGCGTCTGCTCAGAAAAATCCTCGAAGTCGA
>Ga0187854_10002789_pt1 | contig 14448 bp, 10 predicted proteins | sample June2016WEW_6_15_FD_132445 | JGI IMG/M metagenome (GOLD analysis project Ga0187854, IMG submission 132445) | Peatland microbial communities from SPRUCE experiment site at the Marcell Experimental Forest, Minnesota, USA - June2016WEW_6_150 | ecosystem: Environmental > Terrestrial > Soil >...
AATGTATTCCCGGGGAATGGTTCCTCCTTTGATGGCATCCACAAACTGAAATTTCTCCCCGGGGGATGAAGGCTCTACTTCTAAAATGACATGCCCGTACTGGCCCCGGCCGCCCGACTGACGAACAAATTTTCCCTCCGCGCGAGCCGCCTGGGTAATAGTCTCCCGGTACGCCACCATGGGTTTTCCCACGTTGACCGAGACCCCAAACTCCCGCATCAGCCGATCCACAATGATCTCCAGATGGAGCTCGCCCATGCCCGAAATGATCCGCTGCCCGGTCTCCGTATCCGTAAACATCCGGAAGGAAGGATCTTCCAGGGAGAGTTTGTGCAGCCCCTGGTCCAGCTTCTCCTGGTCTGCCTTGGCCTTGGACTCAATGGCCAGGGAGATGACCGGTTCGGGAAATTCCATTTCTTCCAAAACCAGAGGATGTTCCTCGGCGCAGAGGGTATGGCCGGTCATGGTCTCTTTGAGACCCACGGCAGCCACGATATCCCCCGCCCCAGCCTCTTTGATCTCCTCCCGCTTATTGGCATGCATCTTCACCAGGCGTCCGATTCTTTCTCGCTTCCCTTTGTTGGCATTGTAAACGGAGGAGCCGGAAGTGAGGGTTCCGGAATATATCCTCAAAAAGGTCAATTGCCCCACGTAGGGGTCGGACATGATCTTGAAGGCCAGGGCCGAAAGAGGAGCCCCGTTGAGCGGGGACCGCTCCTCGTCCAGGCCACTATCCGGGTTAAGGCCCCGAATCGGGGGAACCTCTAAGGGGGAAGGAAGATAATCCACCACCGCGTCCAGAAGCTGCTGGATCCCCTTATTTTTAAACGCTGACCCGCAGAGCACGGGAACCATTCGGGCGGCGATGGTCTCCCTCCGGATGAGCGCCTGGGCCTCTTCCAGGGAAACGCGCTCACCGGCTAAATACTTCTCCATGAAGGAATCATCGCTCTCCGCCAGCATTTCCATTATCTTCTCCCGATAGGCCTCGACCGTGGGTACCAGGGAAGCGGGGATGTCCTCTTCATGGTATTCAGCCCCCAGCGTCTCCTCATCGTAAATAATGGCCCTCTCCCGTAAAAGATCGATGACCCCCCGGAAATTCTCTTCGGCTCCCACTGGAAGCTGGAGAACGATGGGACGAGCGCTCAGCCTTTCCTGCATCATCCTTACCACCCGGGCGAAATCCGCACCAACCCGGTCCATCTTGTTGACGAACGCGATCCGCGGAACGTGATACTTATCCGCCTGCCTCCACACCGTCTCACTCTGGGGCTCAACGCCCCCCACCGCACAAAAAACCGCAATCGCCCCGTCCAGAATCCTGAGGCTCCGTTCTACCTCGATGGTGAAATCCACATGGCCGGGGGTGTCGATGAGGTTGAGGCGATGTTCTTTCCAGATACAAGTGGTAGCCGCGGAAGTGATGGTAATTCCCCGTTCCTGTTCCTGTTCCATCCAGTCCATCACCGCGGTCCCGTCATGCACCTCTCCCATCTTGTAGGAGACGCCCGTATAGTAGAGGATCCGCTCCGTAGTCGTAGTTTTACCAGCATCGATATGGGCCATGATGCCGATGTTTCGATTTTTTTCCAATTGCCCTCGATTGGCCAAAGGAATCCTTCCTCAGAAAAAGAAAAAACGTCCCTGCGCCAAGAACCCCGCTCCAGCGGGACCCATGGCCCATCTTCTTCAGGATCGTGAGTTGGGTTTTCGGTATCTTACCAGCGATAATGGGCGAAAGCTTTGTTGGCTTCGGCCATTTTATGGACATCCTCTCTCTTCTTGACCGCGCCGCCCCGGTTATTGGCTGCATCGATCAATTCACCGGCCAGCTTCTCTTCCATGCTCTTCTCCGATCGGTCTTTGGCATAGTTGATCAGCCACCGGATGGCCAAAGCCGTCCGCCTTTCGGGACGGACTTCGGTAGGAACCTGATAGGTCGCGCCTCCGACTCGCCGGGATTTTACTTCAATAATGGGCTTTACGTTGTTGACCGATTTCTCGAAGAGCTTCAAGGGGTCTTCCTTCGCCCGCTCCTGGATAATATCCAGGGCCCCGTAAAGAATCCGCTCCGCTACGCTCTTCTTGCCCCGCCGCATAACATTGTTGACGAACTTAGCGACTAAGCTGTTTTTGTACTTCGGGTCAGGCAGAATTTCTCGCTTGGTGACTTCCCGTCTTCTGGGCATGCGTCCCTCACTTCGCTCTCTTCGCCCCGTACTTGGAGCGGCTCTTCTTTCGATTTTGCACTCCCACAGAATCCAGGGTTCCCCGGATGACGTGGTATCGCACCCCCGGAAGATCTTTTACCCTCCCCCCCCGGATTAAAACCACGGAGTGTTCCTGAAGGTTATGCCCTACCCCTGGGATATAAGTGGTGATTTCATACCCATTGGTCAAGCGGACCCGGGCCACTTTTCTCAAGGCCGAATTGGGCTTCTTGGGGGTGGAGGTATAAACCCGGATACAAACCCCCCGGCGTTGGGGTGACTTCATCAGTGCCGGAGCCGCGGTCTTAGGCGTCAACTTTTGACGGCCCATTCGAATTAACTGGTTTATGGTGGGCATCGATCCTCCGAATGCCGAAATTTATAAAATCTTCTTATTTTATCAAATTAGTGGCCATTGTCAATATTCTATTTTTTGAAACTATTTTTTCACCATTTTAGGAATTTTCATTTTCCTCTTCTTCCCCTTCCACTCGAATCCCCAGGGTTCGGTAGCGGGGGAGTCCGGTTCCCGCCGGGATCAACCGCCCCAGGATCACGTTCTCCTTCAGACCCCGCAGGTGGTCAGTCTTTCCGCTAATGGCCGCCTGGGTGAGGACTTTCGTCGTCTCTTGGAAAGAGGCGGCCGAGATGAAGCTTTCCGTGCTCAAGGAAGCCTTGGTGACCCCCAGAAGCAGAGGCTCGGCAATGGCTGGCTGTTTCCCCAGAGCCTTCAGCTTTTCGTTCTCCTCTTCGAACACATGGCGCTCCACGTGCTCTCCCACCAGGAAGTTGGAATCTCCCACTTCCTTGATCATCACTCTCCGGAGCATCTGCTTCACGATGACTTCGATGTGTTTATCGTTGATCTTGACCCCCTGGAGACGGTACACCTCCTGCACCTCGTCCACCAGGTAGCGGGCCAGATCCTCGACTCCCAGAATGGAAAGGATGTCATGAGGATTGGAGGACCCATCCATCAACGCCTCGCCCGCTCTGACTCTCTCCCCTTCATGGACGCTGATGTGTTTTCCCTTAGGGATGGAATACTCCTTGGGGTCACCCACCTCCGGGGTGATGACCACTTTTCGTTTCCCCTTGGTATCTTTGCCAAAGGAGACCGCTCCGGTGATCTCGCTGATGAGCGCATATTCTTTGGGCTTGCGGGCTTCGAAAAGCTCGGCCACGCGGGGTAGCCCTCCGGTAATATCCTTGGTTTTAGTCGTTTCGCGGGGGATCTTGGCGATGACGTCCCCCTGGTGTACCTTATCACCTTCGGCGACCACGATATGGGCTCCCACCGGCAGGAGATAGCGGGCCATGCTTTCCGTTCCCGGGATCTTCAAAGTCCGTCCCCGCTCGTCCTTGATGGATACCCTCGGACGGGCCTCCGGGTCCTTGGCTTCGGTGAGGACCTTGGTGGAAAATCCAGTCACCTCATCAAGCTGCTCCTGCATGGTCACCCCTTCGACAATGTCCCCGAACTTGACCCTCCCGGAGACCTCGGTCAGGATGGGGATGGTGTAGGGGTCCCACTCGGCGATCAGGTCCCCGCTCTTGACTGGTTTGCCATGCTCCACTTTAATCTTAGCCCCGTAGATGATGGGATACCGCTCTCTTTCTCTCCCGCTCTCATCCACGATGGCCAGCTCTCCGTTCCGGTTCATGACCACCAGGTCTCCGTCTTTATTCCGGACCGTAGAGATGTTGACGAATTTCACCTTTCCGTCATTCCTCGCCTGCAGTGCGGTCTGCTCCGCCCGGCGGCTGGCCGTTCCGCCGATATGGAAGGTACGCATGGTCAGCTGAGTGCCGGGTTCCCCGATCGACTGGGCGGCGATGATACCCACGGCTTCTCCGTTGTTGACCAGTTGCCCCCGGGCCAGGTCGCGCCCGTAGCATAGAGCACAGACCCCCCTCTTGGAACGGCAGGTCAGGACGGACCGGATTTTTACTCTTTGCAGACCCGCATTCTCGATCTTTTCCACCAATCGCTCATCAATTTCTTCATTGGCCTTCACGATCACTTCCCCCGAAGGATCATGGAGATCCTCGAGGGCAACCCTTCCCAGGACGCGCTCTCCGATAGGCTCGATGATCTCTCCCCCTTCCACCAGGGGGGTGACCGGAATCCCATCCAGGGTACCGCAATCGAATTCGCCAATCACCACATCTTGAGCCACATCCACCAGTCTTCGGGTTAAATACCCCGAATTGGCTGTCTTGAGCGCCGTATCCGCCAACCCTTTTCTCGCCCCGTGGGTGGAGATGAAGTACTGCAAAACCGTCAGTCCTTCACGGAAATTGGCCGTAATGGGCGTTTCGATAATCTCGCCCGAGGGCTTGGCCATGAGACCCCGCATGCCGGCCAGCTGGCGAATCTGCTGGGCGCTGCCCCGGGCTCCCGAATCGGCCATCATATAGATGGGGTTGAAAGAGGGGACCCGTTTTTTCTTTCCGCTGGGATCGGTGATCACCACGTTGCCCAGCTCCTCCAGAATCTCAAAACCGATGTTTTCCGTAACCTGGGCCCAGATGTCTACCACTTTGTTGTAACGCTCTCCGTCGGTAATTAACCCCTCTTTATACTGACTCTCGATCTCCAGGACCTCCCGGTTGGCCTTCTCCAAGATCTCGGCTTTTCGGGCCGGGATGACCATATCGTCGATGGAGATGGAGATCCCCGCCTGGGTGGCGTGGCGGTACCCCAGGTCTTTGAGCTGGTCCGCCAGGATAACCGTCTTCTTGTTCCCGGAGAACCGATAGCACTGGTCAATGAGGGCGGCGAGCTCTTTTTTATTCATCACTTTATTAACAAAGGAGAACGGGATCTCGGGCGGGACAATTTCTCGGAGCAGAATTCTTCCCACAGTGGTGGAAACGAGTTCCTGCGCACCATTGGTCCCCAGACGTACCTTGATGGCTGCCTGGAGATCGATTTCCCCGGCATCGTAAGCCATGCGTACTTCTTCGGCGCTGGAGAAAATTTTGCCCTCCCCTTTCACAAAAGGCTTCTCCCGGGTCATGTAGTAAATGCCCAGCACGATATCCTGGGTCGGCACAATGATCGGCTTGCCATGGGCCGGAGAAAGAATATTGTTGGTGGACATCATTAGGACCCGGGCTTCAATCTGGGCCTCGACGGAAAGGGGGATATGCACGGCCATCTGGTCCCCATCGAAATCCGCGTTGAAGGCAGCACAGACCAGGGGATGAAGCTGGATGGCTTTTCCCTCGATGAGGATGGGTTCGAAGGCTTGGATCCCCAGACGGTGCAGCGTGGGTGCCCGGTTGAGCATGACGGGGTACTCCCGCACGATCTCGCTCAGGGTTTCCCAAACCTCGTCTTTTTCTTGTTCCACCATCTTCTTCGCGCTCTTGATGGTGGTCACATACCCCTTCTCCTCCAGCTTGTTGTAGATGAAGGGTTTAAAGAGTTCCAGGGCCATCTTCTTGGGAAGCCCGCATTGGTGCAGGCGCAGGTCAGGTCCCACCACGATTACCGAACGGCCGGAATAATCCACCCGTTTTCCGAGCAAGTTCTGCCGGAACCGCCCTTGCTTCCCCTTGAGCATGTCGCTTAGCGACTTCAAGGGTCTCCCGTTGGATCCTAAGATCGAACGGCCTCCCCTCCCGTTATCGAAGAGGGCATCCACCGCTTCCTGGAGCATGCGCTTTTCGTTGCGAATGATGATCTCCGGAGCGCTGAGTTCCTGGAGCCGTTTCAGCCGGTTGTTGCGGTTGATCACCCGACGGTAGAGGTCGTTCAGATCGGAAGTGGCAAATCGCCCGCCGTCGAGGGGGACCAGGGGACGAAGGTCCGGAGGAATCACCGGAATGACCTCCAAAATCATCCACTCCGGGCGGTTCCCCGATTCTTTAAAAGAGTCAATCACTTTCAGCCGTTTGGCAAACTTCTTTTTCTTCACATCGGAGGAAGCCTCCTTCATCTCCGCATGGAGCTGGTCGGAAAGCTTATTCACGTCTGCTTTCCGCAAAATTTCGCGGATCGATTCGGCTCCCATTCCGGCGACAAAAGAATCGGGCCCGTATTCCTCTAGGGCCTTCCGGTAGCGCTCGTCATTCAGAAGCTCTTTTTCCTTGAGCGGGGTGGCCTTGGGGTCGACGACCACGTAGGCCTCGAAATAGAGGACCTTTTCCAGTTCCCGCAAGGTCATATCCAGCAGGCTGCCAATACGGCTGGGCAGGCTCTTCAAGAACCAGATATGGGCCACCGAAGTGGCCAGTTCGATGTGCCCGAGACGCTCCCGGCGCACCTTGGATTGAATCACTTCCACGCCGCACTTCTCACAGACCACACCCCGGTGTTTCATCCGTTTGTATTTTCCGCAGTTACATTCGTAGTCCTTGGTGGGGCCGAAGATCTTGGCGCAAAACAGTCCATCCCTTTCTGGCTTAAAGGTTCGATAGTTGATGGTCTCTGGTTTCTTGACTTCCCCGTACGACCAGGCCCGAATCTTTTCCGGAGAGGCCAGGGAAATGCGCACGGCGTTGAAAGCCAAAGGATATTTGGGTTTTTCAAAGAAACTAAAAAGATCTTCCAATGCGGTTCTCCTCTATGCTTCCTCTTTTTCCAGAAGCTCCATGTCCAGGCAAAGGCTCTGCAGTTCTTTCACCAGGACGTTGAAAGACTCGGGGACCCCCGCTTCCAGGTTATGGCCCCCTTTTACAATCGTTTCGTACATCCGCGTACGCCCGAGCACATCATCGGACTTAACGGTTAGAAACTCCTGCAACCCATAGGCAGCTCCATAGGCCTCCAGAGCCCAAACTTCCATCTCCCCCAACCGCTGCCCTCCAAATTGAGCTTTCCCTCCCAGGGGCTGCTGGGTGATGAGGGAGTAGGGTCCCACAGAACGAGCATGGATTTTGTCATCCACGAGGTGATGGAGTTTCATCATGTAGATGACCCCTACCGTAATCTTCTGGTCAAAAGCTTCTCCGGTGCGGCCGTCATGGAGAGTAGCCTGACCCCCGACCGGCAGGCCTCCTTCCTTCAAGAGCTGTTTGATCTCGCCTTCCGAGGCCCCATCGAAAGCCGCAGAAGCCATGAAGATGCCGTGAGACAGGGTCCGGGCATAATCCCGGATTTCGTCATCGTCCATTTCATCGATCACTTGGGAAAAACTTTCGGAGTGGTAAATCTTCCTGATTTTTTCCCGCAGGGCCTTGGGGATGTATTCCTTCTGGATGATCTGGTTGATCTGCTCACCCAGGCCTTTCGCTGCCCAGCCCAGATGAGTCTCCAAAATCTGCCCCACGTTCATACGGGATGGAACGCCAAGTGGGTTCAGGACGATGTCTACCGGCGCCCCATCTTCCAGGTAAGGCATATCCTCCTCGGGCAAGATACGGGAGATAACCCCTTTATTCCCGTGGCGGCCCGCCATTTTGTCTCCCACCGACAGTTTTCGCTTGATGGCCACGTCCACTTTGACCATTTTGATCACTCCCGGGGGTAACTCATCCGCCTTCTTCAAGCGAGCAATCTTCTTCTCAAAGGCTCCCCGAATCACCTGGATCCGTTCATCCAGTTGCTCCCAGATCTTCTCGACCTCCGGTTTTTTCTTGGCATTCTGGATGTTCAGATCCCTCAGTCGGTAGTCCGCGATCTCGGTCAGCATCTCTTTGGTCAACTTGGTATTCTTGGGGATCAGCGTCTTCCCGCTCCGCTCTTCCGCAACCCGGATCGCCAATACTTCATTTATATAAAGTTTACGCACCTTCTGCGCGGCAAGATGCTGGACAATCTGCACCTCGTCTTCCTGATCGCGGAGGATCCGGGCGATCTCTTCCTCTTCGATGGCTTTGGCGCGGGTATCCTTCTCTACCCCCCGCCGGCTGAAGATCTTGGCCCCGATCACGATCCCCTCCACGCCGGGAGGAACCCGAAGGGAGGTATCCTTCACGGCTCCCGCCTTCTCCCCAAAAATGGCCCGGAGAAGTTTTTCTTCCGGGGAAGGCTGAGTCTCTCCTTTGGGAGTAATCTTTCCCACCAGGATATCCCCGGCCTTGACCTCTGCTCCAATCCGGATAATACCGCTCTCGTCGAGGTTTCTTAAAGACTCATCCCCCAGGTTGGGAATATCTTGGGTGATCTCTTCTCGTCCCAGCTTCGTATCCCGGGCGACTACCTCGAATTCCTCGATGTGGACCGAGGTAAAACTGTCATCTTTGACGACCCGCTCGCTGATCAGGATGGAATCTTCAAAGTTATATCCCCCCCAGGGCATGAAGGCCACCAGGACATTACGCCCCAGGGCAAGCTCTCCATTCTCAGTAGCCGGCCCGTCCGCGATGATCTGCCCCCTTTTCACCCGCTGGCCTTCCAGTACGACGGGCTTCTGGTTAACACAGGTGTTCTGGTTGGAGCGCTGGTATTTAATCAAGTTGTAAATGTCCACTTCGGAGCGAGAGCCATTCCGGCCATCCTTTTCGGCCCGGACGATGATCCGGGAGGAATCCACTTTTTCCACGATCCCATCCCTTTTGGCAACGATCGTGACCCCCGAATCCTTGGCGACCACCCCCTCCATCCCGGTCCCGATGATGGGGGATTCGGCCCGCAGGAGGGGTACGGCCTGGCGCTGCATGTTCGAGCCCATCAAGGCCCGGTTGGCATCGTCGCTCTCCAGGAAGGGGATCAACGACGCGGCCACGCTGACTAGCTGGTTGGGGGAGACATCCATTAAATTGATGTCTTCCGGCCGAACCATGGTGGATTCACCCGCGATGCGCGCCGGAATCAACTCAGCAGTAAACCTTCCCTTGGCATCTACGGGGGCGTTAGCCTGGGCAATGACCCGGGTCTCATCTTCCTGAAGGGCAGAAAGATATTCAATCTCCTTGGTAACCTGCCCGTTCACCACTTTCCGATAAGGGGTCACAATAAACCCGTAGGGGTCCACCTTGGCATAGGTACTCAAGGAAGCAATAAGGCCGATGTTCGGTCCTTCCGGGGTCTCAATCGGGCAGATCCGCCCATAATGGGTAGGATGGACGTCTCGAACTTCGAACCCCGCACGCTCCCGGGTCAGGCCTCCGGGCCCCAGAGCCGAGAGGCGCCGTTTATGGGTGATCTCCGAAAGCGGGTTGGTCTGGTCCATGAATTGAGAGAGTTGGGAAGATCCAAAGAATTCCTTTACCACCGCCGAGACCGGCTTGGGGTTAATCAGATCATGGGGCATGAGCGTTTCTGCATCCTGAAGGCTCATCCGTTCTTTAATCGCCCTCTCCATGCGCACCAGGCCAATCCGGTACTGGTTCTCTAAGAGCTCTCCCACCGCCCGGACTCTCCGATTTCCCAAATGATCGATGTCATCCACTTCCCCCATCCCGTCCTTCAGTTCGATCAGGTATTTTACTGCTTCCAGGATATCCTCTTTCTGCAGGACTCGGGTATCCAGGGGAACGTCCAGCTTCAAGCGATGATTGATCTTCAACCGACCTACGCGAGATAGGTCATAGCGTTCGGCGTTAAAGAACAGGTTCTCCAGGAAAGTCTTCGCCGTTCCCAGGGTGGGAGGTTCGCTAGGGCGCAGTCTTCGGTAGATTTCCAGGACGGCGTTATAAATCGCCGTCGGGGTCTTATCCTGGGGATTTTGCCGACGGTGCTCCTCAATCGGTCGGTTCTCGGTGTCCTCAACCCGGTCGGCGCTCAGCGTGTCCCGCAGAGATGAGGAGACGTTCAAATGATCGATAAACAGAAGGTCGATCTCTTTCACCCCGGCGGTCCGCAACTCTTCTACTTTCTCCTTGGTTAATTCCGTATTGGCCGGGAATAGAATCTCGCCCGTCTGCGGATTGAGGACATTGCGGGCCAGATACCTTCCGACTAAATCTGAGGCCTCGAGGGTGAGGCTCTTGACCTTGGCCTCCGATAATTTCTTCAAGGCCATATTGGTGATCTTCCGGTTTTTCCGGATCAGGACTTCGCCGGAATGGGGATGGCGGATATCTTCGGTGGCCCGCTTGTTGGCCAGAAGGTCAAAGTCGACATTTTTCAGGATCTTATCTTCTTTGAAGAGAACCTTTTCGGTCCGGTAGAAGAAGTTGAGGAGGTCTTCCGCCGAAAAGCCCAGGGCTCGGAGCAGGATGGTCACGGGAAATTTCCGCCGCCGGTCGATCCGCACGTAGAGCAGGCCTTTGGTGTCAAATTCCAGGTCGAGCCAGGAGCCCCGGTGGGGAATGATCCGGCCCGAATACAACGGCTTGCCCGTGTGGGTTCTCCCTTTTTCGTGCTCGAATAGGATGCCGGGAGAGCGATGGAGCTGGCTCACGATCACTCTCTCGGTTCCGTTGATGATGAAGGTCCCCTTTTCGGTCATCAGGGGGATTTCCCCAAAATAAACTTCCTGTTCCTTGATGTCCCGCACTCGCGGGCGGCCTTTCCGCTCTTCTTCGTCCACTTCATAGTTAATGAGGCGGACCACGACTTTGAGGGGGGCGGCATAAGTCATTCCCCGCTGGCGGCACTCGTCGACTTCATACTTCGGCTCTCCCAAGGAGAAGTTGACAAATTCTAACGAAGCCGTCTCATTGAAATCCCGGATCGGGAAGACACTCTTGAATACGGCCTGTAGTCCCGTCTCCTGTCGGTCTTCCGGAGCCACATCCTTCTGCAGAAAGCTCTCGTAGGACTGGCGCTGGACATCGATCAGGTTGGGGATGTCCATAATTTTTTCGATTTTGGAAAAGTCCAAACGAACGACTGGATGGCTGCTTCCTGAAGAAGCCATTCCTGTATTCCTCCTGTCCCCTTAGATGTTAAAAGGTATGAGTCGTGGAGATGGGGGTAAAGCCTTATTTGATCTCCACCGTGGCACCGACTTCTTCCATCTTCTTCTTTACAGTTTCCGCCTCTTCTTTGGAGACGCCTTCTTTCACGGGTTTCGGTACCCCTTCCACTAAATCTTTGGCTTCTTTCAGACCCAAGCTGGTGAGTTCCCGAACCACCTTGATGACCTGAATCTTCTTTTCTCCCACCCCGGTCAGGACGACATCGAACTCGGTCTTCTCTTCAGCAACTGGAGCTGCGGCTGCGCCCGCTGCTGCTCCTGGAGCTGCCGCCACGGCCAAGGAGGCAGCGGATACGCCCCACTTCTGCTCCAAGAGTTTGGTCAGTTCGGCAGCTTCTAAAAGGGTCAAACTGCTCAATTCTTCCACGATTTTCTGTAAATCAGCCATCTTTTTTCTCCTTAAGGATGAATTTTTGATCCCGAAAGATCATCGAATAAATTCAACTCTGCTGACTCCTGGCTTGCAGTACTCGGGCCATTTGAGTCCCCGGAGTCCCCAAAAGCCGGGCCAGGCTCGATGCGGGAGCCTGGATCAAGCCCAGGATTTTTCCTCGTAGCCCATCCAAGCTGGGCAGGGCTACCCAGGCCTGAATCTCCGCCGGTCCCCAGAGTCTCCCATCGGAAGCAGCCAGTATAATTTTTAATTCGGGGAATTCCTTCGCAAATTTGGCTAACACGCGGGCCGGAGCCACCGGATCCGACTCGCTCGAGGCTACCCCGATCGGGCCTTCCATGTGGGAACTCAAAGGCTCCTTGTCCGTTCCCCGGATGGCCAACCGAAAGAGCGTGTTTTTCACGATCCGGTAATCCACGGCCGCTTTCCGAAGCTCCCGGCGGAGATGGGTCATCTTTTCCACATTGAGACCCGTAAACCGGGTCAGGATCGCCACTTTGGACTGGCTCATTCGCTGATGGAGATCGGCAACGACTTGGCTCTTATCTTCCCGTTTCAATCCTCAACCTCCCTTCTCCGTCTTCCTGGTTTGCCGACCCCCCGAGTGGAACGTGACCGCAGAGTTCGATGACCTTTTCCAGAATCTTCTTCTCCTAAGGATCCATTCCGTCTCGGTAGGCCGGACTTCTTTCCATTAAGCGCCTCGCAGCGCACCTACTTTCTCAGACGCAAAAAATAAGAATAGGGCAATAAATTATTACTTCGCAACCCCTCGAAGCTCATTGGGGTCCAGCTTGATCCCGGGACCCATGGTCGTTGAGATGGCAATAGACTTCAAATAAGTCCCCTTACTGGAGGCCGGCTTGGCCCGGACGATCACATCCATCAAGGCCAGCACATTCTCCTTCAGACGGTCCGGATCAAAAGAAATTTTGCCCACCGTGGCGTGAATAATGCCGGTCTTTTCTACCTTGAACTCCACCCGGCCCGCCTTCAGCTCTTTGACCGCCCGGCCCACGTCGAAGGTGACCGTCCCTACTTTCGGGTTGGGCATCAACCCCCGGGGGCCGAGGATCTTCCCCAATTTTCCCACCGTCCCCATCATATCCGGAGTCGCGATGGCTTTATCAAAATCGGTCCACCCTCCGGTGATCTTCTCCACCAAGTCTTCGGCTCCCACCAGGTCTGCCCCCGCTTCCTTGGCTTCCTTTTCCTTTTCCCCCTTGGCGAAAACCAAAACTTTTATTGACTTCCCAACGCCATTGGGAAGAACGACAGTGCCCCGGACCATTTGGTCAGAGTGCTTGGGATTCACGCCCAGCCGGATGGCCATATCCACGGTCTCGTCAAACTTGGCCCGGGCGGTCTCCTTAAGCAGTTGGATCCCTCCGTCCAAATCGTAACGCTTGTTCCGGTCAACCTTCTTCTTAGCCTCTTCGTATTTTTTCCCTCGTCCGCTCATACCCTCATCCTTCTACGATATCGATGCCCATCGATCGGGCAGTTCCTTCAATCGTTAGAATGGCCGCCTCCAGGCTCGCCGCGTTCAGGTCGGGAAGCTTGGTTTGAGCAATCTCCTTCACCTGAGCGTGGGTAACCTGACCCACTTTATTCCGGTTGGGCTCCCCCGAGCCTTTAATGATTCCCGCAGCCTTCTTCAACAAAACTGCTGCCGGGGGAGTCTTGGTGATGAAGGAAAAAGATCGGTCCGCATAAATGGTAATCACCACCGGAATGATCGTTCCTTCCTGGTTTTTCGTCTGGGCATTGAAAGCTTTGCAGAATTCCATGATATTCACCCCATGTTGACCCAGCGCAGGGCCTACCGGGGGGGAAGGGTTCGCTTGTCCGGCGGGGATTTGCAGCTTGACCATGCCAACCACTTTCTTAGCCATCTTAGTCCTCTTCTATCAACCCTTTTTGACTTGGGCGAAATCTAATTCTACGGGGGTGGAGCGCCCAAAGATACTGACTAAGACCCGGACCTTTCCTTTGTCGGGATTGACCGCTTCTACCAGTCCGTTGAAATTGGAGAAAGGTCCGTCTACCACCTGGACCTGATCCCCCTTTTCAAAAGTCATGCGGTGCTTGGGTCTCAGCAGACCTTCGCTCATCTGGTTCTTGATCTCTTCCACTTCCTGATCGGGGATGGCGACCGGATTCGATCGATCTCCGACAAACCCCGTGACCTTGGGAGTCTCTTTCACCAGATGCCAGGTTTCCTCGTTCAACTCCATCTTCACCAGAATATAGCCGGGGAAGAACTTTCGGGAGGAGGCTTTCTTCTTTCCTTTGATCATCTCGATCACTTTTTCCGCGGGGACCAGAATTTCCGAAAAGGATTCCTCCTTCTTGGCCGACCGGACCCTCTCCTCCAAGACGGATTTGACTTTGTTCTCAAAGCCAGAATAGGTATGTACAACGTACCACTTTGGGGCCATGGACGCGTCCTTGATTTACTCTAAGAATATCCTGATCAAACGGGAAAGGCCCAGGTCGACAATCCCCAGGTAGAAAGCCACCAGAAACACGGTGACCAAGACTACGGAGGTGGAGGCGATGGTCTCTTTCCTTGAAGGCCAGGTCACCTTCTTCAATTCTACCCGTACCTCTCGGAAAAACTGTTTGGCCTTCTCCAAAAACTCTCTGATCCTCTCCATTTTTTTTCATCCTGGAGCTAAAAAATTAATATTCCTGGCAGGCCAGGAGGGATTCGAACCCCCATCACCCGGATTTGGAGTCCGGTGCTCTAGCCGTTAGAGCTACTGGCCTGTCTTCTCAATTCTCTTTCCGCTGATCGATGGAACAGCCTTTGATAAATAGAGGAAAGGCCTGCGTATGCCCTTCGACGTCCCGTCGTCCTACTTGGTTTCTTTGTGAGACGTATGGGTGCGGCAGAAGCGGCAATACTTTTTGAACTCCAACTTGTCAGGGGTAGTACGTTTGTTCTTGGTAGTTGTATAATTCCTGCGCTTGCATTGGGCACAAGCTAAAGTAATGATCTCTCTCACGACTCTCCTCTTGG
>Ga0187854_10002797_pt1 | contig 14413 bp, 8 predicted proteins | sample June2016WEW_6_15_FD_132445 | JGI IMG/M metagenome (GOLD analysis project Ga0187854, IMG submission 132445) | Peatland microbial communities from SPRUCE experiment site at the Marcell Experimental Forest, Minnesota, USA - June2016WEW_6_150 | ecosystem: Environmental > Terrestrial > Soil >...
ACCCCAGCTAATCCGACCATAGCTGTGGGATCCACGCAGCAGCTTACAGTCACTGGCACGTTTTCTGACGGGACAACCCATGATATAACCACCCAGGTCACCTGGAGCTCGTCCAACCCAGCGGCAGCTACGATCAGCACTAGTGGGTTGGCCACAGCCGTGGCAGCAGGCACTACAACCATCACTGCCACCTCAGGGACTGTCTCAGGGAGCACGATCCTTACGGTAGGCTCTGCAACCCTATCTTCTATAGCTGTAACTCCAGCCAATTCGAACGTAACTGGGGGAACTACCCAGCAGTTTACAGCCACTGGCACATTTTCTGACGGGACAACCCAGGATATAACCAGTTCGGTCACCTGGACCTCGTCCAACCCAGCGATAGCTACGATCAGCAGTAGTGGGCTGGCCACAGCCGTGGCAGCAGGCACTACAACCATCACTGCCACCTCAGGAACCATCTCGGGCAACACGGCCTTAACGGTATTCTAGAAATGAAGTTTAGGGTCCAAACATTAACTCCGCCTGTAAAACAAATAACCCCCCATCTGAAGGGCCCAGGGATGCTTAATCTTGGTCAGGACCTGGTAATTAAAGGTGCAGTCATACTCACAATAATTTCCTCTGCCCTCTCTCCCTACCCTGGTAAAGCTCTACCGCTTTAAGATGTGCATCCTGCCATACCCTTAAAACCCCTTTAAATTGGTCAAGGGTATTTTCCCCCTCCTTCATTGCTAGCCATAGCTCCTCAAGCCTTCTCTCCGTGTTCAGGATGGTTTCGTAAAGGCTACCGTGGTTCTCTTGGGGGAATAGGGGACGTACATAAGTTTATAAGTTTACAACCTTTGATTTTTCCGCGTTCTGTGACTGTTCCGGCGTAAAGTGGGGATAGCGCTGGGTCATAGCCAATGTTTTGTGGCCCAGCAGTTCCTGTAAGCACGTATGTGCACTCCCCTCATGGCCAAATGACTGGCATAGGTGTGCCGCAGGTCGTCGAAGCCAAAATCCGTGATGCCTGCCTTCTTGCACGCCGAAGTAAAGGAATGCTTTATATCCCCGATCTGGCCACCGTTCCCATTTCCGAAAACATATCCTGACTTCTGCTGCATCTCCGCGAGGAATCTATAGAGCGTGCCGTTGATCGGGACTACTCGCGAGGTGTTATTCTTGGTGTTCGGTAATTTTATGAAGCGGCTTTCCAACCTGACGTCGTCCCACTTCAGGTCCGGGATTTTACCCATGCGCATTCCAGGAGTTAATGCGACCATAACAATATCCCAGAGCGGGTGTTGGGGGGGGCATGTTTCCATTCCTCAACCTCCCTTGTAGTTAAAAAGGACCGTGCTGGTGGATAAGGCACCCACCCTTGACCCAGCCCTTGTCAACTTGATATTGATGCGCTCACATACCGGAGGTCGATGGTTCAAATCCATTACCGCCTATCAGTTATTACGGGGAGGTTAGTTGACTCCCCGTTTTTGTTTTTGGGGGCGATATCAAAACGGGGTCATGGTTTTTGAAGGGGCTTTTTGGAAAAGGTGTGGTTTAATGGGTATGATCAAGCCAGGTAACGAGTTCTTCCTGAGAGAAACAGGTGACAACCCCGGCTGAAGGGTATAGAATCCATCTCGTAATCCTGATAGAATTACGAAAAGAACAAACATGGACGGTGTCTGGCTGGTGGTTCTTGGAGCGACTGATTATCCAGAAAAACCAAATCAAGGGAGGTCCTTAGTCATCTCGTCTAAAGACCCTTTTTTTCCATAATCCGTCCGATTTTTGATGAGACTGGCACTGGCTTAAATAGAAAGGAGAAAATCAGAATGAAAAAGTTTTTCATCTGGAATTTTGCCCTACTAGTTATTCTTTCTTGGATCCTTCCCGCTTTCTCTTGGGCCGAGGGGCAGGTGAAAATTGGGGCCCTTTACCCCATGACCGGGCCAAGCGCCCAGGTTGGCCTGGACAACAAGAATGCCATTGAGGTGGCCCTGGAAATCATCAATTCAGGCAAATATGGGCATTTGAACTTGCCGCTCTCGAAAAATGCAGGTCTCCCAAATTTGAAGGGGGCCAAAGTGACGGTGGTCATTGTCGATCACCAGGGCAAACCGGATCTCGGGTTGAGCGAGGCCGAACGCTTGATTACCCAGGAAAAGGTGGCAGCCCTCTTTGGCGCCTTCCACAGCCAGGTCACGGAGACGGCCAGTATGGTGGCGGAGCGGATGAAGGTTCCCTTTTTCTGTGATATATCTTCTTCCCCCCAACTGACGCGGCGGGGATTCAAATGGTTCTTCCGCAGCTCGCCCCACGACGAGATTTTTGCGGGGAGCCTCTTTCGATGCTTAAGTGGCCTGGAGAAAAAACGGGGCATCAAGTTTAAAACCGTAGGCGTCATGTATGAAGATACGCTCTATGGAAAGGACAGCAGTCGGATTGAAAAGGACTTAGCCGCAAAAGCGGGCTATAAAGTGGTGGCGGATATTCCTTATCGCCGGGCCGCTACCTCCGTTAGCACCGAAATCCTGCGCCTTAAATCGGCGAACCCAGATGTTTTTCTTCCCACTTCTTATGCCTCAGACGCCATTCTGATTGTGAAAGCCATGAAAGAGCTAAACTATAATCCGCCAGCATTTTTTGCTCAAGACGCAGGATATATTGACCCTTCTTTCGTGGAAGGCTTGGGGAGAGATATTGATGGAATCTGCAGCCATGAGTCGTTTTCTCTCGATCTGGCGGCGCATAAGCCAATGGTCAGGGAGATTAACGACCTTTTTAAGAAGCGGTCGGGTAGGGACCTTAATGGGGCTTCGGCTAGGTGCTTGATGGGTTTTCTCATCCTTTGTGATGCGATTAACCGGGCAGGCTCAACCAATCCGGAGGCGATCCGCGAGGCTTTAGTTAAAACCAATTTACCCGCTGATCAGCTGATTACCCCCTGGCGAGGGGTGAAGTTTGATGAAACCGGCCAGAATGTATTGGTAGAAAATATCGTCATCCAATTCCAGGGTGGCAGCCCGCACATGGTCTGGCCGTTCGAGCAAGCAAGCAAAGAAATCATATATCCCTTCCCCAAATGGTCCGAAAAAAAGTAGGATGGACGGCGGAGGACGATCGAGGTCGATAGTTCAAATCCATTACCGCCTACCAGCAATAACGAGGGTTAGCAATAACCCCTTTTTTATTTTTGCGGGTAATGTCAAAATGAGGTCATGGTTTTTGCGGGGACTCTGGGAAAATTTAGGCTTAAGGATATCTCTCCGAGATCTTCAATAAGGGAGTTATGAATGCGGAAGGTCATAATTTCCTCGGGATCTTTAATTGTCAAACCGCATTTCTATAAATATCGGGTTATCCTGTTAATGGGATCCTTACTCCTCGCAAGCGCTTTGATATCTTGTTCCCACCAAGCCGAGAATCGCAGACGAACCCCGGAAGCTCAAGAAGCTAAGACCGCTGACCAAATCATATCCGAGATGAAGACCGGGCTTAGCCTGACCGATGAGCAGGAGGTCAATATCCACCCCATTGTAGAAGAACAGGTAAGAAAGAGGAATGAGCTGATCAAGAAGTATAAAGGCCGGGGCCGCCAGGGCATGGATTCTCTAAGAGATGAATTGAAAGATGTACGCATAGACGCGGAAAACCGACTTCAGTATTTCTTGACCAATGAGCAAATGATTAAGTATGGGTATATGCAACAAGAAGAAGATCAGAGAATAAGCAGTGAAAAGACGCAAGAAGAGCAGGGCCAGAGAATGCGCAAAGGCCTAGGACGCAGATCGGGGAATTTTGAAAGATGAGATTAGCGGATTGAAATTCCCAGGTTCCCTGATTTTAACAAAAGATTATCCTATGAAAGCTGGGCGGCATCCGACAAGATTACCGCCCCGTTGCCTGACCCCTTTAGACGTGACCCATTTCGCAAGTCGCATTTCTTACCTTCCTCTGCTTATCAGAAACCTCCATCGGCCTGTCTTTGGCCTCATGAACCCGCTCCAGGGCTACCAGGATTAAAAGGGCATGAATTTTACAGAAGCATACTGGGCGTGAACGGTAGGACATTGATTCCGATGATTTTATCTAAACGTTGCAAAAAAGACATTAAAAACATCACCCCCACCCTTCCCTCCCCCCTCCGAGGGTGAGGGTTAGGGTGGGGGGGAAGAATTCACCGGAGGTGAAGTCCTGTGACCATCGAAAAAATCGTTATGGCCCTTTAAATATAGGGGCGACAACGAATTTTCGCAAAATTTTCTTGCAGCTATTGAGTTTAGTTATCCAACACTTCCCGAACTTTCCCGACCAATCCCTCCACCGAAAAAGGCTTCTGGAGGAAAAACATCCCATAGTCCAACACGCCTTGTTGGAAAATGGCATTATCGGTGTAGCCTGACATAAAAAGAACCTTCATTTGGGGATAAAAAGACATCAGGCGCCTGGCAAGCTCAGGGCCATTCAATCCAGGCATCACCACATCAGTCAATAACAAGTGGACTGGCTCCTTGCCCTGTTCACAAATTAGGAAGGCGTCGCCCCCGTGAGAGGCTTCTAAAATCCTATATCCCTGCTTCCGGAGAATGGCCACCGCCAACTTCCGAACCTCCTCCTCATCCTCCACCACTAAAATCGTCTCCCTCCCACCAGGAAGCCCTCCATTTACAACCTTTTTCCTTATTTCTTTCTCCAGGGGTCCATCCACCTGGGGAAGGTAGATTTTGAAAGTCGTTCCCTGGCCGGGTTCACTGTAGACCCAGATATTTCCTCCACTGTGCTTCACCACCCCGTAGGCGGTCGAAAGGCCCAGCCCTGTCCCCTTGCCTTTCTCCTTGGTTGTAAAGAAGGGCTCAAAGATCCGCTCTCGGACTTCCGGAGTCATCCCCATCCCCGTATCACTCACCGAAAGCATCACATAATGACCTGGGTTCATATCGAAATGGGTAAGAGTATACTCTTCGTCCAACTCCATATTGGCCGTCTCAATGGTAAGTTTCCCCCCGAAAGGCATTGCATCCCTGGCATTGACCACCAAGTTGAGGATTACTTGTTCGATCTGTCCGGGATCAGCCTTGACCCGTCCCAAGCCTTTATCCAAGACAGTCCTCAATTCAACATCCTCCCCAATAATCCGAATTAACATTTTTTCCAGTTCCTGGAGAAGAACGTTGAGATCAATAACCTTCATCTCCACCACTTGACGGCGGCTAAAGGCCAGAAGCTGCCTGGTGAGATTCGCTGCCCGTTCTCCAGCCTTTTGAATGGATTCTAATTTCCCCTTCAAAGGGTCCCAGTCTCTTAGTTCCGTGAGAGCGAGTTGGGCATTGGTATTAATGATGGTCAGGAGGTTATTGAAATCATGGGCAATCCCGCCCGCCAGTTTTCCAATGGCCTCCATTTTTTGCGACTGGTGAAGCTGTTGTTGAAGGAATCCCTTTTCTTCTTCCGCCCGCTTGCGCTCATTGCGGAGTTGGACGTTGGCAATGGCTCCGGCAATCTGATTCCCTATTCTTTCGGCAACTCTCAGCTCCTTCTCGGTATAGGCTTTGGGCTTGATCGATTGCAGGTTCAAAAGCCCAATCACCCGGTCCCTGAAAATTAAAGGGATCATCATCACCGAACGAATTCCAGCCCTGAAAACTGGTAATAGACCCGGAACTTGGGCTGCTACCTCGTTTTCATCCTCCGTTGGAATGATCAAGCCCGACCTTGCCTGTTCGGCCATTTCAGCAGCTGATCCAGCCAGAGGGAAGACTTCTCCAGGAAGGCGGCTTGGGATTTTTATTCCCGAGACATAGACCACGGTGGCGGTGCGGTCCTTAGAATTAATGATCGTAAACACACACCGCTCCAGGGGAATGAGTTTTTGCACTTCTTGAGTGAAGCGTTCATACACCTCTTCAATGTTCAACGTTGAGGTGATGATTCTGCCAATGTCCGCCACGACTGCATTCTCTTGAGCCAGAAGCCTCGCTTCTTCTTCACTTTTTCGCAGCGCCTCCTCCGCCCGCTTGCGCTCGGTTATGTCTTGGATGGTACAACGGATGCCAATTATCTCCCCTCTTTCATCTTTCAGGAGCCGGTCTTGGATGAGGACCGGGAAAGTGCTCCCATCCTTTCGACGGTAGGTTCGCACCAGATTACTGCCCGGCGGGAGTCTGCCCGCCAATTTCGCCAGGACCTGCTCTTTGACAAGTTCTTCTCCCACGTTGAATTTCCATATTGGCTGGTCGATCATCTCTTTAGCCCTATAACCCAGCATCTGCAGATCTGTTTTGTTCACCCGGGTTATCTTCCCCTCTCTGTTGTATTCATGATAACCCAGAGGAGCATAGTCATAGAGTTCCCTGAATTCCTCCTCCTTTTTCTGGAGAGTTTCCTTCGTCTCCTTCAGTCCGCTGTAAAGTGTGGCACTGGCAATGGCCCCGGCAATCTGATGCCCCACCCCTTCGGCCAGCTTCACCTCCTTCTCTGTATAGGCATTCGGTCGAAAAGATCGAATGTGAAGGATTCCGATCACTTGATCTTTGGAGATCAATGGCACAGACAACATCGAACGAAGACCGGCTTGAAATGTAGTCAGGAGGTAAGAGGAATATCTTATGGCCTCATCCTGGTCTTCGGTCTGAACGAGCAGGGTCTTTCTTGTACGCATGATCTCTTCGCCTATTGAGCCTCCCAGTGGGTATGAATTTCCAGCCTTGCGGTCAGGTACTTCAATGCCCGAGACATAGGCGTTTTCCATCATTCCAGCTTCGGGCTTAAGGAGGCTGATGCAAATTCTGTCGAGCGGAATAAGCTTACTAACCTCTTCGGCAAAACGGTCATAAACTTCCTCGATTCTTAATGTAGAGCTAATGATTCGCCCGATCTCCGCCATAGCCGCGTTCTCTTGACTCAGACGCTTCGCTTCTTCTTCACTTTTTCCTAAAGTCTCCTCTGCTCGCCTGCGCTCATTGTAGAGTTGGGCGTTGGCAATGGCTCCGGCAATCTGGGTGCCGACATTCTCGGCAAGTTTCAGGTCCTGTTCGGTATATAAAGGTGGCTTGCGCAATTGCAGGTTGAGAATGCCCATCACTTGATCTCGGGAGATCAAAGGAACCAGCATCATTGATTGAAATCCAGCCTCTAAGAGAGGTAAGAGGCCCGGGAACCGACTTACAAACTCTTCCAGATTGCCGAGGAGCAGGCTTGAATGAGCCTGCATGACCTCTTCCGCAGCCGTGCCTGCCAAGGGGATGATATCCCCTTCTTTACGTCCTGCTGCATCGAGGCCCGCAGCATATGGGATACTGAAGGTCCTGTCCTTGGGATTAATTATGTTGATTGAAATTCGATCAAAGGGGATGAGTTTGCGTACTGCTTCAGCGAAGTGGTCATACACATCATTGATGTCCAACGTTGAGCTGATGATTCGCCCAATTTCCGCAATGATGGCATTTTCTTGGGCGAGCCGCTGGGCGGCCTCTTCGCTCCGGCGCAGGGCCGCTTCCATCCGTTTGCGCTCGGTGATGTCCCTGGTAATAACCTGCACCATGGGCTCACCCTGGAAGAAGATTGGGGATGCCGCCACCTCCACATCCACAATCGTCCCGTCGAGCCGGACGTATTTTTCCTCAAGCAAGGGGACTTCCTTTCCTTGCTCTAACTGCCGGATTCGCTCCTTGACGATTTCTATGCAGCCAGGATGGATATTCTCAAAGACTGATTTCTCGATCAGATCGCCGGGTCCCGATGCCCCCAGAAGTCTTATTCCCGCAGGATTCACGTAGACATACTTCCCTCGGCTGTGCAAAGCAATCATATCCGGGGAGAGTTCTACCAAGCTCCGATAGCGCTCCTCACTCTTCATGAGTTCTTCTTCCGCGAGCTTATTGGCGATTGCCGATCGGTTCAATTCGGTCATCCGCTGGCGGATGTCTGCCAATTCCTCGATGAGCTCTTCTTTTTTCTCCTCTTCGTTATTCATGTTTTTGTATACTCGATTGGGAAAGGATGTGGGCCTTTTGAATCTCCCATTTCTGACCTTTGATTTTTTCCGGTACCCCTTTCCATAGCCCAAAAGCCGCTTGAGGACGCTTGGAGGCGGGGGTTAATATTGGCCCGACCCTATGAGGGCTCGGAGCCCGAAGGTTTGGGCAAAATTAGGGGACCCACTAAAATACGACTTATTTTCCGGCGGGGCTCCGCGGCCCCTTTACTGGCGTCGAAATCCTTTCAGCCTTGTAAATTCGATAACTTATCGGCATAAAACGAGAAAAAATAAAGACTCAGAGGCCTAGGATAGATGGAGGTGGGATAGCGATCCCGAAACACAGAGCCTGGATAAAGGCTTTTTCTTAGGCGCGATTGAAAGAGTTCGGCTAATGTCCAGGATACCAGCCGAAGGAGAGATAATCAGAAGAAACTGCTTAGAAATGTGCGTTATATATGGAGGAAATGTTTAGCCAAGAGCGGGGAGGTGGCGTATTGAAAGGGGAAGCTATTCGGTAACAAGTTGCGATTCCTGGGCTACGTATCGGCAGTTTGGCGAATCCTGAGAAATTAAGATATGATTTCCACCGATTAAAGAGGGCTAGGGGGGCAGGCAACGATATTAAGGTACTTACTGGTTCAAGCTAATGTGGTAATTATGGCCCGTGGCGTCCAAAAGAAAAATTTATTCTTTGGGCAGGGTTAGATCTGGGGGGTTTAGGTAAAGGCCCTTTCTTATTAATAGGATCGGACCATGGTGTCAAAAAGGAAAAAGGAGAGAGGGAGAACAGGGCGACTCAGCGCTAAGGGTCTTAAGAATAAATTCTATAGACATTCGATCCTGGATTATATAAACTGACTCCGCGAAAATTGCAGAATTAGTTTCCGGCAGCATGCGGAGAAACTCAATTCACTGTCCCGCCCGCGGAAGCGGGAATCTTGAATACCCTGAAAATACTGGATTCCCGCCTTCGCCGGAACGACATAGCGCGACTAAAAGGGTTTTTTCCAGCAAACTGCCAAGAAGTTTTCGTCTCAGCCAAAAGGAATTGGCTCCTATTTGATTCAACTCTTTTTTTAACCCCGACATTTCTGCGATCAGCTGTGAGGGAAAAATGGAAGGTATCTTCAGAGATTTACATTGGGGCAAAGGAATTTCCATTCAACAATATCTCCAGCCACTCACCCTTCCAGAAGCCCTGGAAATGTTGGCTGAGTATCATGGAGAGGCCCTGATCATTGCGGGCGGAACTGATGTGATTCCCCTATTGCGCCGGGGGGATTTGCGGGTAGAGGCGCTCATCGACATCACTCGCCTTCCCCATATGAACTACATCGAGGCAGATGGGGAATCTGTTTGCTTGGGCGGGTTGGTGACCCATGCCCAGGTTTGTTCCTCTGCCTTGATCCAGGAGAGAGCAGGAATTTTGGCCGAAGCGGCCGGGGTCTTAGGATCTCCTCAGATCCGAAACGTCGCCACCGTTGCTGGCAATCTCATTTCCGGACAACCGGCAGCGGATACCTCCATCCCCCTTCTGGCCTTGAATGCGAAGGTGAAAATTCTCTCCCCGGCCGGGGAGAGGGAAATGCCTCTGACCCAATTTTTTCTGGATCAGGGCCGAACCGCCCTTGATTGTAGCCGGGAGATCTTGACTCAGATCCGCTTCCCCGCCCTTCAGAAAAACCAGGGGGGATCTTTTCTGCGTTTGAGTATGCGCAAGGCTCTTGCCCTTCCGATACTGGTCTCGGCCACCGTAGTCACGATTGATCCGGAAAAGAAGACCATAAAGGAGGCAGCCATCGCGCTAGGTCCGGTGGCTCCAACCCCTTTCCGTGTCCTGAAGACCGAGGCCAGGCTTCGCAATTCCCCCATTTCCAAAGGAAGTCTTGAGATGGCAGCAGAGAGCGCCTTTGCCGAATCAAATCCCCGGTCAAGCCTTCTCAGGGGTTCCATGGAGTATCGGAAAGCGATGGTTAAAGTTTTTATCAGAAGGGGCCTGAGCCGGGCTTTAGCAAATGCCGGCGGGGCTGTAACGGAGGAGGTCTGATATGAAAGATTTGAATCTCACGTTCAACCTCAATGGACGTGAAGTCTCAAAAAAAATTTCCCCTAATCTCCTGCTGGTTGATTTACTCCGGGATGTTCTGAACCTGAAGGGCACAAAAGTGGGGTGCCGGGAAGGGGAGTGTGGCGCCTGCACGGTCTTGGTGAACGGGGAGCCGGTCAACTCCTGCATCTTGCCGGCGATGAAAGTCGCCGGCCAATCGGTAATCACCATCGAAGGCCTTTCCAAAGAGGATGAGCTTGATCCCATCCAGCAAGCCTTCATAGAGGAGGGAGCGGTTCAATGCGGCTTCTGCACTCCGGCGATGGTCCTGACGGCCAAAGCCCTCTTGGGAAAAAATCCTCATCCCGACGAATCTCAAATCCGGCAAAGTCTCTCCGGGGTCCTATGTCGCTGTACAGGATATCGCAAGATCATCAAGGCTGTTCAGAAAGCAAGTCTAGATAAATAAGAGATCTTAGGATTTTCGAAAAGTTTTGGTCTCTTTCTTCTTAGGAGATATCGGTATGGATAGCAAGGGTGAAAAAAGGAAAAAAGTTATTACCAGAGAGCCCATCAATCTCAGGCAATTCATCCCCCCGCAGGCAGAGCCAGAGTTATCCGTAGTAGGCCAGGCCGTCGATCGAACGGATGCCAAATTGAAGGTCAAGGGAAAGCTGGATTACGGTGCCGACTACCCTCAGGAAGGTTTTTTACATGGGAAAATTTTGAGAAGTCCATACCCTCACGCTCTGATTAAATCCATTCATGCCGAAAAGGCAAGAAAACTGCCCGGTGTCGTGGCAGTATTGACGGCCAAAGATGTACCCGGGAGAAACGGTTTTGGGGTCGTCCTCCCGGATCAGCCCGTGATTTGCGGGGATAAGGTGCGTTTTGTAGGGGATACGGTGGCCCTTCTCGCCGCCGAGACCGAAGACGTCGCCCAAAGAGCCCTCTCCCTGATCGATGTGGAATACGAAGCCCTACCGGCGGTTTTTGACCCGCGGGAGGCTCTAAAACCCGGAGCCCCCGCTATCCATGAGAAGGGGAACCTCCTGAACCACCACAAATTGCGCAAAGGAGACATAGAAAAAGGATTTTCTCAAGCCGATATCATTTTGAAAAGATCCTATAAGGTCCCCTTTGTCGAGCATGGTTACCTGGAGCCCGACATGACCATGGCCATTCCCCAAGCGGATGGCAGCATTCTAATACAGGGCCCTATGCAAGCCCCGTTTACCCTAAGGCGAAATGCCGCCGCTGTTTTGGGGATTCCCATTAATAAGGTCCGGGTGAAATCGATTTCCATGGGGGGCGGATTCGGGGGGAAGGAAGATGCCCCCATCGATATTGGCTGTCGTGCCGCAGTATTGGCAGCCCATACGAAACGCCCTGTGCGCTTGGCGCTGGAAAGGGAGGAAGTTACCCTTCAGACCGCTAAACGGCACCCCCATATCATGGATATAAAAATTGGGGCCAAAAAAGATGGCACCCTGGTGGCCTTCGAAGGGACGATCTATAACGAGAAAGGAGCCTATGCCTCTCTCGGGCCCCTGGTCAATATTCATTCGGCCATCATGATGGCCGGCCCTTACGAAATCCCCAATTGCAAAGTCGATTCTTATCTCTGTTACACCAATCATCCCTTTGGCGGAGCGATGAGGGGGTTCGGAGCACCCCAGGTCTGTTTTGCCCATGAATCGATTATGGATGAATTGGCCTCAGAATTAAAAATGAGCCCCCTGGAAATAAGGAAGAAAAATGCCTTTCAGTTGGGCTCGGCGACGGCAACAGGTCAAATCCTTGAGGAAAGCATGGGTCTTCGGGAAACGATCGAGGCTTGCGCCAAGGCCTTTGATTGGGACCGGCGTTACCGCGAAGCAGGTTACATCGATAGAGAACGAACCCGTCGGCGCGGAGTGGGTATGGCAATGGGTTTTTATCGGACCAGCATCGGGACCAGTTTTGATGGATGCGGCGCAAACGTCTATGTTCATGAGGATGGCTCGGTTCTCCTTTATTCGGGCATAACGGAACTCGGACAAGGATCCTTTACCGTATTGTCTCAGATTTGCGCCGAAGAATTAGGGGTAAACGTAGAAGATATCCGATTGGTCTCTCCGGATACAGACCTGGTACCAGAAGCAGGACCAACCGTAGGAAGTAGATCGACCACCTTAATGGGGAATGCCATCATTCTTGCCGCTCGCCAAGTTAAGGAATCTATCCTCGAGATGGCCTCTCAGATGCTCTTTGTCCCTGTTGAGAAATTAGAAGCCAGGAAAGGGAGAATCTACAACCAGGACAATCCGGGTCGCTTCGTTTCATTTAAAGATGTGGCCGCCCGGTGTATGGCAACAGGAAAGCGACTGATCGGGCAGGGCTGGTGGGCTCCTCCTCCCTTAGGTGTGGACCCCGAAACCCTTCAGGGGAACCCCTACTTCGTTTATGCTTATTCGACGCAAATGGCCGAAGTGATCGTTGACCTCCAGACCGGCGAAGTGGAAGTGACCGATCACGTCGCGGCCTTTGATGTGGGGAAGGCCATCAATCCAAAGGCGGTAGAAGGCCAGATCGAAGGCGGGATCGCGATGGGTTTGGGGTACGCCTTAATGGAAGAGATCATCCTTAAGGACGGAACCATTCAGAATCTAAACCTCCAGGACTTTTTGATTCCTACTACGTTGGATGTTCCCGATGTCAAATCTATCATTTTAGAAATGAAAACCAAGTTCGGACCTTATGGGGCCAAAGGGGTGGGGGAAATGCCCAATATCCCGACCGCTCCGGCGATCATAAACGCCATTGCCCATGCTTGCGGAGGTAGGGTTCGGTCTTTACCGGCAAACCCGGAAAGGGTCTACTGGGCCATGATCGAAGCGGGTGGACCTCCTGCCCAATAAGGTTTTGCGGGTATCCTTGGGGTCCATGATGTTGGCAGGTCGATAGAAGGCTTGAGTCTAATGTTAAAATCCAAAGCCTATTACGGTCTCTCATTTCAGGATCCTCACCCAATTAGTTGAGTCACGGAAGACCGCTTTAGGGGAAATATCCTGCGGTTTCAGGGGCCCGGAAGGAAAGCCCGATTGCTTGCAGCCACAAGGCGCCCATTTCTCCTAAGCCTTGGTGGAGGTGCCCTTCTTTCCTCCGAAACTATCTTTTTTCGCCTCCGCTACGCTTTGCGGAAAACAGGCCTGGAGGTTAGGGAAAGGGGATATCCCGCCGGTGCTTGCGGCGCAATCGGCCTTTCCTCCCCGGCCCTTGCGAGGATCGCATCCAAATTTAGATCAACGAATTGGGAGATGATCTTCATTTAAACACTTCCCCGCGAGCATTTCAGCTACATCCTGCAAACCGATTTTTTCCAGTCCTTCCCGGGTCTGCATCCCAGTCTTCTTGTCCCAGCCCCAGAGCTGATAGAATTCGTCGAGCATGGCGTTGTATTGGTCTTCGTCCGCTTTGAAGCCCTGATAGGGGCCCTTCGGGACTTCCTCCCGGCGAAATCTCAGCGGGGGAAGGTCATCTTCCCGGGTAAAGTTCGTGTGCCGGGTATTGAAGGCCTTCTCCAGGTTCCTTCCGATGACAGCATAATGTTCCATTAGATCCTCTTCCCTTACGGGTAGCCCCAAGGCCGTGCGGACCCACTCGGCATAGTTGGCTGGCGTCAAAAAATGCGCTCCGGACCAAGTCCCCACGTAATTGCAGATCCCGAGGTTGTCCTCCAGCTCTTTGGTTTTGGCCTGCCAGACCACCGCCTTGGCCTGGTTATGGTAATGGATGACATTGTAGTCGGTGCCCCCCGGTCCGGAGTGGCCCGGTCCCCGAATCGCCCCCCGCAGGTGTCTCCCGGCCACCGGCGAGGTGGAGACCCCCAATCCCCACCCTTTGGGGATCCGGAAGGGTTCGATGGAGGGCTGGCCCTTGACGTGAATGAGATAATATTCGGAGCCCTGCCCGATTTTTTTCGTGGCCTCGACCATTCCGTCGGCCAGAAGACCCCCGATCCCTTCCCGATAGGCGAGTTTGCGCATCAGCCCAATGAGGGCCTCCCCGTTTCCCCAGGTGAGCTGCAAACCCCCCGTGTCCTTCTGGTCGATGAAGCCTCTCTCATAGCATTCGAAGACCCAGGCCAGGCCCGCGGCCACATAATCCGTGTCCAGACCCAGTTCATTGGCCAGGAGCCAGAAGGTCACAGCGGTTTCCGGGTCGGAGATATCAAACCGGGACACACTCCAAAGAGCGTTGATCCAGAACCCTTCTCCCTTCATCTCCCGGTATTTCCCCCGGGCTTTCTCCATAAAAGGCATGCAGCCGGTCGGGCAGGAGAAGCAGGCCCGGACTTTGCGCCGCATGCTCGGGATGCCCGCTTCTGCGTTCATCAGTTGGGCTCTCTTTTCTCT
>Ga0187854_10002805_pt1 | contig 14379 bp, 14 predicted proteins | sample June2016WEW_6_15_FD_132445 | JGI IMG/M metagenome (GOLD analysis project Ga0187854, IMG submission 132445) | Peatland microbial communities from SPRUCE experiment site at the Marcell Experimental Forest, Minnesota, USA - June2016WEW_6_150 | ecosystem: Environmental > Terrestrial > Soil >...
AGCGTGTTCCTCTTCCGCCCCTCGCGTTCGGCGCGCGTGGCCCGCGAGGCGCTGGGCGAGAAGCCCCTTCCCGGCGTCTTGGTCGTCGACCGCTACAATGCCTACCATCGCGCTCCCTGCCAGTTGCAATACTGCTATGCGCACCTGATGCGGGACGTCGAGGATCTCAGCAAGGAGTTTCCGGACCACGGCGAGGTTCAGGCTTTCACGGCCACGCTGATTCCGCTGCTGTAGGCGGCCATGCATCTGCGCTCGCAGCCACTCTCCGATGCCGCCTATTACGAGCAGGCGCACGACCTTCAGCAGCAGATTCAAAAGGTGATCGAATCGCCGGCCCAGCACCTGGGCGTGCGGCGGATTCAGGATCTGTTTCGCGAGAATGCCGCTCGGCTCTACCACTGGGTCGAGGATCGCCGCGTGCCCGCCGATAACAACCGAGCCGAGCGTGAACTGCGGCCCACCGTCATCGCCCGCAAAACGAGCTTCGGATCGCAATCCGATGCGGGAGCCAAGACCCGGGAAATTCTCATGACCCTGGTCCATACCCTGGCTCTTCGCGTCCCGGATCCCGAGACTCATTTCAAATCCGTCCTCGACCAACTGGCTGAAGACCCAACGCGCGACCCGATCCGTTTACTTTTTCCCCTCGACTCCAGTTAGACGGCGCCTCGACTGTCTTGAGAATCCTGATCCACCCGACCGCTCGCCAAGTTTGTGACGCAGAGGCACTCGTGTGCTCGTCTCGATCCCACTCCCGCGCTCGAAACTGAGGCGTTACGCTGTTCTGCCACAATGTGCGCTACAATTCCCGCGAAAATGCTGGTCGGGATGCGTCATTTTTGCAGCGGAAAGTAACTAAGTTCAGTTGATGCGCACCGCCATTACCGTTTCCAGCCAAGCCGGCCCTTGGCGCCGGGGTCGCCGAGCTACGGCTGCCGGAACCGAATATGGAGATAGGCAACGAGAAGGAGATAAACGATGAAAATGCCATTCTTAATTTATGCTGCGACGGTAATTGTGTTCTGCCTGTTTGCCAGGACAACCCAAGCTGCCGATCAAGTCCATCCAACGTGTACCAAGGAACATGTTAGAAAGTGCCTGCAATCCCATTCTCTAGAGAGTTTGTACACTCGAACATACTACAGTCTGCTCGACCGGATGGAACCGGATGGTTTTCTCAACGAGTCGGTGACGGGAGCGTATCCAGGAATGTTTCCTCGCACCTGCGGGGGGATGGTCTCGCTATTGCTGGAAACCGATGAGCTGGGTGCGGCTGAACGTATGCTTAACTGCGTTCTCCTGGCAACGACAAGCAATGATATGGAACGTGTGCCGCACGTCATGGAACGTCGAGTCAGCCAATCGGGTTTGGTTGAATACCCGATATTCTGCGATCAACATCAACTCGATGGCCAGGCCAGTGTACTCATGACCTGGGCCCGGCTGGCGTTGCGCAGGGGACACACGGTTTTTGAAGATTGGACATATCCTTTGGTCGCAAAACTGATGGACAGGACCGTTGACAGGCCATTCTTCATGTTCGGTGGCTGGCCCACGGAACCTGGGTTGATTCGCAACCTCTGTCTCGAGCACTCCAGAGAATCTCGCTACTGGGATGTGTTCGATATTCTGACGCAGTGTCACGTGGGAGCTGCTCTTGAAGCGATGGCGATAGTGGCTGAACGACGTGGTGATGTGAAACACGTAAGACGATGGCAAGAACGGATGGTTATTCTCAAAAGGGGCGTAGCAAGCAATCTCGTGCGTCAGGTTGAGGGCAAGACAGTCTACCTGGAAATGCGACTGCCCGACTCGCCCGGCGGAGTTCCATACCTGGGGATGGGATGGCTGAACCTTTCGCCCATAGCGACGCAATGGGAACCGCTGGATAGGCAGGTGTTGCGGAATACAGTGAATTTGTTGCGAAAGGTGGCCTTGCAGGAGATGCCTGGAGGGCTGAAATGGCTCCCAGATGACTGGAACGCAGACGGCACATATACAAAGGAGGTGATTGGGAAGCGCATTGGCTGGGAAATTGAGTACTGCCGACAGGAAAAAGAATACAGCCGTATCATCGAATGGCTCGATTTCCTTGAAAGTGTGAACAAGCAGCCGCTTTACCTGGAATCTGCGAAGCTAGGAAATAATGGCCAATGGACAGTCAGAGACGCCGGGAACGGTGAGCAAGCTTCGTGGTGGTGCTGGGCGATGGCCCGACTCCGAAAAGAAGTGGGCCTTCCTGCTGTAGCCGAGCGCCCGGCTAAAGGTCAGAATCGTGGCTCTCAACAATGAAGTTGGGCCCAGACAGGAACCCCAACGGTGGCACTGGGTTTATCCCACATTTCCATTTTGAACTCGATCTCTGAATCTTCGGATCGTCGCCATCATCAATATTCATGCGGGTGTGAACGCGATGAAGACGCTCCGGAGGTCAGAGCCCAATGGGTGAGATACAAAATCAGCGCTTTCAGCTCTCCTTCAATGCCTCTCTCAAGATCGATTTCCAAGGTTCCCGCGTCACCTCCGACGGCGGCTTGGTTCTGGTGCGGGAACTCGCCGAGCGACTCGGCTTCGGAGAACTCATCAAACAACACCTGATTGACTCCCGCCGTGGGAAGAATACGCAGCTTCCCTTCGCCGACCTGCTGCGGCAGTCACTGTACAGTCGCTTGGGGGATACGAGGATGTGAACGACGCCGAGCGGCTGTGCCACGATCCGGCATTCCGCCTCATCGGCTCCGAAAAGATCTGGGATCGAGGTGCCGCTCTGACCTCGCGGTTTCAGATCTTCGAGACTGAGAAGCTGGGCGAGGAGGAAAACTTTGTGGGACTGGGACGACTCAACCGGGCATTGATCGGCAAAGCGGGGGCGATGGATTCAGCTTGCCGGGCAGTACTGGATATGGATTCCGCCGAGATCCCAGTGTATGGGGAGCAGGACCAAACTGCTTACAACGGGCACTTCGAATCGACTTGTTATCACCCGCTGCTGCTGTTCAATCGTGAAGGCGACTGCCTGGCGGCCAAGCTGCGGCCCGGCAACGTCCACAGTGCCGACGACTGGGAAGAACTACTGCTGCCTGAGATCGAGCGGCAACAGAAGCTGGGCAAAGAGGTGGTGTTTCGTGCCGACGCGGCCTTTGCCAAGCCCAAGATCTACGAAGCGCTGGAAGAGCGCGGCGTGAAGTATGCGATCCGCATCCCGTCCAACGACAGCCTGGAGAGGGACCTCGCGGAGTTGTTGACTCGCCCGGTCGGGGGGCCCAGTCACAAGCCACTGTTACGCTACAAGAGCTTCCTGCACCAAGCGGCGAGTTGGGAGACGGCGCGGTGGGTGGTGGCGAAGGCGGAGTTCCACTCTGGGGAGTTATTCCCTCGGGTCGGATTCATCGTAACCAACCTGGAGGCTGACAGCGGGCGGTAGTGCGGTTCTACAACAAACGGGGAACGGCGGAGGAGTGGATCAAAGAGGGACGAAGCTGTGCTTTGCACAATCTTCGTCCGATAGCAACTCTGGTGAGCCGTCCGCAGCGTCAAGGGTCTGCGATGAACGGTCCGATAAAAACCGTCGGCCCGCCCTTGACCCTGCTCCCAGCTCGAAAAACTAGAAGTGTGTCTTGACAACGCCGGCGCCGTTATAGAGGGGAACCTGTGGGGGCGGCTGGCATTGCCGCACAGGCTCAGCAACTGGTCCCTAACGAGTTTACAGCAAAGGCTAGTCAAGACCGGTGGACGGCTCATTAAGCACGCGCGCTACTATTGGCTACTACTGGCGGAGAGCCACGTGACGAGACGGTCGTTTGGCAGTATGCTCCTGCGGATAGCCGGGCAGTCCCTTCCGGCGGGATAGCCGAGGCTGTGGCAGCCGGGAAATCGATTTGGATTCACCAGGGACGGAGGGGTGTCTGACAAGAGCGGATGGGAAGGCCGCACTCAGCAGTTTCGGGACTCGCGATGGGGTAAACAGGGCCCTGTCCCGAGCCCCTGGACCCAGCCAAAGAAAGAATCGTGCGCTGGAACCCCTCGAGGGGTGTAAAGTGTAAGGCTGTTGGGAGCTAAAAGGGAAATTCCCGTTTATATGTCTGATAAGGAGAAGAGACTATGCGTAAGGCACTTTTGTTGGTGGGGAGCTGCGTGGGACTCGCCATCCTTATCCAGACTGCGCCGGATGCCCAAGTCTATTTGGGCGAGGTCTTCAGAGGGCAGGCGAGTCCGCAAGGCCGCCTGGTGATTGACAATCCCAAGCCAGGAGATCACGCCCTGCGAGTTTCGCTTGTCGGAAAGCGGAATCATAAGCAGAAGGTTACGGCGATTGCGGGACAAGTGACCAAAGTCGCGGAGGCGCCTGCAGCCCTTGCCGGAACTGTCGTGCTCCAGACTTCGCCGGGGGCGGTGGTCTTCCTCGAAGATTCCAGCCGGGGCACGACGGACGCCAGGGGACAATTAGCTATCCCCGAAGTGGCCGCAGGCTCGCATGAGTTGCCGAAAGCGGCACCTGGCAAGAAAGAGTATTGGGAGAACATAACTGTGCCCGCTGGGCAAGAGGCCAGCATCGACGCACCTCTGGCGGACCTCGGACCCACGCCGGGTGCGGTAAAGGTCAATCCCAAGGACGGGCTAAAGTACGTGTGGATTCCGCCCGGGACCTTCATGATGGGCTGCTCGCCCGGGGACACCGAATGTTTTGATGCGGAGAAACCACTGCACCAAGTGATGATCACGAAGGGTTTCTGGATGGGCCAGACAGAAGTGACCGTGGCGGCGTACAGGAGGTTTGTTGGGAGCACAGGGACGCAGATGCCGGCAGCACCGAATTTCAATGCGGGTTGGAACAACCAGGACATGCCCATCGTGAACGTAACCTGGGATGAGGCGACTGCGTTCTGCGGCTGGGCAGGAGGCCGGCTGCCCACGGAAGCGGAGTGGGAGTATGCGGCGCGGGCCGGGAGCACGGAGGCGCGCTATGGGTCGCTTGACGAAGTCGCCTGGCATAGTGCAAACAGCGGAGGGCGAACGCACGAGGTCGCACAAAAGCGCGCGAACGGATTCGGGTTGTACGACACCTTGGGGAATGTGTGGGAATGGGTGAATGACTGGTACGATGACGACTACTATCAGAACAGCTCTTCGCAGGACCCCTCGGGGCCTGCGAGCGGTCAGTTCCGCGTTCTGCGCGGCGGGTCCTGGCTCGACAGTCCCAGGGGGTTACGGGTATCGGACCACGGCAGGTACTACCCGTTGGACAGGGTCGCCAGCAACGGCCTTCGTTGCGCGGGAAGTTAGAGAAGGAGTATTTTGGTCTGCGCCTGCTGGCCACCAGCCAACACCAGTGGAGCACGGCGGAGATCATCGCAGCCTATGGGGGCCAGGCACGGGTGGAGCGAGTGTTTCGCGACCTGAAAGGCCCCTGGGTGTGCGCCTTTCGGCCCCAGCATCATTGGACCGAGCAAAAGCTGATGGTGCACGCGCTGATCGCCTTTCTGAGCCTGCTGCTGGGGCGGGTGTTGCTACGCCGGGCGCAGCAAGGCGCTCATTACCGTGGCACGCTGCGCAACCTCATCCAGCAACTCAGTCGGATCTGGACCGCCACGGTGGTCGAGCGTCAGGAGGGAGCGGGGAGACCGCGAGTCTACGAGCAGGAGGAAGAATGCGACCCTGAATTGACTCGCTTGGGCTGGGCGGTGGGGGCTCTACCGGGCTAGAAACCAAGGCTTGGTAAATATGACCATGAGGCCTGCAACATCCTGATTCTTAGCCGCTTGCCCACGATTCTGGCATTCAAAGTGGGAAAGTCGCGCTAGGCCTGCAGCCGTTGCACTCGGAGGCTGTGACTTTTTTCGAATTTCGATTGCCTTGCAGTCACAAGCTCGTCCTTCTGCGGTCGTCCCCGCGTGCTGGCGGAGGGGGCGGGTTCCGCGCAGAGCCGGGTGGGCCGGTTCTTCCCTACCGCCCTGACCCTTAATACGAGTAGATTTTCTGTTGCTTGGACATTGACCCGCTCGCTATCCAGAAAGAACTTTGCACTCTGTGCTACGTAGTACGGCGTGTTCCATCTGCTGAAGTTTATCCTGTCAGTGACTTGCTCAAAACGTGAGAAGAGGGCGCCAGCCCTACTTAGAGCCTTTCATCCTTTCGGCAAGGCTCAAGTCCGTGAACTTGGCCGCGCCCTGCTGCACAAAGACGCCCCAGCTACCCTTGGTCAAGTCATACATGCGAGCGCTCATGGCCGTCTCACCATTTACGTAAACCACACAGATACTATCTTCCACTAGCACCGTGATCTGTATCCGGGTACTTGGTTCCAGATGGATCGAACGCTCCAGGCCGATCATGAACGGCTGGTCGTTTGGACGCGGCGAGGCATCGAACACCAGGCGCTGCTGAGCGGGTTCCAGGCGGATGTAGTAGCCGGACTCGAAATCTTCACTAGTGCGCAAAGCCAATCCGCAGCCGCGCGTATCCGGCTCATAGACAATCGTCGCGTGGATCTTACATGAAGCAGGCAGCAGCCCGGCGCTGGCGCAGGCTAGGGAACCGGCGGCGTCAAGCTGTACTGCCTGACTGGTGATCAGGCTCTTGCCCAAGCCAGGTTGAAAGGTGCAAGCATGCTCAACGCTAAAGGCATGCAACACTTGCTAAGGCGGCCGGACCGCCAGTGTGCCATCTGCCTTTTGCCATAGCTTGTGAACCACCAGAGCTCCACCAAATTGCCATGGACGATAATCCCTCGATCCCTGGCGAGTTGGGATCCAGCCGAAAAGATAACGGTTGGCACCATCACCGGCGGTCTTACCAGCATAAAGGGCACGGCCATCGCAGGTGTCGATGGCGGGAGTGAGCCACGGGCCGGCAAGAGAGCGGGCCATTCGATAACGGGTGGAGACTTGCTCCGAATACTCGCTAAAGAACAGGTACCACCAGTCCCCTATGCTAAACAGGTCGGCGCAGTCGTGATCGTTATATAAACCCGGGGCATAATAGGGCTTGGACTGAACCTGCCAATGTTGCAGGTCCTTGGAAGTGCAGAGGGCAGTGCAACCCCGTCGGCGCGCAGGCCCGGTTTTCAAACGGGCACATACCAGCATCCAGAACTCACCGGCTTCCTCATTCCAGAAAGGAAAGGGGTCTTTCCAGTCGTCGGCTTCAGATATTTCGGTCGGGGAATTGAAGGTGTCGCCGGGAACCTTTTTCCAGTTAAGGAGATCGGTGGAAACTGCGTGCAGGACAGCAGTAGCCTGTTTGCCTTGCGCAGCATAGCGCGGATTATAACCTGTATAGAACATATGGTACTGGCCGAGTCCTTCCAGCACAGAGCCTGTGCCCAAATACACGTCAGCTTCATCCCCGCTGCCGCAGGGCACCATCTCGCCGTGTTCCACAAAATGCACCATGTCTTTGGTCGTGATCAGATGAGACCTCGCGGTTCTGCCATCACTTGGCACGCTTTCGCCATTAATATCTTTCTCACGCCAATCGAACATATAGTAGATATAAAAGGTCCCATCCTTGAAGAAAGGGAAAGGATCACCTGCCCAGCCATTATCGGGTTTATAGTATATCGGATTCATGGTGAAAAGCTGAATTCCAATTGGCATATTGTGAGGGTTCGCCAAGGTCACACGAGAGCCCATTGGAACTGCAAGAGCTTCAAGGCCCAAAGTGGTGTTTCGAATGAAGTCTCGGCGATTCATTGTTGTCCCTTCTGTGGCAGTGCGTATTGCTGCGGATGATTGATAACATACACTTGGTTGTCCCCGCATACAGTACCTCGTACCAGCGTCGGGTGGGATGCCTCCGACGGAATAATGAAAGATCCGGACTGGGCTGAGGATAACACGCCCCCGATCCATGAGGGATTTCTGATTATCACGATGATTTCCTATACCGGGATTTCCATTTTGGGTTCCCGAGTAGCTGTCGCTACACTCACAGGCTTTTCATTTTCTGGTTTTCAGCAAGGTTTATAGCATTCTCGCGGAGTCGTGTCTATCAAATTGGACACTCTGGCAAGTAAATCCGCCAGAGCCCGAATCTGCCGCTCGTTGCAGTCGATACCTCAGACACTTCTCCGTTCCTGGAATCTCTGGATCGAATTCCCGATTCCGCACAGCCTCGGCTATACCGCCGGAAGGGACAGCCCAGCTATCCGCCCCAGCATGCTGGCGAACAGCCGCCGGGTCAGATGACTCTCCGCCAAAAACAACTATAAATAGCGGGCATGTTTCACCAGCCTTCCGCCGTCTTCACCAGCCGCTGTTGCAGGCTCGTCAAGGACCAGTTCCCGATCTTCTGCGGCAAAACCAGCCTCCGCCACAGGTTGCCGAGAATATAGGCTGTAGTCGTGCGTGTGGCGCTCGAGTTGCCCCGGCCGTAAGGGCAGCTGTCGTTAGCATGTCATCTGTCCGGTTCAATTAGCACGTGATGTGTCCGCTGAAGGCGGCGTGAGGTTGAGGCATCCAAGAGGCCGGAGGCAGGATGCCAAAATACTCAGGGGTCGCCTGGGAGCGGGCGATGAAAGTGCAAGAGGTGATGTTGCGGGCGATGGCGAAGAAGATTACCTGGTGGCAAGCGGCGGAGACTATCGGGATCTCGGACCGCAGCATGCGGCGCTGGCGGCGCTACGAGGAGCACGGCTATGACGGGCTGCTGGACCGGCGGTGGGGGAAGCCGAGCCCGAACCGTGTTCACCTGGCGCAGGCGGAAGCAGTGCTGCGGTTATGTCAGGAGAAGTATGCGGACCTGAACGTGCGGCATTTTCACGAGAAGCTGCAGGACGGGCACGGCATCGAGCTGAGCTACACGTGGGTGAAGCGGGCGCTGCAAGGGGCGGGGTTGGTGAAGAAGGGGCGGAAGCGAGGTGTGCACCGCAAGCGGCGAGCGCGCCGGCCGCTGCAGGGGATGCTGCTGCACTTGGACGGTAGCCGGCATCAGTGGTTTCAGGACGAGCGTTGGTATGACCTACTCGAGATCATCGATGACGCCACCTGCGAGACCTACTACGCCAGTTGGTGGAGGAGGAATCGACGCGCACGGTGATGGCTGGGTCGCGGGAGGTGATCGAACGGAAGGGGTGATTCTGCGCGCTTTACAGTGATCGGGCGAGCCACTTTTTCCACACGCTGGCGGCGGGTGGGCCGGTGAGCCCCGAACGGTTGAGCCAGGTGGGGGGCGCTGCAGGGATTGGGGATTAAGATGATCGCAGCTTACTCGCCGCAGGCGCGGGGACGCAGCGAGCGGCGGTTTGGCACCTGGCAAGGGCGATTGCCGCAGGAGCTGCGCTTGGCCCAAATTGCCGGAGTGGAGGAAGCCAGTCGATTGCTGCGCGAGCATTACATCGGGGAGATGAACCGCAAATTCAGCGTGCCGGCCGCCCAGACCGGACAAGCGTTTATGCCGCTGCACGGCCAGGATCTGGACCAGATCTTTTCCGTGCGGCAGGAGCGCACGGTAGCCCAAGACAACACGGTGCGACTCGGTGATCGCACCTGGTAGATCGAGCCCACCCCTTGGCGCGGAACGCTGGCCGGCTGCCGCGTGATGATCTGTGAACACTTGGATGGCCGCGTCACGATTGTCTACGGCCCCCACGTGGTGGGGTGCTACACGGCGTCCGGCGAAGTTCTGGAGAAATCGGAAAAAGCGCGCGCGCCACGCTGTGGAAATGACGCGCGGAGGAAAGCGTGGAAAACTCCCAAGACGAGTTTTCCACCCTTCCCTCCGCGCTTGCAAATCCGGCACCCAACGCCGGATTCCCACATTCCCATAGCGACGACGGCGGCGGTGGCCCTCCAAATTGTGCAGGAGATGAAAAACCAAAACCGGACAGATCACTTGCTATAAAAACCGGGCACCTTGACAAGCTAAGAACAGGGAATTCTTTCTGCCTGTTCCTCGCACGTGGAATGTCCCGTGAATTCACACGACTGAGTGGCATCCCTATGCAGAAAGCGTCGGGAAGGCAAACCTCTCTGGAGGGGAAGGGAGGGTCAAGGGATACCCGGGAGATGCATGGCAGTGGCCGATGAAGCACGGAGGGTTATTTTGCGGGCGCTGGCGAAGCAGGCAAGCGGCGAAGGTTTTCGGGGATCTCGATATGCAGCAGTACGCGTCGCAGGGGGGCTACGGACAGGTCGCCTTCCGCAGCGAGGGTTGACCCACCTGCTGGTCAACGCGATTCCTGCCTCCCACGCAACTCTTGGATCGTCAACCCATCTTTCGGAACATACCTTCGCCAGTATTCCACTGATTCGGCTAACCCATCGATAATGTCAACGGGTAGAGCCGCCGTCCCAGGAAGAATCTCGAGGGTCAGGTAGATCTCCTCACATCGCGGGGGCATTCCCGCTTCGGGCTCCACGGAATAGGCGGCGACCGCTTGCACTACCTTATGGCCGCGGATGATTCCTTGCCGATTATTCTCCTCCGTGAAGGGATTGTGCGATGACGAAGTCCCATTGGTCTGATGAAGGTGAATAACCGGCGAGTAACACCCCAGCTCTCGCAGCCAGCCGTAAGTATCCCCATCTCCCCAGGCCGCAAATAGATGAGGGTAACGGTTCATCTCCTGGTCCAAGCGTTGGAGGTATTCATCTTCCGCCTTCTCAGGAGCAGCGGCGGCGGCGCGGAAAAGCGAGTAGGCAGAGGCCGGTCCGAGCCACAGCCCCGCCTTTGATCGTCCCCTCAATCGCAACTGTCCCAGCGATTGCCTTAGTTTGGAGGACGGCAATCGGACAAATCTCCGTTGGCCGCACTGGTGACCGGTGTCAAGTGTCAAATGGAGAGAACTTTGACTCCTGGCCCATACTTCCTTCAGAAACTTTCTGGCTCCTGGCAGAGTCCAAGGAATCTGATGGGGCGAATACATTTGCTCCACAGCGATGAACTTCACACCTTGTGCACCCGCATACTCAGCCAGCTCTGCTAATCGGTTATAGAGCCCTTCCTCTGCCACCGCGTACGCCGCAGGGTCCTGCAAGGTGTCCTCGTTGAAGGCGTGACAGTAAAATCCCAGACCTGCCCGTAGTCGCGCAGCGTTGCGGATCATGACTTTCAGCCATTGGTTTTGAATTCGCTTTTGGTTGCGCCTGTCAGGGCTGGCAAGGCCCAGGGTTGCGTAAGTGCCGTGGCCAGAGTATAGACTCGCCACCCTCACGCCGGTCTGTTCGCACGCTGACTCGACGTCATGAAGCCAGTCTTCGAGATAGCCAGGGTCCGCGAGTCCATGACCGAAGCCGAAGTCGAGATCATCTTGCAGCGGGCGCGGGAGAGGTTTCCCCAGGCCACGCCGCGGATCATCTCCGACAACGGCCCGCAGTTCATCGCCCGCGACTTCAAGGAGTTCATTCGCCTCTGCGGTATGACGCATGTGCGCACCTCGCCGTTCTATCCGCAATCGAACGGCAAAATCGAAAGGTGGCATCAATCGCTGAAAGGGGAATGTATTCGTCCGGGCGTGCCCTTGTCGATCGAAGATGCCTGTCGCTTGGTGGGCCGGTACGTGGACCATTACAATGGCGTGCGGCTGCACAGCGCGATTGGTTATGTGGCGCCCTTGGCCAAGCTGGAAGGGCGAGAGTCACAGATTTTTGCCGAACGCGATCGCAAACTGGAGGAGGCGCGACGGCAGCGCCAACTTCGCCGTCAGGAGGCGTTCGTCCCCCTCTCGGATCGGACTGGCAACTCCTCCACGGCAGCGTTAAACTGATCCGGCCGGGTGAAACGGAAGCCGGCAATGCTGGAGAGCAACCGTGCCGAGGGATAACCCGGTGGGCTCATCGCGTCGATGAGGTCGGGGGCGTGCGAGCCACACGGCTCCACGCTCCCGCTCCCCCAACTCAAGCCCAGACCTCATCGAACGATAGACCCCCATGCCTTGAAAACTCCCGCCGCGCAGCGGCGGAACTCAGTAGCTTATCCCAAACGGCGACTCTCCATTTCAGGCTGAACCAAGACAGAAACAGTAGCGACCTGCTGGTTAACCTCTTCCAACGGTGCGCCCCAACCTAGTGACCAGCGCCATTTCTTCAGTCGAGTTCAGGAAAACACAAGGTTCACTTCTACCACATCAAGCGCAACGCGAACTGGATCTCGCGCGGGTCGCCCGGTCCGCCCGACGCCTGGCCGGCGATGGGCTGCACCGTGTTCCCGATCACGCCAAAAGAGGCGGAACTCCAGTCAGCGTTGGGCAGAGTGAAGTTCGGCCGGTTGAAAATATTGAACAGCTCGGCTCGGAACTGGAGGGTTTTCGATTCCCACAGTTTGAAGTTGCGAATCAGCGAGAAGTCCCAGTCGGCCAGACCTGGCCCAGTCAGAATATTTCGTCCCGCATTTCCGAAGATGTAAGGGGCAGGCAGGGAGAACGCGGCCGGATTTGTCCACTGGTTGACGCTCTTATGGGCGGGATAGAAGCTCACGCCGGGAACGACGTTGGGGCGATCGTGGTTGTCGATATTGTTGCTGGGATTGCCGTCGACGGCGGGCGTGTAGGGTGCCCCGGATTGCACCATGGCGATCCCCGCAACTTCCCAGCCGTCGATGAGGTAGTTCGCCTTCGGGTTCTGCAACTTCCCGATCTCGTTCCCGAAAGGCAGGTCGTAAACGTAGGCCAGAGAGAAGCGTTGCTCGTAATCGAAGTCCGAGCGGCCCTTCTCCGCCGCGAGATTGTAGGAATTCTGCGGGAAGCCAGGGCTGGCATTGGTCCCGAAGTAGGCGGAGTCGTCGTCGATGGATTTCGACCAGGTATAGGCGCAGATGATCGCCAAGCAGTTGGTGTAGTGCCTCTCCACTTTGACCTGCAAGGAATGATAAATCGACGTGCCGATGGGATCGGTGTAGGACATTGTCTCGAAATTGGGGTAGGGCCGCGGGCAGGGCGTGTTCGCGGGTGTGTTGGGAATGCAGGTGCCGCCCGTATACAGTGCGTTGTTCGGCTGGTTCGGGTCCCACTCAAAGGGCAGTCTTAGTCCCCGAGTTCCAACGTAGCCCACGTCGAGTAGCCAGGAGCCCAACTGTTGCTGCACATCGAACGTCCATTCAAAAATCCTTCCGTCCTTGAGGTCCAAGTCAACCGGGTCAAGGACCGGGAAAAGTGCCTGCGCGAGTGAAGGTGCAAAAAGAGGTTCTGGAGAAGGAGGCCGGTGGCCAGCGGCAGGCCGCCCGCCGAGGGCGGCGTGGCCACGGCGGTAAACACCGCCCGTTCATTATCTAGCAAGTTTCCTTGGGTGAATTGAAAGTAGGGCGGATTGAAGCTCTTCTGGAAATAGAGCTGACCGACCATCTGGTCGTAGTAGACGCCCCCGCCGGTGCGGATGACGGTCTTCTCACTTCCGAACGGCATCCAGGCGATGCCGAGGCGAGGCCCAAAGTCAGTGTGGTCGGAGCGTTGCAGCGCCCGGTTTTCCGACGTGCTTCCCAGGTTCACCGTCCCGACCTGCTCGAATTGCCCGATGGGCAGGCCCGAGGCCCCCGTCGTGCCGACAAAATTCAGTAGGGAGGCCGCACTCGTACCCGCGGCGAGCACCAGACCCTTATTGAAGTCGAAGCTGCCGAAGTGGTTGTACTTGTCCGTGATCAGGCTGTTGTATTCGTACCGGAGGCCAAGCGTCATTGTGAGGTTGGGCCGAACCCTCCAGCGGTCTTGCGCAAAGAAATCGTATTCCGTGCCCGTCCCCGAGACGTAGCCCGAAGAGCCGCGGACCCAGCTCGTTGGAAGGCCGAACAGGGCGCCGGCCACGCCGTTGCCGAAGCCGCACCTGGGCGGGGGACAGGCCGCCAAGAGTGCCGCCTGAACGGTTGGGAGCAGACCCGCCAAGACGGCGCTGCCCGTAACTACGCCGTTGAAGGCATACGCGTCGCGCGCGTCAATGTCCTCGAAGAAGTTTCCGCGCTTGATAGGCCGGATGTCCGCTCCGAAATCCAAGGAGTGGTTGCCGTGAATGTAGGCAAGCGTGTCCGCGTACTGGAAAGTATTGACGGCGCCAGCCTGAGGGTAGGTGGTGAACGCCCCCAGAGCGTCATAGCCGGCGAAGGTCAGGTTGGGCACTCCCGTATCGCGGTAGGCCGTGGGCGCACCCTTGATTCCGAGGAGTTGATTAATGTCCCTCCCTTGGTCCTCATTGTTCCACCGGTACTGCCAGCGGTTGTAGCCGACCTTCGCCTCGTTTAGGAGCGTGGGGGTGAAGGCATGAGTCCAATCCAGCCCCGTCTGGCCGAACCAGTCCACGCGCCGGGTACCATAGCCGGGCACGCCCGTGGGCAGGCCCGAAGGGGTCAACGAAGATTCCGTAGTCAGACTATAACGAAAGAAGAGACTGTCCTTCGAGCCCCAACGGTGGTCGAAGCGGCCGACGAAGCTGTCCGTATCGATGATTTGGAGCACCT
>Ga0187854_10002828_pt1 | contig 14306 bp, 7 predicted proteins | sample June2016WEW_6_15_FD_132445 | JGI IMG/M metagenome (GOLD analysis project Ga0187854, IMG submission 132445) | Peatland microbial communities from SPRUCE experiment site at the Marcell Experimental Forest, Minnesota, USA - June2016WEW_6_150 | ecosystem: Environmental > Terrestrial > Soil >...
ATCGCGCCGATTTCGTGGCTGGTAGCCGATGATGTAAAAGGCGCGCGGGCGCACATGAATTTTTCACAATGGAACGCGCTCACTCCCGCCAAGGCAAAGCAGAAGTTGATGAATGCTTGCGAAGCGGTGCAGGCGGGAGACATGCCCCCCTGGGATTATTTGATGCTGCACAGGACGGCAAAACTCAGCGATCAGGACATCAAAACGCTGTGTGGCGCGTTCGAAAAATAATCAGGAATCGGCCCGGCTGAGCTCTTCCTGTTCCCTTACTTCATTCTTAATTCGAATCGGGCCGTGAGCACATCCGTTGTGGATGCGTCGGCGCGGCCGGTGAATCCAGGTTGTTTCCCGCCCACGGCCACTTGCAGGATTCCGGGCTCGAGCGAATGGTTAAGGTCCTTATCAAGAACGGAGAGTTGATCCGGCGTCAGGGTAAACTCCACCTTGCGCCGCTCGCCGGGTTTCAGCGAGATCCTGCGAAAGCCTTGCAGCGAACGGATGGGGACAGGCACCGACGCCGTTTCGTGAGTCAGATAGAGCTGCACGACTTCATCTCCGGCCCGGTTGCCCGTGTTTTGCACGATAACTGATGCACGAAATTGCTGGTCTGCAGTTACGATCTTGGGAAGCTCGAGGTTGCTGTATTTGAATCGGGTGTAACTCAGGCCGAACCCGAATGGGAAGAGAGGTTCGCTGCTGAAAAAGCGATAGGTCCTGCCTGCCATGGAATAGTCGTCGAATGGCGGCAGCTGGTCGATTGATTTGTAGAAGGTCACGGGAAGCCGGCCTCCCGGATCGGCGTCGCCGAAGAGAACGTCAGCCAGCGCCGTGCCTGCAGCCTGGCCGGGATACCATGCCTCCACGATGGCCGGCACGTGTTCGGCGGCCCAATTTACGGCCAGTGCGCTGCCATTTAGTAAGACAAGCACGACTGGTTTCCCGAGTTTTTGGATGGTCTGAAGGAGCTTTTCCTGGAGAGCGGGCAGTTCCAGATCGAGGCGATCTCCGCCGCTGAATCCCTCGACGTCAACGCGCATTTCCTCTCCTTCGAGCCGGGGTGACAGCCCCATGACCATCACAACCGCATCCGCCTGGCTGGCCACCTGCACCGCCTTCTTTTCGAGATCGCGACCCGGCACAGTCCACAGCAGCTGCATGTGCGCGTCGCCTCCCATGACGTAGTACTCGATGCGGATAGGATAGGCATGGCCGGCCTGCAAGGTGACCTGCGCTGAATTCTTGGATGGCTGGTGCCCGCTCTCAAACCTGGTCAGCAGTTTGTCTGCCAGGTAGATGCGAAAGCCGGACATGCCGTACCCCGCCAAGGCATAATCGCCGGTTGCCGGGGCGACGAGCTCACCCGTCCAGCGTACGGCGAAATTGAAATCATTCCGAATGCGTTTGTCCGGAGTGCCGTCCGTCCAGTTGAAATCGACCTGTGGATCGATGCGCGTGAAAACGGGAGTTCCTTTAAAATCACGATTGTTGAAATACTCTCCCTTCAGGCCCTTTTGTCTGACCGGCCCGGTTGAAGAAAAAAAAGCAGAGGTGGGGATGAGCTCAAAGGATGGCAGGTTTTCGGCCCAATCGCAGCCTAGCGAGTATGTGACGCGGGTTTTCGATGACACCTTGTTTCTTATGCCCTGAAGCGGCGTGATGGGATGAGACGGGGTGCCGTTGTAATTGCCAAGAAGCACCTCGACGTCGTTGGCATTGGGACCGATGACTGCGATCGAAGATAAATCTTTGCGCAGAGGAAGAGCACTCCCGTCATTTTTCAACAGGACCATAGATTCGCGGGCGGTCTTGACGGCGAGGTCCTGATGCGCTCCGCTGTCGACCACCCGGTAAGGAATGCGCTCGAAAGGGACCATGCCGGGAGGATCGAACATTCCCAGTTTGAATCTCGCGGTAAAAAGGCGCGTCACGGCTGTGTTTATTTCGGATTCGGTGATCAATCCTTGTGAAAGTGCTTGTTTCAGGCCGCGGTAGGTGCTGCCGCATTCCAGATCCGTCCCGGCCCTGACGCTCAATGCAGCCGCTTCGGCGGCGGTGGGAACAATCTTGTGCGTCCTGTAGATATCATCGATGGCGCCGCAATCGGAGACGACGTACCCTGCGAAACCCCATTCCTCTCTGAGTATTTTCTCCAATAGCAGGGGGCTGCCGCAGCAGGCATCACCTTCGAACCTGTTGTATGCACACATGACGGAAAAGGCGTGACCCTCGATGATGCTGACTTCGAAGTGTGGAAGGTAGCTCTCTCGTAAGTCCCGTTCGCTGATTTGCGCATCGAAGGTGTGCCGCGTCGATTCCGGGCCGCTGTGCACGGCGTAATGCTTAGCGGTTGCCACTACTTTCAGATAGCGAGGATCGTCGCCCTGCAGTCCCTGTATGAACTGCACCGCCATTCTTCCCGTCAGGTACGGATCCTCGCCATAGGTCTCCATGCCGCGGCCCCAGCGCGGGTCGCGGAAGAGGTTGATGTTGGGAGACCAGAATGTAAGGCCCATATACCGGGCCCGCATTCCTCTGCGGATAAACTCGTGATGTTTTGCGCGCGCCTCATCCGAGATCGCGGTGGCTACATCGTGCAGCAAGTCCTGATCCCAGGTGGAAGCGAGCCCGATGGCCTGTGGGAAAACCGTCGCGATCCCGGCTCTGGCCACGCCGTGCAGACACTCGCTCCACCAGTCGTAAGCGGGAATGCCGAGCCGGTCGATGGCAACCGCCGAGTTCATCATCTGCGACACTTTTTCGTCGGGAGTCATGCGTGAGACCAGATCCTTGACGCGGTCATCGAGGGGGAGCTTGGAATTTTGGAAGGGCGGCAACGGGTTCGAAGCCTGGCCGCTGCCTGAGCGCGGCACTATCGAAAAAGTGCAAAGAGTCGCGGCCAGAATCCCCAGACAGTGAAAAGCGAGACGACGCATTTCAGGATCTCCTTTCAGGAATTATTCCCGCAGCCAGCGCTTCCAGGTCGAAATTGCTTTCCGGATCTCGGCCTCACGCCCGAAGCGGCCAGTATTGATGTGGCTAAGGCAATCGATGATTTTTGCCGCGGCCTTCTGGCCTAGTGCAGAGGCTCCGGACTCTTGTGCAACCTGCTCGAGGACCTTGAATGCATGCCAACGCTCTTCCTGTTGGTCGCGCAATGTCCGGTCATCCGCCAGAATGGCCTGACGTTCAGTGCGCGTCAAACCTGGCTGATTCCGGGAGCTGGCGGGCCACAAATCAGGGCCGCCCTGTTCGAGAAACACGTTTCTCTGCATTCCATGCCAGAAAAGGTCGTTGAAAAACAAGCGTTCGGGGTTGTCGGCGAGATACGTGCCGTAGTCATACAAGGCAGTCAGGTGCTCCGGCAGTGACAAGTTTGCGTCCCGAGTGCGGGCGAGCAATTCACCCAGATTCTTCATTCGCCTGGCACGAGTGCCGAATCCCAAATCCGAGAAGATCTTCCCGGCTTCTTCATATTCCTCGTGCCGTGCGGAACGAACGGCAAGTGAATAGCGAACTGCCTGCGGCGCGGAAACCGTCGGCAGGGGACTCCACGTGATCCGCAGCGGCGGTCCAACCGGCTTCGGGTACTTACGCAAGTACTCGCGAAGATTTTCGTCCGTAAGATAAGCGTCCAGCAGATAGGGCAGGTCAAGGTTCAGGCCGTAGAAACACCATTGCATGCGCGGAAAGCCAAAATACTCGTAAGGCTGGTCTTCCACTGATTGTGAAGCTTGAATGAAGGCTGCATACAGAGCATCAACGGGGCGATGTGTCTTCAGATAAACTCCGACCAGGGCTTGTGCCGCAGTGATGCGATCCGCGCCGGTGGCGGACGAAGCGCGCAGCATCCGCAACAGCGGCGCTTCCGCTCGAGCGTAGTCGCGCTGGACAAAATGGCCGATCGCTGTCATCCAGTTGAACTCGGGATTCGCCGGCAGGGTCCCTGATTCGTCGATCGCACTGGAGTATTTCAGGGCTGCAGCCGGATCGCCGAGATAAAGCGAGGCGCGCATCAGCGCCATTACCAGAGCCTCGGAATCGGCGCCGGATTTGAAAAGATCGGGATGGTCTTGCAGGAGATTCAGTACCCTGGCGCCACGATCCTTCGTCTCAAGCTGGGTTGTCGTGGCGAATAGCCCGCCTGGGTACAGATTTGTAATGAGATTGACCATGAACAGTGCGTGGCGTGGCGTATCGAAAAACTCCTCAAGGTGATCCCACAGCTGATCTTCTCCATCCGAATACACCCAGCGAAGGGATGTTACCAAGGTGTCGCGGTTCAGGGGGGATTGTGGTGAGTTCACCTCGTCCAGGTAGATCAAAGCGGCACGAGCATAGTCCTTCTGGAGATAGCAGATTCGAGCCAGCCAACCTCGGGCTTCGCTCGCGAATGCCGGATTCGCAGCGGATCCGATGAATTCCTCCAGCTTTTTGCGCGCCTCGGCAAGGGCACCTGGACCTCCCTCTGCCCTGCGCAAGGCGATTTTGCAGGCGATCAGCCGTGCTTCTTCGAGATCGCGGTTCGTCAACGCGCCGGGAGCGAGCGCGCGCTTTGTGGCATTGGCGGCCTCTGCGAGTGCCGATTGCGTCTGATCCGCTTTCGCGACATCTGTGAGGCGTCTGTACGATTCGCGCAGGGCGGAGAGCGCCGCGGGTGCGTCAGCCATCGAAAAGCCGGCATAGGGAATGCCGCCGCCTGGTATTTTGGGGGGCAGCAGATTATCTACTGAATAGTACATTGGGAGCCAGAAGCCGCGAGTCAGGTACGCTCGGAACGACAAGAAAGGCCCGCATGCCCTGAGAGCATCCACGTTCGCAATGATGGCAGCCATCGCCACGGCTAGCACTATCGCCAGGGCAACCATATGACGAAATGGACACTTCCGTTCAACCACGGGATTCATTTCTCCTCTGTAACCGTGAAAACAGCCGGCTGAAGAGTTACCGCCCGGCCTAGAGACAGGGTGCCCACGCCGTGGGAAGCAGGCAGCGAGACCTTGATCGTTGCAGGGCTCGTCATCAGGACTCTCGAACTGATCCTTTGGTCGGGCACGAAGTATTCCAATGGACGCGATGAATGAACAAGGAATGTCACTGGATGCTCTGGGAGTCGATTGGCGATGCGCAGCTGAAGATCGCAGCAGTGCACGGCTACGCAGTCTCCTTCAGTTACCTCGATCGCTGGCGGCGCCGGTGCGATCTCGGTGTGCGTAATCCAACTCAGCACTTGGGCAGGGTCTAGAACAAGGGTCTCCTGGGCGGTGGGCCAGCGGAAGAATATCACTCCGGCACAGAAACCTCCCATTTGCCTGACGGCGTCATAAGTGGAAAGCACCGAGCGACGTGTCGGCATGATCATCTCAATCTCATCGCCAGGTTTTACGCTCCAGTAATTCAGTCTTGTTGCCTGGTCGACTCGCCATACAGACTGCTGTTCGCCTGCGGTTGTTTGCCCGGTACTTGGAGCGGACAGCCCGGGATGACTGAACACGTCCAGCGGCGTAAGCTCGCGGAAGAACTGTGTTGACGTGCCGCGGATGAAAAGGGTGCGCCCGAATGTGGATATTCCCACGCGGTATGGCACGCCGAATGAGTTAAACACCGGTCCCCAGCGCGCTGGATCGATGGGTTCGGCAATCCCTCGCATCTCAATCCGGGACGAGGGCGCCACGTCATAAAACTGCGGCACGAACTCGCTGGTCTTCGCCAGCACATCGCCGACGCGAGTGCCGGGCCTGAACCAGTCAAGCAGGGCAGTGACGGAGATCCGGGTTCCCGCAGGCAGAGCTTTGCGCGCTATCTCAAGAAATGAAGCATACTCCTGCAAATCATCGGTAGGGCAGTCGTAGTCCAGCTGAATTCCGACAACGGTATTCCCCTGTGCCGCAGCCTCTGCTTGGCGCTTCTGGAAAGCGCCTGCGATAACGGCAATTTGCGCCTCGGCCGGCCGTGCCTGCCAATCGTAGCGCCACACCGCCCAGTACTCGGCCGCTCTAGGTATTCGCGCAGGCCAGCGCCAACTCACCGAGTTCTTATTGTAGCTGTCAATCCGCCCGCTCTGTACATACAACACGTCGAAGGGATGCGCGCCCGCCGCTGCGGCTTCGACGTACGATCCAGACCACAGCCAGAAACCGGTTTTCCATGCAGGCGCCGTGCCGGGATTGCCACTGAGGCCGGGGCTGCAACTCGACAGGCATGCGGCAAGAAGGACAAGCAATGCCATACGACGTTGGATAATTCCAGCGGCCGCGATTGGTTTTCCGTATGAATCTGCATTAAGAATGAGGCCCATTTCAGAGGCGTCCCTGCGCACTAGCGTCAAGGATACTCGGAAGAAAGCAGGTAGTAAACAGAATGCCCGAAGCTTTCGTCTCCCTTCTTAGGCACGCAATTAGCGAGGAATGCGACCCCTCGGAATGGCAGGAGATGATCTCGCGAGGCGCGATTCCGGCTGCTTCCTGGATATGTCCTGCGATTGGCGGCAGGGAATCACGATGGGAGACACATTCCATCCCTCCAGGCCGACTTCCAGATCTCCATGGACAGCGCTTGCAGGGCAATCAATATCGATCCGGCGAGTCTCGCCAGGCAGAAGTGAAACATAGTTGTCATCAAAGTAGGCAGGCAAGACGCGTTGGCCGTCGGCCACATGTCTCAGCGTCACATGGTTCATGAGGGCGACGCCATGTGCGTCGTTCGCCAAATCGACGAAAACACGAACATGGTCTCCTGAACGATTCAGATTCGCACTGCCGTTAACCAAAACTGCGGGCAATTCGGCCAGGCGGCGAGAGGCGCTAGGCTGGTCTGCGTACCAGTAGAAATTTTCAGATAGAAGCCCGCGCTCCAGGTCCTTCAATTCAAGTTTGACGAACACAACTCCGGACGATGCCTCGCTCGGAAGATCAAGAGGGAAACCCGGCGTGGTCATATTCGGCCCGGCGGCAAGCCGCGTGTCGCGCGTCCATAGCAACCGGGCATCCATCGAGAACACGTGCGCCGTCAGCGAAAGAGCCGTCAGCGGAGCCGTCGTGTTGTTGACGATCATGATGGTCAGGTCCGGCAGATTGAGCTGAACGTGGATCGGTTCACAGGCTTTTTTGACGCCGTAGTACGTGCCGTGCGTATCATAATCGTGGCTGAATAGCTGCCAGCTCATGCTGGGCCATGCGGGCTGGCTCATCCACAGGAGCCGCCCGCTGTTGGGCGCCCACAGATGGGCGTTGAACCCTTCGAACATCGCCCGGTGATCGACATAGTTCATCAATTGTGCCTTGCGCTCAAAATCCTCCAGGCTGGTGGGAGCTCCGAATTGCTGCTCCATCGATGCCATGAACGACGCCACGCGGCCGCCTCCATCCGAATGCCAGTCGTGATAGGCCCAGGTGTCATTGGGCGGCCACAAGTCACACTCCGGCATCATGGCGCGGAAGGCTTCGATCGTGGGAGGGGACGGCAGGCCAAGTTCGGTGGAAAATCCGCGCGCGCGCGTAGTAAAGAACTCGACGGGCTCCCCATGGTTCCACGGCCCGCTCGGCGCCAGATCGATCAGGCGCGAATTCGGCAAATAGCAGCGGGTTCCGTCGAGGGTTCGAATGAGATCATCGAGCCCGTCGTTGATCGCAGGGGTGGGCATTCCCTCGTTTCGGCCGCACCACAATGCGACAGAGGGATGATTGCGGAAGCGCAGCAGCGTGTCGCGGGCGTTTGCCAGAAACAGCGCCGTATCGCTGGGATCAAGATTGGAATCCTGAGTCGTGATCCAGAAATCGTTCCAGACGAGGAGCCCATACTCGTCGCACAGATCGTAGAGCGCTTCTTCGGTGCTCTGGCCGCACCAGTTGCGGATCATCGTCAGGTGAGCATCCCGATGCAGCCGGACGTACGGTTCGAGGCGCTCACGCGAAACGCGCTTGCGCGAGTCGTCCAGTCCCCAGTTGCCGCCCTTGCAGGCGATCCTCACGCCATTGACCCGGACAACGAGATAGGGGGATGCGCGCAAGTCATCGAGCGCGTGAATCGAGGGCGAGGATTCGGCGCCGGGAATGAGGGAATATACATAACCTGCCGAGCTCTCCAGCGCCGCCTCGTAACGCACGTCTACTACGCGGCGCCCGTTTGCGGCTGTCGGAGAGTACTCGACGCGACGCAATTGGCCGGCTTTGTCCAGGAGCGTGAGCTCATAGCTGATTTCACGTATGCCAAAGCGCAAGGAACGCGTGTCGGACTGACCCCGTGCGCCGCTGAAGGAAACTTTAAGGTGATAAAGTTCGGGATTGCCGTAGCCGTTCGGCCACCAGAGCCGGGGGTTGGCGAGCGATAGCTGTGGAAAATCGACAGGCGCGAGCGTGATCTGAGTTTCACCCGGGCGCACCTGGAGTTTTTTGGTGATGTTGACCCTCTCGAACGAAGCTTCGAGCAAGCCCGAAACCGCCGATGTAGAATCGTTAAACAGTGGAATCGTAAGCTGCACATCGGCTCGGTTGGTACTCGGCAACGGCAGGGAAGTGACGACGCGAACGTCTCCGATTCTGACCGTGCCGGTCGCGGTGAGCACAACATCCTGCCAGATGCCGGTGTTGCGGTCGCGGATCGCGGGAAGCCAATCCCACCCTTCGGTGCAAATGAATGTCGGCCCATCGAGACATAACATGCCTCCGTTAAGCCCTGCGCCGGCTTTCACAGACTGCTCGTGGGGTATCCCGGGGTGGGGCGGAGGCGAAACGCGCACCGCCAGCGCATTAAGCTTTCCTGGATTGACAACATCGGTGATGTCGAATGTGCCGCGTATAAACGCACCCTGGATGTCGCCCAACCGGTTGCCGTCGAACCAGACTTCGGCGGCATAGTTGATACCTTCAAACGTGATGGCGAGCCGTCGTCCTTTCATGGACAGAGGCACAAGGAATTCTGTGCGATACCAGTAATCCTGCTTGTTCAACGTTTCCGGAATTGCCAGGTTGTTCAGACCGTAATCAGGATCGGGATAGAGGCCGCGATCGATGAGTGTCGTCAGCACCGTCCCCGGCACGGTCGCGTCGAGCCAGCCATCTGTGTGAAAGCCGGGAGCGGAAATGGATGCGGCGCCGGCTAAGACCCTGGGCCCCTCAGTAAGTCGCCAGCCTCCCGCGAGCACCCACTGGTCGGCGCCGCGAGCTACAAGAGCAGGTCCATTGTACGGGACCTGCGCCGTTGGCATTGAAATCGCGGCGTTTGACTTTGGCAGCGTTGCCGGATCCTGTGGTGCGCGCATTCCAAACGTAGCTCTCGTTGAAACCGGCCAGGCTTTGGAGCCTGCTTCAAAGGGCAGTACATCAAGAGGAATCGGCTGGGGCAGCAGTGCCCGGACTTCTTCGACCGTCAGCACCCGGTTCGCAAGCGTAAACTGCGCGATCTTGCCGCTAAAGTGCGCGCCGTCGGCCCAGGGAAGCGGCTGCGGAGCAAGTTGGATCAACGCAGATGCGGGCTGCAGCTGAACGGCTGAAGCGGCTGCCTCCGCGCCGTCTTGATAGAGTCTCACGGTCGTGCCATCGAAGGTTGCAGCTAAAAAGCACCAGTTCACCGGAGTACAAGTCCCCGGTGCGGTAACGCTGGTGCTCCCCGACCAGAAGGACGGGTGGCCGTCCACGATAGCGAGGAATCGTTGGCCGCCGGCAACTGCGTTCAAATCGCCAAACCCCGCGAGCAGGGTGTGCGCGGGAAGAAGTCCATCACTCCGCACCCAGCAATAAATCGACCAAGGCGAGCCGGGAGCCAGCGGCGCATCCAGCGGGCTGAAAGGCTTTTTGAGCCCCAGCCCGCCCTGGATGAATAGGCCGTGATACGGCCCGTACACCCTTGCGGTTTCCGGCTCGTCTTGGCCGGAAGTGATGGCTGCCAGGCACGAATAGGACAGGCCGCTCAAAAGGAGAAAACAAGCCACAGTGTACGTGATCCGTTTATCGATCATAGCGAGGCCATCCAGGAATGCGCATTGTTTAGCGCGTCTGTCCCTCTGGAAGCAAGTCCGAAATAGGCTGAGCATACTCAAAAATCCAGGGCGTGAGCTCCATAGGCGCTGACATACGACCGCTAATGCACGTGGGCATTGACCTGGACCTGGATGTGGAATTGGACCATCCTGCCCAACGTAAGCTTTCGCAAGTTGGACGTTTACGAAGTTCTTCTCTCGACCGCTACGATGCTTTTGAGATTGTGTCGAGCACACGAACACTCAAGTCCACGTCCAGAACTAGGTCCAAGTCTAAGTCCACGAGGAGGCAGTGGCAAAAGTTAGCGCCTCGAGCAACCAACTTTGCGATACCCTCAATCAATGCTATCCGTGTGTAAGGTACTTCCTGTATCTTTGGATGTGCTGAGTGCAACCGAGAGCGCCACTAGCCTGGAGAGGACGCCATGCATCGCATGGGCAATTTGAGTGTCAGCCGACTACAAATGATCTGCTGTCTGCTGTGCATGATTTGTGCTTTGTTGCTCTGGAAAGAAGGACGGACGATCCGGTCTTGGTTGGTGGAAGGCACAAGCGCACGTCATCTCCCGGTACAAAACGGAGCAGGGCGGCCGTTCGTCGGTCGGGCCGACAACAGTGGTGCTCTCAGAGCTTCCTTGCCCGTGTGGCGGAGCGCCGCCGTCATGAAAGCCGAGAGCGTCTCGAGCGCACACGCGACAATCGAGGTCTGCCTCATCGACGAAATGACACGACTGCCGGTCGCGGCGGGCCAAGTTATCCTCGAGGATAGGTTGTCAGGCGGCACGCTTCTCGACCAGGAATTCGCCGGATCCGGTTGTGTGTCGTTCGACGTTGATCCCGGCAAATACCTGATGCGTCTGACGTCCCGGGGATACATTGGCGTTGTGGAGTCCATGGATTTAGATTCCAATCAGGATCATGTCTCCAAGAGCATTGCTTTGGTCCGGGCGCGCGTTCTTCGCGGCATGGTCAGAAACAGCACGGGCACGCCTCAGCCAGGAGCCAGTGTTGTGGTGGTTGCGCGAGACTACCGGACAACCGTTCACACCGGCGTAGACGGTGGATTTGAAATTCAGCTTTTTTCAAGCGAGATTGACAAGATATATGCCTTCCAACCGCCGCATGCAGTCGCGGAAATAGGGCCGGTTTCCATCGGGAAAACGAATCAATCCTTCATCGAGATCACGCTGCCGAGGGAGACGCCGGCTTTCAAGGTCACTGCGAGGGTATTCGACGATCAGGCTCGGCCCGTGCAGGGTGCACTGTTAAGGATTTTGGCGATGAATGGATTTCATGTGACGGATAGACAAGACGACCTTTTCATCCAGGCAGAGCAGGGAGTTTCCGGAATATCAGATGCCGACGGTCGCTGCACCCTGGAGGTATTGCCGCAGCACGATGCGGTTTTGCAGGTGGCCGGCGTTGCGGGATGTGAGCCGACCAACGAGTCGTTGAATGTAACGGGGAATGTTGCGAAGGATGTACGCCTCAAGTGCCACCCGACCTTTACCGTGAAAGTCCTGGATGCCGGCGGCCGCGCGATTGAGGGAGCCAATGTAGTAGCCGAAACGAGGAGCGGCACGGAGGCGCTATATGCTACTGCCGAGAGAGGCAGATACTATGCCCTTGAGTATCCTTTCAGGATTTATGCCCGGACCGCTCTGGTTGGGGAGGCAGACGCGGGGGTGACCAAAGATGTTTGGATCGCGAAATATCAGGAAGAAATCCGGCTGGTGCTCGGCGAGGGAAGATTGGATGGTCTGGTTATGGACGAAGCGGGCGCGCCCATACGCAATTTCAAGGTCAGCGTGGTTCAGCCGGGGGAGAATTCCTACAATGCGGACTTTCCGTTTTCCTCCGAAGATGGTTCGTTCAGCTTGCATCATCTCCCTGCAGGCAGGGTCTCCGTGGAAGTGATCGGCAAAAGCGCGGGTAGTGGAAGTGGTTTGGTGGCAAGTTACACGGAGAATGTCATCCTGGCAGACGGGCAAGCGACCTATGTCCGCGCTGTGATCAAGTGACCGGATCAGTCGCAAGGGCACTCATCTAAGCGGCAGCGATGGAATTGGGAAATAAACTAGTTGTGGCGGAGAGGGCGTCCGCCCTACTGGCATCCGATGACAATTCATAAACTCGTCCAATATCATCCAACAGAAACCAGGAATCTCAATGTTGATGCGGGTGGCGTCGGCATTCCAGAAAATAAGAGTTATTATTTGCTTGTCCAACGCCGTCCAGTAAAATATACTGTTATCCACCATAAAAGTGGATGATGAAATGGTGGATGACAAGTTCGAATCCCTTGTGGCCATCTAATAATTCAAAAGAATGGTGGATGAAATGGCAAGCAAACCGAAGAAACACCCCGACAAGGCGCTATCAGCAATAAAGATCCGTAATGCGGAACCCGGACGATATGCCGATGGGAACGGTCTATACCTGGTCGTAGATGACTCGGGAGCCAAACGTTGGATACTTCGCACAGTGATAAAGCGGAAACGCTGCGAACTTGGCTTAGGCGGCCTATCGCTGGTGTCCCTTGCCGAAGCCCGCGAGGAAGCGGTACGACTGCGTAAGATCGCACGCATCAAAGGCGGGGATCCGCTCGCAGAACGGCGCCGTGAGCGGCGCATCGTGCCGACGTTCGAAGAAGCGGCGCGAATGAAGCATAAATTACTTGTGCCGACCTTCAGAAACCCGAAGCACTCAGCGCAATGGATCACAACCCTAGAAACGTATGTCTTCCCAGTCTTCGGCTCACGTTCAATCGACAGCATTGAGTCGGCCGACGTACTCACCGCTCTGTCTCCCATTTGGACCGTGAAGCCAGAGACGGCGAAGAGAGTATGTCAGCGCATGGAGACGGTTTTCGCCTGGGCGAAGGCGAAGGGATACCGCTCCGGGGATAACCCGGTTGATGGTGTCAGAAAAGTGTTGCCCAAGGTCCCCGAGGTTCCCGAGGATGAGAAACATCATGCCGCACTGTCCTATGCTGATCTGCCGGCGTTTCTCGGAACTCTGCGCGAAGCAAACACAGCAGCATCGATACGCCTTGCGTTTGAATTTCTGATTCTGACAGCGGCGCGAACGAGTGAGGTTCTGCGCGCCACCCGGGGCGAGATCAACGGCAACGTGTGGACCGTTCCCGCGGAGCGCATGAAGGCGAAGGAGAAACATTCCGTACCGCTATCACCGCGCTGTCTAGAGATCCTGAAGGCCGCGAAGGAATTGAGCGCCGGCGGCGACTATATCTTCCCTGGACGATCACCACAGCGTCCGCTCAGCAATATGGCCTTTGAAATGGCTCTGCGGCGCATGGAACGCAGAGACATTACAGCCCACGGTTTCCGTAGCGCCTTCCGTGACTGGGCAGAGGAAAAGACCCACTTCAAGCGCAGCGTCATCGAGGCAGCTCTGGCGCACAAAATCAAGGACAAGGTGGAAGCGGCGTACCTGCGGACAAAGCTATTCGCTCAGAGGGTACCGCTGATGGATGCATGGTCAGCATTCGCCACGGCGAAGCCAGTTCAAAAGGTCGTGCGGATCAGGGAGGCATGACATGGCTGACTTTGAGCGGCGTGATCCGGCATCGTATCCGGCGGACCTGAGCGCGGCCGACTGGCAACGAGAGTTTCGCCGGCGTCGCAGATATAAATCCGATCTGAATCCGCAGGAATGTCTGGAGCCCGGCATGGTGTATTGGCCGACACCCGGCCGGCCAGACCTGAAATACAAAATTCCCCAAGGATATGCTGCAGTCCTATTCGACATGGCGCAACCGATCAAAGGGCAAATTGAGGAGGCAAAGGAAGCCCTGATATTCTTCCAGAAGGGATTACTGAAGCACAAGAACACCGACATGCTGCCAGTAGGAGCACGGCAACGGAAATGGAAGCATCCTTGGTTGGTGTATTTGCGCGCGCTAGATGCCGAAGCCGCTGGAGCAAGCTATGAGGAGATAGCACAGGAGCTGCTGCCAAAAAGCAAGTCGGTAAACCTGCGCCGGAGAGGCCAGGAGCTGCTCGAGTCCGCCCACTGTCTACATGATCTGCTTTGTACGAAATAGAAGCATCGTTATTTCGTACACTTTTTGACTCGTGAATTACTCATACCTCATGATCGGTCTGTGAGGTGTGAATATGTCCGAAACAAAACAGATTGGTTTTCCTGAAGTTGGCTTCGTCCGACTTCGGGGAGTACTTCAGGTTATCCCCGTCTCCAAGTCAACATGGTGGGCCGGCGTCCGCACCGGAAGATTCCCCGCTCCGGTGAAATTAGGCCCCCGCACCACAGCCTGGCGTGCGTCCGACATCCGAACTTTGATCGCGGATAC
>Ga0187854_10002840_pt1 | contig 14270 bp, 15 predicted proteins | sample June2016WEW_6_15_FD_132445 | JGI IMG/M metagenome (GOLD analysis project Ga0187854, IMG submission 132445) | Peatland microbial communities from SPRUCE experiment site at the Marcell Experimental Forest, Minnesota, USA - June2016WEW_6_150 | ecosystem: Environmental > Terrestrial > Soil >...
ACTGCACCGCCATGGGCTTGAGCTCGGCGCGCAGCCGGCCGTAATCGGCTGCCTGCAGTAGGCCCTCCGGGTCCGGCTTGATGCCGCCTTTGTCGCAATGCTGGCAGTCCGCCGTGCAGGAATACGTCAGCTCGAAGGAGACCACCAAGGGACGGTCCGTGCAAAAGCTCCATGTCCCTCTGGCGATCATGCGGGCGGCACGCGCAAACGGTATGGTTCTCACAAAGGACTCCCTGAGACAGACTACCAAACCTGGGGGCCTTGGATAGCGCGGAGATGGATCGGATTCCTTCCGCGCCTCCAGGGCAAATTCTCGGAGCAGTGAGAGGTTCCTTGAACTTTCTAGCATACTCCTTTCGGAGCTTCCTTCACAAGCTTGAGGTTCTGGCATATGCACTTATGTCAAATAATCCTGCAATATATTGAGTTCCAGGTGCCTGGCGCCCGACAACCACAACGCACATTTGACTATTGGCCATTCTCAGTTTGGCTGATGTCACATGGCAAATTGCTCGTTGACGCATGATTCGCCCGGCGTTCTCGCCGCGGGGCTGCGCCTGACGCGCCAGCCGATCCTGGTGGAGGTCCGCGCGACGGGCTCTGCGCGGTTTGTTGTTCTCGTTCCCGCTCGCGCCGAAGTTGGGTTTGCGGTTACAATCGGGAATACGATGGAGCGAGACAAGTTCCAGGCTCTGGTCGAGCAAGCTCTGGATGGCCTGCCCGAGCCGTTTCGCGAACGGCTCACCAACGTGGCCATCATCGTGGAAGACTTGCCGCCGGCGGGAATAGAGAACCAAGGAATATTGCTGGGCCTCTTTCACGGCATCCCGCGCACGGAAAAGAGCGTCTTCTATTCCAGCCCGCCTGACCACATTTTTCTCTACCAGAAGAACATCGAGGCCATTTCGAGAAGCGAGGCGGACGTGCGCCGCGAGATCCGCGAGACGCTGCTACACGAAGTGGGGCATTACTTCGGGCTCAGTGAAGAAGAATTGCGCGGTTTCTGAAAGCGTAGCGGCACCCTTTAGGGCGGCATATTTGTCATTCTCAACATGCCCGGCTGAAGCCGGCCTCTACGTTCGGTAGCGGCCGCGGCCGAGGAATTCCACCAGGCCCAGGTCACGCAACACCTGCAATTGCTGGCGGATTTTGTCGAGCACGTGGCGGTTCGCAGGGTGCAACTTCTGGAGGTGCGCGGCGAAGCCGTAAACGTCTTCAAGCTGGAATTCCCGTTTCTCGATTTCTCGGACCACGCGAAGGACATCAAGTGTCCAGCCCCGTATCGTGTATGAGATCTTCGAGCCGCCGAGGACGAGCTAATGTTGCCCAGAGTTCCTGCCGATTACTTGTGAGGAATGCATTTCGAGTGAGGAGGGCGGCTGTGGCGGGAATGGGTCGGCGTAAGGAAAGACGGCGCGCGAAGCTCACGCCGCGGGAGGATCACTGCTGGGTTTTCGCCTTCTGCTATTACTTGGACGAGGGCAAAACGGACGCGGAGGCGGATCGGCTGGCGTGGCGGGACATGCTTTCGGAGTTTCCAAGACTCAGGTTTTACGACGGCTGCGAACCGTAAGAGCGTGCAAAGCGGAGTCGGCTCAGTTTTCTTAGGTGTGTGGTCAAAGGGCTACCTTGCGGCCTCAAGTGGTAGATCGGTAAACCTCGGGAATATTCCAGCATAGGGCTTTTGATTCAAATTTCCACGCAAAAGCGCTGGGACGTTGTCGGGGGCATTGCTATAGAGCACCACCATCGTTGCGAGTTGTCCATAGCCTAGTCCAACCCCCGGCCTGATCAGTTCGCAAATAAGGCGCAAACGTTCCTTTGCTTCTGCATCCAAGATAGCAGAGTTGTCATGTAATGGGCGTTCTGCTTTCGAGTGTAAATGCCCAGCAAATGGCTGAATTCCCACCTCTCCCATCTTGTAGAGGCCTTCTTCACAAATACTCGGAACCAATAGAAACTCAGAAAACGTGCCGACAACGTACTTTGCCGCGATATCCCGCGCCTCGCAGAACTGGTCTCCGGTGCCGACGAAATTATCGATGTAAATCACCGCGCCTTCACCGACCTCGTTAGTTGTTCTGCTGATGCCCATGGAGTCGTGCGAATCCAGAAGGTGACAGCCGAGGCGCTCAAGACCAGCCGCGTCTCGAAGCATGTTAAGCATAACGGGGCTGCTGCTTCCGGCATCGTCCACCTGGACATAGATGAGCCGTTCAGGAGGAATGCCCACAGAGGCAAGCCGCCTCATGAGGGCACGATTTTGATCGACGAGAATTTGCCTGATGTCCCGTTCGGACAAATTAATCACGCATTCGAGGAGAACGCGGGCATGCTTTCGGTCTCGTTTTTCGAATTGATTGACCCAACGATTGACGCCTCCGAAGGTCACTCGTTGCGGTCGGTAGTCGCAAAATCGCCAAACGGCCCTAATGCTGTGAACGAACTGTAGCATGGGTTAATCGCTAGAAGCCTCGGGGTCGTCCCTTCCTTTAAGGGTCTCTTCTAGGCTCTTGCAGTAATCGCAGACCTGTCGAAGTGCATCGCGTAGAATCCTACGCTCCTCTTCGTCAGCCGTATACCTCAGCTTAAGCTTTCGCAGTTGGTCCATGAACTCGTCACATGCTGCTATGGCTGTCTGTACACGCTTCTTTTCTACAACGAACTCGTCGAAAGCTGCGCGCGTCTCAAGGGCGGGATTCAGGAAGAACTCCTCGACGCGACGCAGGACTGCGGCGCGATTGTCGGGCTTCCCTTCAGAAAGTTCATAACCTTCCATGATTCGGCGAAAATGGATTACGCTCTTAATCTTCCGTGCGCGGTATTTCTCTACGAGCTTGTCGGTGGCTCGATCGCGGCCGAGGCGCTTCAGGGATTGCACGTCACTGATCGCGACATCGAGGACGGGGGAAGCTTCGATCCAAAAGTTGGACGGTATTCGCGTAGCGCGGTCCGGGTCTAGCGACATCTTCTGAAAGCGTTCGGGAAAGGTAAGCAACTTCTTGCAACGCTCAATTTGAGGTTCGCTCAGACCTGTTAGATCCGTAAGCACCTTGCTGTCCTGTTCGCCAAGTTCCTCCATCACTATCTTGAGGCTGAGAGCTGTAGGCATCAGTTCCCAAGACTCGCGAAAGTTGTGGATCGAAAACATGTAAAGCAGCCCGGCGATTTTCGTCGGTGGTTCGACGACGTTGGCGGGCAGATTGAGAGGTTTTCCTCCCGGACCGAGGTGGCCCTCTTTATTCAGGTCGACGACACACCGGTATCGCCTCTCGCCGTCAAGTATTGAAAGCTTGGCTTGGCCTTTTGCCTGGTAGACGGTGATTGGCACTAGGACGCCGTGTTCACCGATGTTCTGCTTAAGCTCTTGAAGTTGAACCGCGTCAAAGAGTAGGCGGGGATTGTTCGTGCTCGGTTTGATTTCATCTGGGCTGAGATGTCGCAGAGTACCAGTGGGAACCACTGGTGGGATGTCGGGTTGGGTGGGTTTTAGGCTGGGCATGTTTGGCCCTCACACATTGGAAATCAGAATTTCGTTGGAGAGGTATCGCCTGGCTGCGAAGCCGGCAATGTTCCTTCGTACCGAGACGGTTTGGTGGTCGAATCCCTTACGGAGAATGTCTGCCTCTTCGGATTCGGCGTAACTGACGACGAACGTAACACGTGCCGCCGCCAACTTGTCCATCCATGACCGGAGCCGCGCGACGTCCCTGTGCGCGAACGCGCTGGGGTCGTATTCCCGAAAGACCCTGCGCCCCCTGACAGCGAATGGTGGGTCCATATAGACGAGATCCCCCCTCTCTGCTATTGACAGGACGCACTCAAAATCCGCATTGATCAGCCGCGCATGTCTGAGAGTGCGAGAGCATTGTTTAAGATGATCGGACGAAGGAAGCGCTCCGCATCGTTCACCGCTAAAAGGAACATTGAACCTCCCTTCAAGGTTGGTCCGGTAGAGCCCGTTAAAGCAGAAGCGATTGAGATATATGAACCGTGCGGCACGCGCTGAGGCATCGAGGCGACATGGGCTGAGGGCGCGGAGGGTGTTGTATTGCTCTCTGCTCAGGCGAAGCTTGGCGAGTTCGCGAATGACCCCATCCACACGATACTTGACTTCAAGGTATGTTGCGATGAGCTCATGATTGACATCGCCGAGAATGGCGCGCGTCGGATTCAGGGAGAAAAAAAGACAGGCCGATCCCGCAAAAGGTTCGAGGTATCGGCTATGATTCTTGTTCCAGTATGTTCGCAGGACGGGTACGAGTCGGCGCTTACTGCCGGCCCATCTCAGGATCGGCGCGCGATCACGGCCATTGGGCACATTGCGGTTCGGCGGCATTTGGCGCGAGTCTATCACACCACCGAACTCCTGAAAAGCAGGTAGATTCTCTCAGGTAGATTCTCCCGTACGCGAAATAGGGCGGGTCGGCGAAAATCAGGTCTACGCACCCTTCCGGAATCGCCGCCAGAATCTCCAGGCAATCGCCCTGATAGATTTTGATGTGATGCTTGGGGTCATGAAAGACCGGCTTGGGCAGCGGGCCTGTGGGTTCGGAGACGTTGATGGGGAGTTCGGGCATGAGCTTTTGTGCTGCTGCGCGCACCGCTTGGGATCGTTGATCGAGGGGTGTTGGTTGTCAAGGTGATCCATCGTTGGTAGAGGATCAATTGGATACTGTTGATCAGCAGGTTGATCACGGCGCGGCGAGGGTGGCGCATACCTTGCTGTTGTGAAAATGGCTCCCCTCCTCGGCTGAGGAGGGGGTTAGGGGGTGGTGGGGTACGGGACAATTTGAGCCGGCCAACCACCCCCTGGCCCCCTCCTTATCAAGGAGGGGAATCACCCGGAGCATTTTCATCTTTCGTGGCGAGCCGAAGGCTCATGTCATCTGTGAAGAAATAAACAATCTCACACAAAGACGCCAAGGCGCAAAGACTCGCAAAGAACAACATCTGTGTTTGCTTTGCGCCTTTTACAACTTTGCGCCTTTGCGTGAAATGCTTCTGCCCAACTGCGTCGCCGGTGAGGACACCGGCGCTACAGACGGCGCGCGGGTCTCCACCCTCACGAACCCACGGTATACAAATCCAGTTCCCTATTGTCACCCTGGCGCCGCCGCCTCGCGGTACAATAGCGGTCAAGGGAGGGGAACATGTCCGAAATGATCATTCGTCCGAGTATGAAATTCATCTACATGGGCTACACGGTGGTGTTCCTGATCGTGGTGGCTTCGGTCATTGTGATGATGCGCGTGCAATGGCCGCCCTGGATTCCGTCGTCTTGGCATCCCTGGATTCCCTGGTTTCCCGTGCTCCTTCTGCTCTGGCCGCTCGAACGCCATCTCCGCAACCGCCTGACCAAGATGACGATCATGGATGACCGGCTGCGGTACGAAAGGGGCCTTATGGGCAGGACCACGCGCACCATCCTGATCTCGCGAGTGCAGGATGTGACGGTGCATCAGCGCGTCGGCCAAAGAATTTTCGGAACGGGCGATCTTTCGATTGAGACAGCGGGCGCGGCGAGCAGGGAGACAATTTCCCAAATCGACCGGCCGCGGGAAATCGCCGACCACATCAACGAACTCTCCCAGAGGGGACGTTCAAAAGACCAACTCACCTGACAGCGCGCAGCCACGGCACGGATGCTGTGCCGTGGGCTTTTCCGCTTTCCACCCCTGCGAATCCACGTAGAATCCAGAGTGCGGATTTGCCGTTGCGACCCTGTGCTGCCTGCTACCAAGCGTAGGCTCTTGGGGGGTAAACCACCGCCGCCCTGACGGACCGACGGCGAATCTGAAATCCGCTTTGCCGTGGTGACCAACTCGCACACCCCAACCCCCACGGCACGTCAGCGCCACCCGCGGAGCATGCGGCCTGTCCTTATTGCGGAGTGTCGGGCCTACTGCATGTAATCCGACAGAACGTAGTCCTTGCGCTTCTGGCTCTGGTGACAGCTAAAGCACTCCTTCATGTCTTGCAGAGAGCCTTTTTTTTCGTCGCCCTTGAAGACTTCAAAACCCCAGCCGCCCGTGTCGGGATAAAGCTTGGCATTCTTCTTCATCACCGCCAGGAACTTCCGCCCGCGGGGCTGGATCACCCCTTGAGCACTACTGATATCGTACAGTTCCATGGCGAACATCGAACCATCGGGAAAGGCGCGGTTTTGCCGGAACGAATCCCAGCCAAGGTCATTCACGTAAACGTTATGGAGGCCTCCAAACCGGTCATACAGCTTGCTGTCTTTGCTGAAGATCACCATGGTTCTGACGTGCCTCCAATGGCGAGGGTCGTTGGGATAATCAGGATAAGCGATGGCGGGTTTCTTCTGAGCCTGAGCAATAAGCGTCCCCAGGCTCGCCACCGCAGCCAGGAAAAGCAAAACCTTCATGCGGGACGTCATGGCGAGATACCTCCTCATCGTGAGGTGGCCTGAGTTACCGACTTCAGTGAGCAGAAAGAATCAAGGCCTTTCGATGCGCCCATTCTAGCGCAGTCGCGCTCGCTTTTACAGCGCCTCCCTTAAAAACGCGGGGGCGTGGAATCGCCGTCCGACGAGCCCCCTCACCCGGCGGCGCAAGGCCGCCACCCTCTCCCGCAAGGGGCGAGGGCTGAGAAACTGTAGTGGCCCGCACGGCACCGGTTGTCACCATGCTTTACGATGCCCAAGAGGGGTTCCCTGAAACACCAGCCGGTCACTGGCGAAGAAATTGAGTAGGGAACAGAGTGTGATCGACACGGCACTCGCGAGCGCGTAGTTCACCGACCAAGCGCCCACCAGAAGACTCATCAGCGCGAGGTTTCCTCCGATGGAAAGCGCACCGTTCGCCAGATGAAAGCGTCGGAGCCTTTTCCACAGACCCTTCCTATCTGGGCCCGAGCGATCCGACCAGGTCCAATGCTCGTGCCACACGAAGCTGTGGAGAACTGCCGCCTCCACTGCCAGTCCTGTCCCCACCAGATAGTGCAATCCCAACGCACCGGTCAGTAACGCCAACGTGGACAGTTGTATCAGGATTCCCAATACACCGACGAAATTGAAGGCGATCCAGCGCCGCAACTGGGCGGACCCTTCCCAGAAGCGGGCCAACCGGCGCCACACGCCAGGAGTCCCCCTCATCGCGGCAGTCTCTCCGCCAGGTATAGAGCGTGCGTGTTGCGGATTGCGCAGACCACGAGTTTCAACGCCATGCCGGCAATGGCGATAATCCCGCCCACATCGAACAGTCGAAAGACCCCGATGACTCCCAAATGAACCCAGGGGCCGCGCAGGAGGTAAACCGTCCCGATGGCCAGGATGATCCGCAGCTCGGTAGGGCCAATCCTCAGGAACGAAAGGTGAAATACCTGCCGTACGTGGGTGGCCAGATACTCCTCGGCTGTCACCATCAGGTAGGCGGCGAGCATTCCCAGCGCAATAAGCGGGCTCATGTAGCCCGATAGGGCCAAGCCGGCCAGGAGGAAAAGGGTGCCTATCATATCGAGCACGTGATCGACATAGAAGCCGTACCTCGGTCTCTGTTGATTGCGGACCCTCGCCAGGGTGCCGTCCAGACTGTCTCCAAACCAGTTAACCCCCAAAGCCAGGACGACGAGGAGCAAGGCCAGCGGGTTGCGGTTGGCCAGCCAGTAGGCTATTCCAGCCAGGAGCATGGCGGCGAACCCCAGCAGGGTCAAGTGGTCCGAATTAAGCCACCGGGGAAGGCGTTTGGCCATCCACACCAAGGCCTTTTTCTCGACGGCCGCCAGGGCGCTCCCGTGCTCGCGAAGGTGCAGGGAATTGGCGTCAGTCACCATCTCTCTACCCTCCTCCTTTTCCTCCGTGATGTCAGTGGCCTCTCGGTCAGGTTGCCGCCCGCCAGGCCCTACCCCGCACAGGTAGGAGCAGGTGCACGCCCATCCCTGGACAACCGTCAAGCGCTTGATAACCCTGGATTTGAGGCGGTTGCAAGGGATGGCCGTGGCGCTGCGCTTGGAGGGAGGCGCTGTCAGTGCAGGTTTCTGCTGACAGTCTAAGAGGGAATCTCCAGCTTGGTTTCCTGACTCCGGCGGCAAGTGAACAATTGGCACAGGAGTTGCGTACAACACGTGGGATGTGGTTATCCGCAGGCTCGGATATGGGATATATCCATGAGAGACTGGAAGATCGGTGGATCCGCTTAGCGAGTGATTACGCGAACGCAAAAGCGGCTTCAGGTTTCGACTTGCGAGTCTCGGCCAGCAATGGCGCATGGGCTCGATGACCTGAGGGATCAACGACCCGATAACCTGATGACGTGCTGCGAGGAAGAACATGAACACCCTGCTCCAAGACGTGCGTTACGGCCTGCGGATGCTGGCGAAAAATCCCGGCTTTACGGCGGTGGCCTTGCTGGCGCTGGCGTTGGGAATTGGCGCTAACACCGCTATCTTCAGCGTGGTGAACGGCGTGCTTCTGCGACCGCTGCCTTACCCGGAGCCCGAGCGGCTGATGATGCTCTATGAGCGTACGAAAGATTCCGGCCGAAACTCCGTCGCCTACCCGAATTACCTCGATTGGCGCCGCGAGCAACGCTCTTTCAAGGACATCGCGGCCTTCCGCGGTGATGACCTTAACTTCACGGGCTCAGGCCAGCCGGAACATCTCAAGGGCGAGTACGTCTCGGCGAACCTCTTTCCGGTCCTCGGTGTGAACCCCATCCTGGGGCGTAACTTCTTGCCTCAGGAAGACCGGGAGGGCGCTGCCGGCGCCGTGATGCTCAGTTACGGCCTGTGGAAGAGGCGATTCGGGGGCGACCCGGCCATCCTCGGCAAGGCGATTACCCTGAATGCCATGAGCTGCACGGTGGTGGGGGTTTTGCCCGCGGACTTCCGGTTCCGCGAAGAGGGCGCTCTCTATGTTCCACTCGAGCAATGGAATTCCGTTGAGCTGCGTAACCGGGAAGTGCACGCGGGACTAAGCGTGGTGGGGCGGCTGAAACCGGGTGTAACCCTGGTTACGGCCCAAGCGGAAATGGCTTTCCTGGGCGAAGCGCTTGCCCAGCAGTACCCGAAGGCGAATGCGGGGCACGGGATCACGGTGGTCGAGATGAAGCGTGACGAGGTGGGTTCCATCCGGCCCACGCTGCTGCTGTTGCTGGGCGCGGTGGGATTTGTGCTGATCATCGCCTGCGCCAACGTCGCAAACCTGTTGCTGGCACGCTCCACGGCGCGCGGCCGCGAGTTCGCCATTCGCGCGGCGCTCGGTGCAGACCGTAAACGCGTGATCCGCCAGCTTCTGACGGAGAGCGTCTTGCTGGCGCTGGGCGCCTCCGTATTGGGTTTGCTGCTTGCCTATGCCGGAACTCGCCTCGTCCTGGCCGCGGCGCCGGGCGCCTTGCCGCGCGCCCAGGAGATCGGGCTCGATCCGTACGTGCTGCTCTTCACGCTGGGGATTTCGATTCTTACCGGCATCGTTTTTGGCCTCGCCCCGGCCTTCCACAGTTCGAATGTCCATCCCCAGGAGTCCCTGAAGGAAGGCACCCGCGGCAGCGGGGGAGGGCGTCACCGCGCGGAGGGAGTTTTTGTGGTCGTCGAGGTGGGGCTCGCCGTCGTCTTGCTGACAGGCGCCGGATTGATGATGCAAAGCATCTGGAGGCTTTGGCAAGTGGACCCCAAATTCAATCCCCACAACGTGTTGACTGCGGAGGTGGCGCTGTCGCCCCGCGTCATGGCCAGTCCCGCAGCCATCCGGCTTGCTTACCAGCAGTTGCTTGACCGTGTGGCGGGCATCCCGGGCGTCCAGTCCGCTGCCATATCGCAGATTGTTCCGCTCGGCTGGCGGGACAGTTCAATTGGCTACTGGGTTGGCGCAGCAGCCCAGCCCCCACAAGATCAGATGTCCGCGGCGGTGTTCACCATTCCGACTCCCGACTACCTCCGGGTGATGGGCATCCCCTTGTTATCGGGACGATTCTTCACGAATCGCGATACCCCCACCTCGCCCCCGGTGGTCGTCATCGATGACGTCATGGCCACACACCTTTTCCCCGGTCAGGAGGCAGTCGGCAAGCAGATCAACCTGATGATGCTGGGCCCGGTCCAGGTCGTCGGAGTGGTTCGACACGTCAAGCAATGGGGTCTTGATTCCGACGACACGTCCACGATCCGAGACCAAATGTATTTTCCCTTCCTGCAAGTGCCCGACCCCTTTATGCCGGAGGTCGTCGCGGGCGTGATACTTTCCGTGCGGACCGCGCCCGATCCCTTGAGCGTAGTCTCTGCCGTGCGGGCACAAGTGGCGGGACCAACCGAGGACCAGCCCCTCTACGCTGTCCAGACCATGGAACAAGTCATCGCGGGTTCGCTCGCGGAGCGACGCTTCACCATGCTCCTGCTCATCATCTTCGCTTCCACCGCCCTGGTGTTGGCCGCCGTGGGAATCTATGGAGTAATGTCCTATGCGGTGAGCCGGCGCACCCATGAACTGGGCGTGCGCCTGGCGTTGGGCGCATCACGCCGGACCGTCCTGCGGCTTGTACTCCGGGAGGGGATGGTACTGGCGGCGATTGGAACGGGGGTTGGGTTGGCGGCGGCGCTGGGGTTGACTCGCTTCCTGGCCAGCTTGCTCTACGGTGTCCGGCCGGCGGACCCGGTCACGCTGGTGGCCGTCGCATTGCTGCTCGCGGGAATTGCCCTCTTGGCCTGTGGGGTTCCCGCGTGGCGAGCCACGAAAGTCGATCCTATGGTGGCACTGCGGTATGAATGAAGCAATCGACGCAGGTTTGTTAGTGCCTTTGGTGCTTGGGTGTTTTCTTCGAGGCTATCGCTCAAGGCAGGACCGCTGTTCGCAGGCAGCGGTGAACTAGGTCCACCCGAAGCCTCGGGGCTGCGCATCGCGGGGGAGGGAAGAATCCCGTGTAGCCCCGGCCGGTGATCGTTCCGCTGTCCGGCGCGACAGCCGGGGCCAGGGTTCTGGATTTGGGCGGCGCTAGGAAGCTCGCAACCGCTTCCAGCCCAGCGCGAGCATCAACCCGACCAACCCCAGGCTGAGTAATACCATCGCGGAGGGCTCAGGAGTTGAGAATTCGACTGGGTAGAAGGAGTAGCCCCCGTTAACATGGTCGATTAGCCAGGCTTGGCTGCCGGAACCTTGATAGCAACCCGGATCCGCGCACAGATTCATGGGGTCTGTGAAATTAGTGACCCCAAATACCAACCCCAGGTAATCCAGCTCTGGCGTGGAAGATGGGTAGACCAAGTTGTTGTAAAGATACAGTCCACTCGACCCCGTTGGGACAATCCCTGTGATCGGCCCTCCCACTCCATCGATGAATACTGACCCGGTTATGGAGGTGACAAGATAGGAGCCGCCACCCTGGGCGGTGGCTTGCATCGAGCCACTCCCCGAGGCATCCGGGCCGGAAAAGGAGAAGCTGAAAGTGTTGGCGTACGCGCCTGTTCCACACGCCAGACCCGCTGCCAGCGCGAGCACCACCAGATTCCGTCTCACAAATGATCGCATCTTAAATCTCCCTTGCAGGACCCCGACAGTCCAGTTCCGATCCCATTCTAATCTCAGTACTTAGCGCATGCGCAATTTTAATGCCAATCTATTGTACATTGAAAACAAGCAGATCACCACAGGAGTCTCATGCAATGTTGCAATAGATTGCACTTTGTGTGAACCAGTTTTCTCTGCCTGGCCCTCGATTTCGGCCGACGACGCCCACGCGCTTACCGCGCCCAGCCCGCAATTGCCGCTTGGACGGGAATTCAGCGGCCCCCCCCACGGCAGGGGGGGTGAGGTCGCTTGCCAAATTCGGACGGGGGGGGACAGAGCCTAACTGTGTGATGGGCTTGTGATTCACCGAAAAACTACCTTGACTTGATGGCGAGAGGAAGGTAAACCACAGAGCCATGCACACATCATCAGCATGGAACTTGCTGCGGGTCAGACTTTCTTTCCTGGTTTGCCTGGCCCTCGCGGCAAACGCGTCGCAGGCCCTTGCTGCGCAACCCGCCGGCGCCACGCCGAACCGGGCGCCCCTCCAACCGAATACGTTTAACCTGCTGCCGCTCACCTCGGTGATGCCGAGGGGCTGGTTACTGCACCAATTGCAGATTCAGGCCAACGGCCTGAGCGGTCACGTGGACGAGTTCTGGCCCGATCTTGGCTCGAGCAGCGGCTGGCTGGGGGGTACGGGAGAGAGTTGGGAGCGGGGACCCTATTTTCTGGATGGATTGGTGCCACTGGCCTACTTGACTGGTGACGAGAGGTTGATTGCCAAGGCGAAGAAGTGGGTGGACTGGACGCTGGCAAACCCGCAACCGGATGGCTGGATCGGCCCCGCCCGGAACACGGACTGGTGGCCGAACTACGTCATGCTTAAGGTTCTCACCCAGTACCAGGAGGCGACCGGGGACCCGCGCGTGATTCCTCTCATGGAGAAGTACTTCGCTTATCAGGCCCAGCATCTGTCCAAGCGGCCGCTCAAGGAGTGGGCGATTTATCGCTGGCACGACGAGGTGTTGAGTATTCTCTGGCTCTATAATCGCACCGGGGACCAGAGCCTGCTGGAGCTCGTGCACAAACTGCAGGCGCAAGGGAAGGACTGGGAAGCCCAGTTCGTCAACTTCCCCTTTAAGGAGAAGTCCGATAGATCGCAAATCAGCCTTTCGACGCATGGCGTCAACAATGCCATGGGATTGAAGGCGCCCGCCGTAGGGTGGCTGATGACGGGAGCGCCGCAGGACCGGAAGAGTTTGTACCAGGGGCTCAACGCGCTTGATCAGTATCACGGGCAGCCGTCCGGAGTGTTTGCCGCGGACGAGCACTTGGCCGGGCGCGACCCCTCGCAAGGGACGGAGTTGTGCACGGTGGTAGAAGAGATGTTCTCGCTGGAAATGGGCATGTCCATCCTCGGCGACCCCGCTTTGGGCGATCGCCTGGAGCGGATCGCCTACAATGCCTTACCCGGAACCTTTACACCCGACATGTGGGGCCACCAATATGATCAGCAGGCAAACCAGGTCATCAGCAGCCTGGCGAACCGCCGCTGGACGAGCAACTTTGCTGACTCGAACATTTTCGGCTTGGAACCCAATTATGGCTGCTGTACGGCGAACCTGCATCAAGGGTGGCCGAAGTTCGTCGCTAACCTGTGGATGGGCACTTCGGATCACGGCCTCGCGGCGGTCGCCTATGGTCCCAGTGAAGTGTCCAGCGCGGTTGCGGCAGGCACTCCGGTCAGCATTCGGGAAGAAACCGACTATCCCTTCCGCGAAACTGTGACCCTGACGGTCGAAACCGCCCAGCCCGTCAAGTTCCCTCTCGCCCTGCGGATTCCTGCGTGGGCCACCGGCGCCACCGTGGCCGTGAACGGCGCGGCGCTCCCCGGCGTCGAAACCGGCCAATTCTATCGCGTGGAGCGGGAATGGCAGAGCGGCGACCGGGTCGAATTGCGCTTCCCCATGCACATCGTCAATTCCCATTGGTACAACAACTCGAGGGCCGTGGAGCGTGGGCCCTTGGTGTACTCCCTCAAGATTGGTGAGAGCTGGTACAAAATCAAGCAGACGGGCCCGGCCGCCGATTGGGAAGTTTATCCGACTACTCCCTGGAACTACGCGCTGGTCATCGACAAGGACAACAACCCGAACTCGTTCGAGGTAACCGAAGGTCCCGTGGGCAATCAACCTTTTAGTCTGGAGGGGGCTCCGGTGGAGATTCAGGTGAAAGCGCGACGGCTGCCCGAATGGCAAATTGTGGATGATTCCGCAGGACCTTTGCCCACCAGCCCCGTAACCAGTAAACAACCTGTGGAGACGATCTCCCTGATACCGTACGGGGCAGCCAAACTGCGGATCACGGCGTTCCCGTACACCGCGGACTGACTCCATCCTTGATCCCCGCAGGGGATCGATAGAGTAGCCGGGGGCAACGCCCCCGGAAAACGCGCCCCCCACAAGGTCCGACCCTGAAAGGGTCGAATCCGGGTGACGTGACGCCGGTCATGCGTCCTGCGGCCCAGGGTGATGCGACCCCTTCAGGGTCGGGGGAATGAGCGTGGCGCTTTCCGGGGGCGTTGCCCTCGGCTACTATCTTGTGCCCTTGCAGGGCACGAAAGACCGACCCTTCGGTCTTACCCCGCGGCGCCCCGTTTCTGACATCACCGATAGCCGTTTTTGGCTATCCATACTCAGGATGACAGCGAAGGGCTCAGAATGACAACGGGGGAATGTTTTTCCACGAGCGCCTAGACGGACTGACTCTCCCCATCATCCGTTTCGGCCGGGATTTCAGCCAGGTC
>Ga0187854_10002852_pt1 | contig 14227 bp, 16 predicted proteins | sample June2016WEW_6_15_FD_132445 | JGI IMG/M metagenome (GOLD analysis project Ga0187854, IMG submission 132445) | Peatland microbial communities from SPRUCE experiment site at the Marcell Experimental Forest, Minnesota, USA - June2016WEW_6_150 | ecosystem: Environmental > Terrestrial > Soil >...
CCACGCATCTCGATCTCGCGGAGGTACTCAAAGTTGCGGTCGTTGTTCTCATCGATAATCCGTTCCAGGACCATGGTGGTCTTGTCAACCAGTGACTCTTCTGCGATCCTTTTAAAAAGTGGCGGGGCATACCGGGAGAATCTCAGGAGCCGGTTGATCTCTTCACTGTGAACCGTTACGATGTAATTGTCGCGGATAAGAACAAAGAGCGGGTGCACCGACATCTTCTCTGCCCGCACGGTTGTCGAAGGGAGCATGATACCCAGTTCGGTGTCGTAATCTTCGTATGCCGAGTAAAAACCGGTGGTCAGTTTCGGGATCGGAATCTTGGTAAAACCGGCGACCTGGGCGATATGCTCAATCTCTTTATCATCGTCTTTCGTGCTGCAATCGATCCAGGCGATACTCGCGTCGCGGATAGCGGCAATATATTCTTCAAGAGGGCGATCCACCTGCCGCTCGATCCTGCCATCCTTGTCAAGGATGATACAGAAACTTAAAGGGACTGGACCGTTGACCTGGGATGGCTGGGGAGTGCTCTGCATTTTCATGGCGGCGCCTCGTGAACTGACGGCCGGTATTTTGTACTGTGTATCGTTATGAGCTATTGATACCGGAAGTGTATATAGGTGGTTGTGTTTGAGGAAGAAGAACAGTCCCCGCCAACCTCGGGAGGGCCTGTCGGAACGCTTATTATCCGGTATGCACTTGTCCGGTTATGCAGAATCGCTGGCTCATGCTCCCCGCGGTGATCATCGTTGTTTTCCTCCTGTCAGCCGGGTGTACATCATCAGCTCCCCCACCAGGCTCCCCCTCTCTGGCATCTCCCGCACTGTCACAACCCGTGGACGGGCAGACGTTGCCCTCCTCACCTTCCGGTGCGTTTACCCTAAGGGTGGCATCCCTGGATCCGGGATCAGTTCTCCCTGATGCTTATACCTGCAAAGGCGCACGTGAATCGCCTAAAATTGCATGGGACGGCGTTCCCTCTGGATCGAAGAGTCTCGTCCTGATCCTTGATGACCCCGATGGTCTGAATGGCAGTTTTACCCACTGGATTGTCTACAATATCCCGCCGGTATCAGGTGAACTTGCACAGGCACAGCCGAATGCTAAAGTGCTCGCCAACGGGGCACAGCAGGGTGATACCAGCGCAGGCCAACGCGGATATTACCCGCCCTGCCCGCCCATCGGGGCAACGCACCGCTACGTGTTCAGGTTGTATGCGGTTGACATGGATATCACCCAGCCGACTGCAGACCGGGATTCCATCGACTGGGCGCTGACCGGGCATACGATTGCAGAAACGGAGTTTACGACGACGTTTAAACGGTGACAGATCCTGTTGTCACGTACGGTCCCGCACCGAAATAGCAAAAACAGCGGTGACTGCAACAGCCAGAAGGAAACTCGCGAAGAACCCGGATGAGTAGCCGATACCGGTAATTATAATTCCGGTGACGAGCGGCCCGGCCGACTGTCCGATATCCATGGTAGAGGAGAGTGCCCCCATCGACGCCCCGATCTGTTCTTTTTGTGCAATATCAGCAATGTACGCACTGGTCGCGACGGTAGAAAGTGACATGCCAAGACCAAACACGGCGCTTACTAAAAGAACGGTGGAAAACCCTGGAGTAAACGGGATCAGGGCTACCGAACTGCCCAGGATGACGAGCCCTGCAGCGATCTGGACGCGCTTGTCGAAACGGTCAGCAAGGGTCCCGAAGAACGGTTTTGTCCCGGCGATGATCAGCACCTGCACAGCAAAGATAATTCCCGTCAGGTAAGGGCCAATGCCCCGGGAAGCAAGAAAGAGGGGAAGAAACGTCTCGAATGCCCCGAACGAAAAATAGGTTGCCATATCGACAAGCGCGGTGGCACGGAGCCCCGCGTGGGAAAAGAAGGTGACAAAACTTGAGCGGAAGCGGGAGAGCGGGAGCAGGCCAGGAGGTGCTGAACGGTCCTCGCGGTACATGAATGTCATGATGAAGACGGGTACTGCGGCAAGCGCAGCAGCCACGTATACCATGTGATAAGGAACCAGCCCCGGGTACATCATGAAGGTGGAGATAATGATGCCACCGGCGAGGGGAGCGATGGTCCGCCCTATAAGTGTCGCCGAGGAGTACTGTCCCAGCATTGCACCTTTGGTTTCCGGGAACCGTTCTGCGATAACCGCGGAGATGACAGGGCCGAGGATTGCAGTTGCAGTGCCGTGGAAGAACCGGACCGGGATGAGCCAGAGAGGGTCGGTGATGAGCAGGTAGAGGAGCGGGGCGGACAAAAACACTATGCCCGACGTTATAAGGAGCCTCCTTCTTCCTAAATGATCCGAGAGCACGCCAACCGGAAACGAGAACAGGATCCCGGCTAACGGGGAGACGGCAGCCACGAGCCCGATCACCACATCATTTGCGCCAATTGCCTGCGAGAAGAGGGGCAGTACCGGGTTTTTTGAGATGGTAGTAGAAAATATCGCAAAGAAACCCAGCAGGGAGAGGTAATACATCATCCGGCGATCGGGAGAGAACCAGCGGTTCATACCTTCTGCATGCGACATGGGTAGTACCGGGATTGGTGATGTTCTGGCATAAAGAGTGATGACAACCGCATTTCAAAAAACAGATCCAAAAAAACTAATGGTGATAATGCCCTACACCTCCCGTATGAAAAAATCTGTATCGTATCCAGGAACCGCAGTCATTGCTCTGGTGGTTCTGGCAGCACTGGTCTTTCTTCCCGTCTGCGGTATGGTTTATCAACCTGCGCAGGTATCTTTACTGGCGGCGAACAGCGCGGTGCCAGTCAGTACGAATGTAACTGCGACCGTGTCTGCAACACAGTTTGTGAGTGCAACAATCTCATCAGGATCTCCGGTTGTTGGTGACCCGGTCACCATCAGCGGGACGGTGACCGCAAGTACGCTTCCGCCCGATGTCCGGATCTGGGTATTTGCCGGTAACTACGTGAATGTTTCAGACGTACAGGTCAATGCCGGAGGCGGCTTCTCAAAGACATACTCCACAACCGGATTGCCCCCGGCAAAGTATTACGTCTTTGTCCAGAGCCCGGGTGCCAACGAAGAGTACGACATCAATTTAGAGGAGTCAGGTATCTATTCCGGCCAGGTGGTCAACACCCTCACCAATGCATCGATCTTTAACTTTACCGGTACAGGCAGTCTCAGGAACGCAAATGCCTTACAGGCACTCTCCGAAGCGATCAACGACCAGGGTGTTGATGATGCGTATACAAAACTTACCTTCCTGCTGACAGCCCCGGGCATGCCGATAACCGGACAAACCTCCGCTGGTACACAGGAAACCTCCGGCACTCCCGTTGCAGCGACCACGGCAAAGTCCCCGCTCACCCTGCCTATTACTATACTGGCGCTGGTGGGTGGATGGGGTGCTGCGATGTATCTGAGAAAACGGAGTTAACCTTTTTGCGACCCGGGAAAAATTCCTTTTTTTAATCCGGTTGATTTGAACAGGCACTTATTTTAGTATGACATGCATCTCTTCAATTTGCAGCTAATTCTGTACAGCAAAGGCAGTCCTCATGGATCGTAACCGAGTCCGTATTCCCGGTGGATGTTATGCCGTCGCAGCACATCTTTACCCTGTAATGACCTGCGCGATGAAAGGGACAAAATCATTTTCGAAAAAAATCCAACGCGAAAAACGATTTTTTCTGATTTGTGAAAGTCAGACACATTGTAACCTTCAAATTATTGGAATATTCAGTCCGGGGTGATTTCCCCGGTCCTTTTTTTTTAAAAAAGAACAATTTTTCCGGGGAGATTACTCCAGTGTGCGCCGGTACGTGACGATGCCGAGAATAAACATAGCACCGGAAAAGATCAGCAATGCAATAAGGTCCATTCCAATGACATCGAGTCCTTGTCCGCGGAGGATAATACCCCTGAGTGCATCCACACCATAATACTCGGGATTTATCACGGTGATCCAGCGCAACCAGTCCGGCATGCCGATCACGGGATAGAACGCACCTGAAGTCATGAACAGGATGAGGTTGAGGAATGCGACCGTCGATGCGTACTCCTGCTGTGCAGAGAACCGCGATGCAAAGGATACAACCAGACTTGTGACGCCGATACAGGCGATCAGGATCACCAGAAGGACCAGCAGAAAGTCTTGGAAACTCTGGATCGTGATGCCGGTGATAAAAATGTCGATTAAAAAGATGGTGAATCCCGCGATAAATGCCCGGACGGTACCGCTGGAAATGATCCCGGCGATGATACTGGTGCGCTGCACCGGTGTGACAAGGTAGCCCTCGTGGATCCCGTTCTCACGATCCTTTATCAGGGCGATCCCCCCACCGAACATGGTGGATGTGAAAATTGCCATCATAATGACGCCGACGCCGAAGAACTGTATGTATTTTATATCCCCGTAAATTTTATTGACTGCCACCGGGTTATTCGCCCCGAGCGATGCAAGGACGCCGTTTAATGCTGATTCGACAAGGGCAGGAATGATCGAGTTTGAACTGTCTACGTACAGGCGTATTGCATGGTCATTGGATACATCAGACGGAAAAACAATAACCGCGGATATCTTGCCCAGTGCAAGATCCTGTTTGGCAGCAATTTCATCCGTATATACGGTGACATCCAGCAGTTTGGGATAGTCTTTCTGGGGGATATGGTTGAGTGCCACAACTGCGCTGGTAAAAAGCGTGGTTTCGTTATAAGGGGGGACTTCCTGAACAACGCCGACTGGTACATGGCTGATGGTCCCGCCAAAGGCATTGCCAAAAATGACCAGGTACATGATTGGCATCATAAGCGTCATGAGAACCACAAACGGGTTGCTGAGGAATTTCTTGAAATCCCGCTTGAAGATCGCGATTGCGCCCCGGATCATGGTGGAACTCCTCTGCGTGCAGGTTTTGCGTCCTGGTTCCCGCCTTCATCCAGTTTTTTACCGGTGAGGTGTATGAAAATATCTTCCAGTGAGGGTGACCGTATCGATATGGACGTCATGGGGGTGGAAAATTTTTCAAAGACTCCAACAATCTCAGGCAACAATTTGCTCCCGTTTTTTGCAGAGATGATCAGTTTTTGATCCTTGACTTCGACTGCGTTGATAAGGGTGTTCTGTCTTAAAACCGGGAGCATTCCCTCATCGATTGAATCAAAACCGATTTCAATCAGGTCACCTGCAGGAATCAGCTGTTTGAGGTTTTCCAGTATATCCAGGGCAATAAGCCTCCCTTTATCAACAAAGGCGATGCGGTCACAGAGTTTTTCCGCTTCGTCCATGTAATGCGTAGTCAGGATGATAGTCGTTTTTTCTTCGTTCAACTTCGAAATCTGCTGCCAGACTTCGTGCCGTGCCTCCGGGTCGAGCCCGATCGTTGGCTCATCGAGAAACAGGATGAGCGGGTGATGAATAAAGGCGCGGACAATCTCGAGTTTCCGCCTCATACCTCCGGAAAATGTCTGGACTTTCATGTGGGCACGGTCTGACAGCTCCGTCATATCGAGAAGTTCCCATATCCGTTTATCAAGGATGCTGTCGTCAACGTTTACCAGTTTCCCGTAAAATTCAAGGTTGTCGTACGCGGTAAGTTCGACGTCAAGCGTACTGTTCTGCGGGCAGACCCCGATGATGCTCCGGATCTTTTCAGGGTCGCGGATAATATCAAAGGTATCAACGCACGCCGTTCCATTTGTCGGGCGGAGCAGGGTGGTGAGCACACGGATAAGCGTGCTCTTTCCCGCACCGTTGGGACCCAGCAACCCAAAGATTTCTCCCCGCCTGACTTCAAATGTGACATCATCGACGGCAGTAACGCTTCGATTCTTTTCGCGAAAGATTTTTGTAAGATGGTCAATCCTGATGATGCTCGAAGGATCGGAAACGGAACTGCAGACAGCTAAGGGTTCTGCGGGATCCGCCCCAGTTTTCTTACCATCGGCGGCAGGTTGACTCATGGTACTTCAATCACAAAGTTTTAGCGTGATAGTTATTAATCCGATGCTTACTCCCAAAAAGGTGGCGTGGAAAATAATTATCCGCTATCAACGACAATGCTGCTCCACTAAAGAATTTTTTTGGAGGGGAGACAATGATCACGCTCCGGTTTTACCGGATTTATGATATTGGCAGGGAAATCGATCTTGACTGGCTGGAACGAGCCCTGGCCCAAAATTACTTTACGGCAAGAACAAGTTTTGTCCGGGTCAAACAAAAGTCCATTATGATTGAGGATCCTCCTCTCATGATCCAGATGAACCCTATACGGGTGGAGCGGGAGAGCAAGCCGTTTGAGTTCTCGGTGGTTGCCCGTGTCTATGATATCGGCGTAATCAGCTTCTGTTTTATGTATGAAAACGAGAATGCACATTATTCCACGCTTGAGGAGATCGCGTTCCTGTTCGCCGGCCAGGAAGGTTTATCGGAATTCTATGTCCAGTATCTCAAGACCCTCGGGGAGATCATCAAACCCCACATCAGGAACTTTGCGATTAATCCTGATTTCTTTGAGGATTATACGGTCTACGTGACCAATCACCGGGATGATTCTGTCGATCCCGTTCCCCTCTTAATCGGTGAAAAGACCAACATTTCGCCCCAGATGAGAGAAGAGATCATCAAAAATACCCTGAGTTATAGTACTGATGATCTCGTGATACTTTCCTGGGATTCAGCCCTCCTCTGTAACCCGGAAAGCCCGACTGACTTAATTGACCTCATTGAATTTGCCAATGTCCAGGTGCTGGAATTACGTTACTATGACCGGGAACTGACCCGCGAGATGGAAGGGATGTACGATAATATCGAGCATGCAGACAGGCTTTCCCAGTTCCGGCGGGGTCGCCGTTACCATGCCATCATGGCAAAACAGATGAAGACATATGCAGAAATTTCCGAAATTATCGAAAAAGTTGACAACCTCATTAAAGTCACTGAGGATGTCTATTATGCACGGGTCTATGCAACTGCCTTACGAGTCCTCCGGAGCAACCAGTGGAGCGAGAGCGTGACCCGGAAGATCGATGTCATACGGGAAAACTATTCGATGCTGTCCGATGAAGTCCGTATCCAGCACTCAAACTTCCTCGAGTGGGTGGTTATCATACTGATTGCCCTTGAATTTGGTCTGGCTATCTGGCAAAGCATCAGGTAAGATAAGTCCCACGGGTTATGGCGTTTGAATGCCAGCAATGCGGGGAATGCTGCCACCACATGGCGCAGGTCCACACCATAAAGGAAGTGAAGGGTGACTTTACGTTCCTGGTCAATAACCAGTATACCGGGGAAAAAATCGTGGTCACTGTCGACCCGGACAAGTACGACCTCTTTGCGGACATACGAGTTTTTGGGGATCACCCGGAAGCCTGCCCGTTCCTGCGCTATCATCCGAAGGACAATCTGGCCTATTGTACCGTCCACATGACACGACCGGAGATCTGCAGGGATTACGGGTGCTGGCGGATGCTCATCCTGGATTCTCGCGGGAAAAGAGCCGGGAGGGTCATGGAGCACCGTGCATTCTTTTCTGATGATGACGACCTGGCCCACGTATGGAAGGAGTGCATCGATGACCTGACCGAGCCGGACGATGCGGTATGGGACACAATCGTAATCGGGATATTAAGAAAAGCGGGATATACCGTACGGGTATAAAAAAAATTCCCGTCTTATTGGACGGGAGGGGTTGCTTTTGGCACAGCACTCAACTGGCCGAATTTGTTGATAGTGTAGGATGCCAGGAGGGTTGCGTTGTCCATCTTTCTCTCTCCGATACCGATCCGGCTCAACTTGTCACGGATTATCCTGATATTTTTTTCAGTGGGCTGCATACGAATAGAGGATAGTCTCTTCTGTGACACGATAAAGAGATGGTTAAAAAAAGTCAGGAATTGCTCCATTTTTTGATTTTGACGAAAATAAACCGGAATTCTGATAGTTCGCGCGCACACAAGATGAAACACAGACTTTGAGGTGAAAAAAACGATGCGTTAATGCTGGATAAAAATAGTTTTTAGAGATACCGGTTCTTTCTCAGCCAGTCTGCCTGGGGAGGTAAGTACCGGTAAATGATATCGCACTTTTCATCCTGGAACGACCATGGGGTGACGATAAGGATATCGCCTTCACGTATCCAGACACGCTTTTTGATCTTCCCCTTGATCCTCCCCATGCGGGTGACGCCATCATAGCACCGGACTCGGATATGATTTGCACCCATCATAAGATCTGCAAAAGCGAACTGTTCATTAGCCCATTTCTTGGGTAACCGTACCCGGACAACGGGCGATCCGTCTTCATTTACTGCATTTGGGTCAAAAGCATCATTATTATTACTGTTGTTATTTCTAATTCAGACAACTCCGGTAGAATATATGAATGATGTCCGGGACGATTAACATATGTATTGGAAGATGCACTCAAGCTTTCCCGGGGTTCACGAACCCGGATGGGATCGGGCGAGAACATCTACAATCCTAAAGGTGTATGAGTGCCGGGTATCACTGCCGGAAGATCGTTTCCCTCACCTCCTGCATCACTTTCCCCCCGCATACCATACTTCTTAACCTGTTTCTTATCCATTCTCTTGCAGATGAGATGATTGGCAAGGGTGCATATCTCAGGCAGCTGACTGCAGCAACCGTTCCTATGAAATCGGTCGAGGTAGGAAAAGAGCTGGAGGGCAGTTCTCCTCCTTCCGTGTTTATCGGCAGCTGGAATTATCCGGATGTATACGCCGGCCCAATGATTGCTCCCCTTCATGGTGACACGGCGATCATGGATATGCCCGAATCCTGGATCCCTGGTCATAAGACACAGGAGGACATAATCCGGTACCGGCTCAGCCTGGTACGCGGGAAGCACCGGATAAACGCTGCGGATCTTGATAACCGTTTTGTGGATAAACTCCAGGAGATCTCCTTATCCGCTACCTCGGTCGAGAGCGAAGTCTCGTTTGCGACCCAGCCCCGTGGGATGTCATTTTCTGAAGAGCATACCCCGTTTGGACCCAGTGCCCCGATCGAACGGTTCGAGATCGAGAGCGGGAAATGGAACCGGTATCTGGAAAGAGTATATTATGACACCGACCTCAGATCGGCAGAAGCCGTCCTTGACCTGCACAAAAAGGAAGTCCCGTTCTCAAGTATCCAGAAAGCATTTTCTGTCGGTACTATGGGAAAGGATGCCCTGCGGCACCTTGTTCCGACCCGCTGGTCCATCACGGCATGTGATACCATAATCGGTGACCGCCTTCTCTCCGAGGTAAAAAAATACCCGGTGATCGATACCTGGCGGGTGCATGAGTTTTCAAGCCTGCACAACAACTACGCGGTCATCCTGATGCCGACCGGCTGGCAGTACGAATGGTCGGAAGCATTTCTTCATGTCATGGGCAATGAAGAGCTGGTTTTTTCCGACCATGAAGGGAACAGAAAAAAGACAGAATACTCTCCGCTCGGAGGGTGCTACTATACCTGTAAGATGGCAGTGCTTGAAGCGCTCGCGAAAGAGAAGAAACAGGCGGGTGCGATTATTCTCCGGGAGGCTTTCCGCGGCTACGTCCCGATGGGGGTATTCAATGTGCGGGAGAACGTGAGGAGTGCAATGCAGCAACCGGTACAGGAATTTGGGGATGTCCGTTCAGCACTTTCCCATATTTCAGAAAAATTCACACTCCCTATGCAACGGTTCATCGAAGAGGGTGCCCTGTTACGGAACACTATCCGCGAGAGGCAGTGCACGCTCCGTGACTTTGCCTCCTGAAAATACCATGCTAACAGAATTACCGGAATGTGATTAACTGAGAAGGTGTGTTATGGAGCTGTATTGCCCTCAAAGGACATCACAACGCATTATCCTGCATCTGGATATGGACAGCTTTTATGCATCGGTTGAGATGCAGGATCGCCCGGAAATTCGGGGAAAACCTGTGGTGATCGGGGCCGACCCGAAGAACGGCAAAGGACGCGGAGTGGTCTCAACCTGTTCGTATGAAGCCCGGGCATTTGGCATCCGCTCAGCAATGCCCATATCCCAGGCTTATATACTCTGTCCCCAGGCAATATTCCTGCCTCCTGATATTTCCCGGTATATACAGGTTTCAGCTGAGGTCATAGCTATCCTGCGTTCTTACGGGTTAGTGCTCCAGCAGGTAAGCATTGATGAAGCATTTCTCGATGTGAGCCATCTGGGCAGCTTCACAGCGGCTTGTGAGCTGTCAGTAACCATCAAAAAAACCATCCTTGCCCGGCTTGGACTGAGCTGCTCGATCGGGGCGGGACCGGGCAAGGTTGTCGCAAAAATAGCATCAGATTTCAACAAACCGGATGGGCTGACCGTTGTTGAACCCGACGATGTAAAGGCATTCCTTGCACCATTGCCGGTTAGAAAAATACCCGGCATAGGAAAAAAGTCAGAATCAGAACTGTTCGAGCTGGGTATCAGGACCATTGGAGATCTTGCTGCGTACGATATCCAGGCACTCGTTGCACGGTTCGGGCAGGGAGCGGTCTGCTTGCACGATATTGCTCTGGGGATTGATACCAGTGAAGTTGAAGAACGCGATGGCATAAAATCCCTGTCCCGGGAAACAACCTTTGATACAGATACCTCCGACCCGCAGGTCATTTCCGTGACCATGGATACCCTGGCTGAAGACGTGCACCGCAGTCTTGTTGCAGAAAACCTGCGCTGCAAAACCCTCACGGTCAAAGTACGGTACCAGGGATTTGTTACAAAGACAAAAGCCCGGACGCTATCTCATTTTACCGATGACGGGAGGATCATTAAGTCCTGTGCACACACCCTCCTCCTGGAGCTGACCGATGGCAAAAAAATCCGGCTTCTCGGGTTCCGTCTCTCTTCCTTTGATAAGGGCGTTACCCGGCAGACAACCCTCCCTTGTGATCAAACTCAAAATCGCTTTTCGTGAATCCGGATACGAGCGATTAGTATGGGGTGTGGCACCGTTTTTCCCGGTTCCTGCTTCCAGCCGTATTCCCAGCCAGCGCAATAAAACGGGAGACCTGAAAAAATCACACTATGGATAAAAATACAGGGATGATTTACACGCATCGGACATCTATGGGTGACATACTGACCGGCGGGCATAATAACTACAGGTGCTGTATATCTCATAATCATGGTGTTCATTTCTCTCTGCTTTACACCCGGTGCAAGTCCGGGATTCATCAATTATCAGTACTGATACAATCATGTTCCTGCTTCCTGACCGAGATTAATTCCCATCGTTATACTTGCGGTTATCGGGAGAGCCAGAGAAGGAGAAGAAGAAATAATCTTTTCTTTGTCGTGGGATATCACATGTACCCCATGCTTATTATCTGCCAACAGAACGCGAATACTTTAAACGCATATTTAAAAAACAGGGATTCTATCGGGAGCGTTTCAGATAAAGAAGTTATTCTTAATAGTTTTTTTTACTTCTTCTTCCGATAGGTATGTAAGATCCCTAATGTACCAATTCTCTTTTGGAAGGTCTTCGTCTATAATCCAACCCCTTTCTGTTGGTGACCAGTACCAATAGAGTCCGTCAAATTTAATCAGTAAATTCCTCTTACGGAAATATAGCGCTGATTCACCCATGCTTTATCACACGATTTCCGTTTTGAAGGGAAAGACCTGATGGAAGGTGTTCTGTCTGGATCAGCTTTGCCCGGGTCTTCCTCAATCGATTACCTGTCCTTGTGAATAATAAAATCTGGCAAGGCATCGGTGCATAGCGCAGCTGGGAAAACAGAGTTATTTTTTGATCGCGTTTTGCACTTTAAAAATGACATCTGCCGAAATGTAGTGCATGTTATGAGCAGGTTCGGCATGGTCGATAAATTTTCTCATCAGTTCTTGGTTGGTTGTTCCATGGGCTTCAAACGGGCAATCGATTCCGATGTCTTTGCACATAACTGAGGGCATTGGTGATTTTCTCCATTATTTTGTTTTTATACTCTGATTCGGCACAAATCCATATGAATAAATGCAACGCACTGGTGCAAGGCAATACTATCACGGTACGAATAGTGAACAAGAAAGATGGCCCAGAAAATTTGAAAAGCGTGCGGCGTGGACTAGGCACATTGAAAAATGATAAATGAAGTCGAAGGGGACAAATTGTTTTTGACTATGGAAGAGTTTTATGGTGATCGTGCTGATGAGGAAAGAGAGACGATTAATCGGAAAATCTTGGTCAGGCAAAAGAAGAAACAATAATCCTGTTTTTAAGAAGTATTTGCCGGTATCGGGATAACTCCCGGCCTATTATGGCACTTGATGGAACACCCTGATGAATGGTTAAGACCCTTTAAACCAATACCCTGTCTGCTCGTCCCGGAGGTTTTATCCGGAGTCATCGCAACGTCCGGGTTATGATCCGTGTGCCCTCATCATTGTCCAGGCATACCTGTTTATGAAAGCTGCTATTTGCAGGAAATGTCTGCGGGTTGCCCGGTCACAGGTCTTACCAGATGTCCGGTAAACGGCAGGAAGTTTTCTTCCCGATCAACGAACAATACCCCGGTGGTTGCACATACCTATTTCTTGTGCACGGAAGAGAAACTTAACCAATTAAGCTAGGTGCGGCGCTAAATGGAAATGGGAAAATCTGTCCAGGTTCCTGAAAAACATACAGGGGCAGGCAGCGTTATTTCTTCTATCGCAGTACGACTCAGCGAAGCCCGGACCAAAGGTGAACTTGGCATATTCCTCGCCCAAGAGATACAGACTTATACAATGTTCGAACTCCAGATCATCGGGGGCAGGCTTAACGGGGAGATTGAAAAACTTCCCTCTCCCTACCGGGAATCAATCCGCCCCTATTTCCGCGAACAGTTGTTCGGAAAGCATCACCAGCTCCTTGCCATGCACCGCAGCAGGGCATTTGCCCGGATGAGCGGTTCAATCCGTGACCCGGAACTATTCCATAAATTCTGCGACATGATTCCCGAAGGATGTTTTGCGTGGGATGATTCAAGCGAACGCAACCCCTGCTTCCGGAATCCCAAGAACCGTCTCTTCTATTACCTGATAGCTGCATTCACCATGTTTGTCCTCGATGAGCCGGGACACCCTGTCGGGATGCCATTTCCCGGCGGTTTTTCCGTCGAACGGCGGGGCATGGAATATTATTGCCTTATCCGGGACAAGGAAAAAGACGTATACTATTCCATCTGCAATTTCTGCCCGGCTCACCAGACAGAAGAGAGCGGACAGGCACTGTCACATTCTTAATCGGCTATGAAATTTCAAAATAATTGACTTATCATAAGGAATTCAACACTGCCAAAAATTGAATAGCACCCGTCTTTCGCATTCGCCTGGTCGGTCATCTCTCTACATGGCTGCCGTCACAAAACGGTTTATTGCACGATTTTCCGCACCTGCATAGGGTAACCCGGTTACGGATTTCATACACATGACCGTCTGACGATTCAACCGGAATACCGCCACGCACCCAGAGCGGACCGTGTTCATCGCGGGGCGGATACTCAATGACTACAATAGACTTTTCAAATTCAGGTTCGAACACTTTTTTGGTCTTTTTATCCCAGACTACCAGTCGTCCCGACGGACAATTCCCTGCCTCTTCTATGGCGATCTGCCGTGCCTCAGGATTGTCTGACTGACGGATAAGGTTCCAGATCCCACCGGCACGCATGCAGAACCGGGCATGGACGCACATGTTATCAGCATCTGTCAGTGACAGCGTGGGGCCGTCAATCCTCCCGGCAAGGTCAAGATACGGGGTATCATCCGCCGTCTCGGTCCCGTTAAAGTGGATTTTTGCATGGGTCCCGTCGCAGTAGGGTTTGTTTTTCGAGTGCCCGCAGCGGCAGAGGGCATACTGTTCCTGAAGGGGGTAGTTCCCAGCCTCGTGCCAGGTACTGCAGAATCCCTCTGAATCGTTGCGGATCTCTTTTTTGGTCAGAGGAATACTTCCTGAAACGATGTAGGGGCCGTTTTCACCCACCCTGATCTGCTTCTTATCGTTCACAGACAGGGACGGGGGTTCTTGTGGGGGTGTCATGGATATCGCACAGTCAGATTTGGTTTTAAAGTATTTCCCGTTGAACACATGAATTTTTTCCTGATACTGTGAATTACAGAAAGGGGCAGGTGCATAAAACACCGATTGGCCCGAACGCATATGCCTCTATTATGAGATCCCTTTGTTGAAGGGCGGATTAAAAAACGACCAGCTTTTATCC
>Ga0187854_10002859_pt1 | contig 14203 bp, 8 predicted proteins | sample June2016WEW_6_15_FD_132445 | JGI IMG/M metagenome (GOLD analysis project Ga0187854, IMG submission 132445) | Peatland microbial communities from SPRUCE experiment site at the Marcell Experimental Forest, Minnesota, USA - June2016WEW_6_150 | ecosystem: Environmental > Terrestrial > Soil >...
CGTACGGCGGGTCGGTTGACGGGGCTGACGGCTCCTCTCATCGGTTTTCCTCCTCTCGGATTGATAACCGATGATACCCCCGATCACCACCTTATTTCATGCAGGCTTACCGAAAGGACACGACCATGTAAAGCTTCTAAAAGAGTCGCATTACCCTTTTGGAGGCTTTTTAATCAAACCGTTAATATAGCCTGTTTTCCAGAATTACATCTTAATCGAAAGCATTTCTCGATATAGGAAAAGGAGCGATCCCCATCCGCTTTGCCTTTTGTGATTCGACAAAAGGAGGTGATGAGAGGCAAAATAATTCTCTTTCTTGGCTGGCAGAGCTCACCGATGCCTACTGTGGAGCCTTTCAGACAACTTTATAACGATAGAAGAAAATGTCAGGTTAAGTCGCAGCTGCCACAATTTTTGAGACTTGCGTAATGTTTAAAGAATTTTATAGCTTCTCAGAAGATCCCTTTTCCCTCGAACCGAATCCCAGATTTTTCTTCTTAACGGAAAGTCATAGAAAGGTTTTATTCTCCCTAATGTATGGGATCACAGAGACAGATGGTTTTACTTTACTGCTCGGAGAAACGGGAATCGGGAAGACGACTGTTATCCAACACCTCCTATCCATGCTCGGTCCTCAGATTAAGGCCATCCCTATATTGGTTCCTCCAAAAACCTTTGATGAATTATTGGAGGTCATCCTTCGAAAGTTAAAGCTCCCCCTGGGAGAAGGAAACGTCAACTCCAGGTTATGCCAGCTCAATGAATATCTGTATCAGAGGTCGGCCCAGAATGAGACCCTCTTGATCATTGTGGATGAAGCCCAGAATTTGAGCAAAGAACTTTTGGAACAGCTGCGCCTGCTCTGCAACCCGGACTCGTTAAGGCCACGGTTTCTTCAAGGATTTCTGGCGGGGGAACCGGACATTGCCGACAAGCTGGATTCCAGGGATTTAAGAGCACTCAAGCAAAGGATTGTAATCAGGAGCCAGCTCAGACCTTTGACCAAGGAGGAATCCCGACGATACATCGAGTACCGGCTCAAGGAAGTGGGGAGTAGTCTGGAAGCGATTTTCACTCCGGGGGCGGTCTCTTTGATCTGCCGGCATAGCCAGGGGATTCCCTTGGTCATCAACATGGTCTGCTACCTTGCACTGTCCATTGGCTATGTCTTGTCCCAAAAGAAGATTGATGCGCCGTTCCTAAAAAGAATTCTACCTCTTCTCGACAGGCAGAAACCAAGTATTCCGCAACGCATGGAAATTCTAACCAAGCCTATTATCGATCGCCTCCTCCCTTGGATTATGAGAACTTCCTATAACCTGCGCAGCGAGAGGAAATTCAAAACCTTAATGGAGAATATACCGCTAACGGTGTACATGAAGGATCGGGGTTCAGTTTATGTTTTTTGCAATGAAAAATATGCGACCGATTTGAAAATGAAACCGGAGGATATTGTTGGGAAGACCGATTATCAACTTTTCTCCGCGGAATTGGCTGAAAGATATGTATCTGACGATGAGAGAATCATGGCCACAGGGCAGGTAGAAAATATCGAAGAAGAGTATGTCCATCAAGGGCAAATTTTTATGGTACACAAGGTCAAGAAGTCGGTCAAGAATGAAAGAGGGGAAACCGTCGGCATCCTTGGAATTTCTTGGGATATTGCCGAACAGAAACGGAAAGAAGAGGAACTGCGAAAGAGCTACAAAAGACTGGAAGAATTCGTGGCTGAACTAACGGCGGCGCTTCAATGGAAGGACAAGTTGCTTGAAGGACAAATGGCCGAGCGCGAAAAGGATATTAATGTTCTAAATAAGATGATCGACGAGATTTTTAGGACCCTAAAAGAAAGGAATGCATAGGGGTATGGTGAAGGAATCATCACCTACACCCTATCTTCCAAATGATTTTAGAGCATAGGGGCAGGAGGGAAGTCCAGGTCGAAGGGCTTGGGCTTCCCATCATGCATGAATAGGAACCCCTTTCGAGTACTGCTATATCTCCTCTGTTTTCCGGAGATCGAAAATGTTCCGATATCCATTTGATATGTTGAATCGGGATACATCATTTCTACCGGTAATGAGCGATCCCTCAGGAACCCCAGGCTGAACAGTAGTAGGTGAAAGCGAGATTCCGAGTTAATCTGACTCTGTCTGAACGGCTAAAGCCTGTCTATCAGAATTCAAAGCGTTCCTTTTTTTTGCAATAATTGACCAACCCTTCCTAAATCTTCATGACCCCCCCAAAACTCATTCATGTACTCCTCATTCGTCAAAATCTTGGAGCGCGGATAATCAAAATACAAATTGGTCTTCCCGGTCTTTCCGTACCGGGGTCCGAGTAGTTTTCCGATCGCGGCCATGATTCTGGTTCCAGTTCTCTGTCAGATCTGGGAGCTCTGGGAGGTGTTTTAGGGTGTTAATAGGTGATTAAAACGGTACTTATCACCGTTCAACCGGGGGAAAGGATTAATATTATTCTGGTTTGCTGACTTGGAGAGGACGGTGATAGGGTGTTTTAGCGAGAAATGGGGGGGTGAAAATATTTAGAGTACCCACCGAATTTGACCCTAGCATAATTTTGTGGCAATATTGAACCTTCCTGGTCGTGGCCACAAATCCTTTCACCGTAAAGACGGAAAAAGGTTGGTTTCCCATTCCCATATGTCTCTCTTATCAGATCCAGAATAAATAAAACAATTTCAAATGAATATGGAAACGAAAATAACTGATGACGTCCTGAGAGGCTTTGTTCATTGTTCATTCAAAGGTCATTTACTTTTGAACGGAGAATCCGGAAGTAAAGGGGACTACGAACTTCTTCAGCAGGAATTGAAAGAAGAATGCTCCGCAGAATTATTAAGGAGCATTCAGCATGAACACCGATTTACTGAGATTTCTAACGAATCCAATTCCGTCCTAGAAGATCTCAGGAATGGTATACCAATGATAGTGGCGGCTCAAATAACATACGGGGACCTGTCTGCACATTTTGATGCCATTCAAAGAGTCAACGGTGAGTCTGCTCTTGGATCATTCCACTACGTTCCAGTCATTTTCTCCCGAAGCAATAAGGCCTCCAGAGAAGAAAAGCTCCTCCTCGCATTTCGAGCTATAGTATTGAGCCGATTACAGAATAGACCCCCAGATTATGGCCATCTTATCTATGGTCCCTCATGCAAGACTGTCAAGATCAAGCTCCAACGGGAGACGAATAATGTGTCACCTTTAATAGAGAAAGTTAAAGGCCTCGCATTTGCTCCACCACCCTTACTTCTCTCCCGACATTGCCAGATCTGTGAATTTAGGGAGAAATGCCGTGAGAAAGCAATAGCAGAAGACAATATTAGTCTGTTAGGAAATGTTACCAAAAAGGAAATAATTAAATGCCATCAAAAGGGCATTTTTACTCTTACCCAACTTTCCTATACCTTCCGGCCGCGAAGGAAGAGAAAGAAACCTGAAGGATATCGAAAACCTCACTCGATCTCATTACATGCCCTTGCCGTTCGGGAGAGAAAGGTCTATGTTTACGATACTCCAAAGCTACCACAAACAAAAATTGATGCTTGCCTCGATATCGAGGGGTCAGAGGATGGACGTTCAATTTATCTAATAGGTTTACTTGTTAAAGAGGGCGAGAGAAATAGCCAATATTCCCTTTGGGCTAATAATCCGGAAGAAGAAAAGGAAATATTCCTTTCCTTTGTAGAAATTATGAAAGCCTACGACGAATACACGCTTTACCATTACGGGGATTATGAACTAACCTATCTGAAACGGATGAAAAGGATATTTAACTCTGAGGGCGACGCCCTTGATAAAATAAAGGGAAACTCCTTCAATCTTCTCTCACCATTTTATTCACATATTTATCTTCCAACTTATACAAATGGATTGAAGGAGGTTGGTTCATTTCTAGGATTCGACTGGAGTGACAAAGAGGCATCGGGAATTCAGGGCCTGGTATGGCGGAAACAATGGGAGAGGAGCGGTCTGCCAAACCTTAAAAACAGGCTTATTCAATACAACATTCAGGACTGTCAGGTATTATTACGAGTCAAAGGATTTGTGGAAGGTATTATATCCAATGAATCTGCTGATAAGGAAGACACTCTAAGCGGTTGCATCTATTTGAAGGATTTAAAAAGACCATCCCCATTCAAGTTTCTTATCGGGGATTTTGCTCTCCCCGAATTTCAACAATTGAATAAATTTGCCCATTTTGATTATCAGAGAGAAAGGGTTTATATTCGAAGCAGCGATTATTTAAAAAAATATTACTCCAAAGGGAAGACCATTAAAAAGCGACAGGAATACAACGAGAACACTTCAATTGGGCCATTAAAGAAGGAGGCTTGCCCAATTTGTAATAAAATCTCAATAAAAATGGTAAGAGGCTTGACAAAAAAAGTTGTTGACCTTAAATTTTCCGAGGGCGGAGTTAAACGGTGGGTTGCGAAGCTAAATAGCTATGTCTATTATTGCACAAAATGCAAAAATAAATTTATTCCACACTGGTATCGCGAAAACGAAAGGAAATACGGACATAATATAATGGCGTGGACCGTTTATCAGCATATAGTTGGTAAGCAAAGCTTTCGGCAAGTTGCAGATAATCTGAAAGAAGTATTTAACTTACATGTCGAGAAATCAAATACGCATATCTTTAAATCCTATATAATGGATTATTATCATCAAACTTTTGACAATATTAGTCGGAATATCTTAAATAGTGCTGTCATTTATGTTGATGAAACGCCAATTATTATGCGGTACGAATCCGGATATGCATGGGTGATTACTAATACAGAGGAAGTTGTATCTTTTTATAGACCGACAAGGGAGGCAGATTTCATAAGACAACATTTGGTCAATTTCAAAGGCATTTTGGTTTCTGACTTTTATAGTGCTTACGACTCGCTAGATTGTCTTCAACAGAAATGTCTTATGCACCTTATTCGGGATTTTAACGACGATTTATTAAAAAACCCTTTTGATGAGGAATTTAAAGAAATGACAAAGGAATTTAGTTTTCTGTTACAAGAAATAGTATGCGCGATCGACCTTCATGGCCTCAAGAGGAGATTTTTGAATAAATACAGTACATCTGTAAACAGATTCTTTGGGAGGACCCTTTCCAAGTCCTATAACTCTGAAGTCGCAAAGCAATATCAAAAGCGGCTGGCCAAATATCGGGACAAATTGTTCCTTTTTCTGGAGTATGACAACGTCTCTTGGAATAATAATGCTGCTGAACATGCGATAAAGATGCTGGCCACTCATACCAATAGGAATTTGAATTTCTTTAGGGAATCAAGAATGGAGGAATATTTAAAAATCATGAGCATCTATCAGACCTGTAGGTCTAAAGGAATTAGCTTCCTGAAGTTCATGCTTTCTAAGGAAAGGAATCTTGATAATTATTGCAACGAGTTTATAAAGAAGCGAAGGATAATCCCGTTGTTCAAGTGAGAAACAAGGGATTAAGAATGAAAGCTCTCTGACTGAACCTATCTCCTACCAAAGTTCCCTTACTCAAAACGTCAATACCATTTCGGATAGACGACCCTTGCTTTCATAATTATCACAGACGCCACCTCCCTCTATCAAGGTCCCCTTCGCTTTCCCACAGAACTCCCTAAAATTTCCACCTCCCCCCCAAAGCCCTTTATGGTTAATTACATCTATTACCCCTTGTATTTGCAAAATTTAATGAGTAAAATCACCTTATCTTCATCTGAATTCAAATCTCTTTAGAAAAGGACCTCTCACATGAAAAAGATCCAATGCACCGGTTGCCAACAGGTATTCTGGACAGGCCTTCAGATTGACGAATCGTTAGTTTCCAGTGGGGAATGGGTTCAAAATCCATGTCCCAGATGTGGAGTAATATGGGCGGTTGTTGAACCAGAACCTAGAGTATTTAGAGCGAAACGAGGAAGAAAAGCTAAACCAGGTCCAAAGCGTCAGGGTCGGCCGAGGAAAACAGTTCAGGCTAAAGGAGAGAAGATCCCTGTCAAAAAGGAAGAAGGAGCTCCTGAAATTTCTGCCTCTGGAATTCGGAAGCTTCGCAAAAAGCTGAGGATCTCCCAAACGAAACTTGGTTCCTTAGTGGGTGTGAGCACATCATCCGTCGTTTCCTGGGAGAAAGGAAAATTCCAACCCAAAAAAGATAGGGTAGCTCAGCTTTCAGATCTCGCAAAGCTGGGGAAGGAAGATGTGAGGAAGCTTCTTGCTGAGAAAAAGCCGGGAATGCTGGAAGAGAGACCTCAAGAAACTGCTCCAGTAGAGAAGGGAGCTAAACCGAAAATGAAGGGGAAACGAGGGGGGAGGAGGAAAGGGAGTCGAAGGGGGAAGGAGAAAAAGTAATAATTGTCCTAGATTCAGATGCTTTTGGGGAATTGACTTCTTCCTGAAATCTTGTTTTTAGAGTTTTTCCCAAGAATGCATTATTTCAAACGAAAATCCTCATTTTGGGTTGGGGACCCATGCTATTTCCAAAGGCAATTTTCCCCTTGACTGTCGGTGAACAGGAGAGTACTTTTTGGTTAGTTATTCCCATCTTTTCCTGGTTAACCAACAATTTAGCCTTGGGGTTCTGGAGCGTTAGACGCCTATGTCTGATACCCTCATTCGCGAGATCGCGGAGCAAATCTTTCGAGGAGAGATTCTTTTCAACTGGCGCTTTTACCTGCTCACGTTAGCAGTGCTGGTGGTCGGTACTACTGCATCCACTTTCATCGTCTCCTACATACGTAAGCGTGCCGAAACCTATGCGACCAAGGCCGACCTGGACCAACTAGTTCGACAGCTTCGTGCGACGACGGAAGCCGCAGAAGAAGTCAAGACGGCCATCGCGCACTCAGACTGGACAACGAGGGAATGGAAAACCCTTCGCAGGGTTAAGCTAGAAGAACTCGTTACAACACTCTATGCAGTCAAGCAGTGGCTCGACAAAGATATGAATGTCCGCTTCTTCAATGAACCGAAGGATTCAGAGGCCTCGCCTCTCTGGAAGCTAGAGCTGATTTCTTATCTCTACTTTCCAGAGCTAGTCGTGGAGACCCTTGCATTTAGGCTGGTCTACTGGAATTACACCCAGTGGATAATCGAGGTTCAGCAAAAGTTGGTTGCCGCCAGCACCGATATTGCAAAGCGCCTAGCCATCTTCGATGCGGCCAGGCCGGAAATGGAGGCCCATTACAAGAAGTTGATAGATGCCACGGGCGCCATCGAACTTAAGGCCCCAGCGCTCATGAAGGAGATCGTAGGTGTCTAACCCTGCATCCAACACGGACTGGCGCGATGAAGCCTGGTTTGCTTTCTTTCAACCGGAAATCTTCAATCCATACTATTGCCAGATAGCCACTCTTTGTAGGTGTACTAGGTAAACTCATCACCCCAGGAAAAAACCGACCCCTGGAGGCCCAATCTTTTAAACTCCTAAAGAATTAATCCTTTTCTGATAGAATCCCCAAAACTTTAAAGTTAGAATTAAAGAGGAAAGCTCTCTGGCTGAACCTTCCTCCTATCCTTCAACGACAGGTTCAATTATAACCTTCCGAAAAATTCTTCAGCATCTTTTTGACCTACACGCTTAGAAAGACCCTTCTCCATAGCGATGGTCTTCACCAAATCTTTCAATGCACTTTTCGGTGTACGATACATATTATGGTGTAAAAACGCATCGTAGTATGTCTTGATCAATGAAAGTTTCCCGTCTCTGGAGCCCATCTGGTAGGGATCACAATCATCGCACCACCACATCGGAGCATAGACGTAATCGGAGTATACCGTAAGACGGGTAGCAGGGTTTGTGCATTCTCTCCCTTGACAAATTCGTACAAGCGGTTTGGCATCGAATATGCGGATGAGCCGTTGTGCTTCACTTTTGACAATTGCAAGTCGTCCTTTAGGATCCCTTACTGTGAGGATCCATGCGGTGTAAGCCGGGTCCTTCAGGATGATCACTTCAACAGATTTGTCGCTGTGTTTCCCAAATTTAAGATACATAAATTATTTCTCCTTCTTGGGTTCTTCAAGAATAAGTAATGAACGATAGAAGAGTTACCCCGCTGCCATCTTTTTTCAAAAGGTACCCGTGTGTCATCTGTATTCTGGACTCTTACAGTTATTTGAGTCGGAAAATTCGCTGACAACATTTTCTTTTCCCCATATTTTCTTTCCTGCTTTTTGGGGATGGTTGCGGAAATGCTCATTCCTTTCTTGAAAATGGCGATCGATTGCTGCCATAGCTTCTTCGACCGAATGATAGTCGCTGTTATGAATAATAGCCCTTGCCATGCCACTGAAGACCGACTCAATGACGTTCAAGAATTGAGCTGATTTAGGTAATGGGACAAGTTCAACAAATGGAGTGCGAGCTGATGCTCTATATTCAGGTAGATTTATGCCCGTCACTTTTTCATTAAGAGCTTTCGAGGCGTGCCAAGAAGCCGCATCCCAGGAAAAATACAATTTATCGCAACCTTTATACCTCTCCAGTAGTACCTCAAGCAGTTTAATCATTTCTGTGGTATTTTTGGCCCTTGAATAAAAATGTGTGACCTGGTTTTGGGATAATTCCAGAGCTGCTGTAAGAATCAGCCAACCCTTGGATTTCTGGAATTGCGGGACTGATGGGTATTCGTTTGGAGAAACCAACCTTTTGCCTCCCTTGATCTTGACCGCAAAGGGGCCGAACTCGTCAATGGAACAGAACCGGTCATTTTCCCCAAGCGTAGATAAGATTGATTTGATGCGATCCAATTTTTGCCTGTATTCAGGGTCGTTGCTGGTGAGAACCGTTTTTGCCTTGCGGTATTTATAACCGGCATCTCTTATGATGTTGCTGACACAAATCCTCGAGGCGTGGACTCCTTGTTGAAGAAGGCATCGGCAAATGTCTTTGAGCCTCCAAGAAGTCCTGTTAATGTTGTGGTCGGATGGGGGGGAATGAATCATGGAGAAGACCGCTGCTTTTATTGCCTCATCATCTGCTTTTGCTGGTCGTGGGCATTCCGGGAAAACGCCTTCTATTCCTGACTCTTTGAACTTCTTCCAGTCTCTGCCGATAGTTGTACGGGATGTGTTAAAGCATAGACAAAGCCGGTAAAGCCTGATCCCATGCAACCTACCCAAGAGAACCAGAGCCTTTTTCCTTTCCCATTGCGGACCCTTGGCAACCTTGGCCAATAAACCAGCCGTATCCTGAGGTCTAAGTTTCATCGCCTCCGTCCAAAATACAGCTTGGGGGTTCTTCCTCGTTTGTATAAGCCATTCAAGACCTTCTATATCTTTTGAAATATGTGATTCCTGGGAATATTTCCGTTTTCCTCCGATTCTTGCCATCGATACCTCCATCCATGGGTTGAAATTCCTAAAATTATCTTAATTTTTTACATAATACAGAATTTTTAAAATAAGAAAAGCTTATCCCCGGAGGGCGGAATGGAAATGGGAGAAATTATTGAAAGATAATTTGAATTGATAAATTGAATACGATTGTCTGGGCTCCAGCCTAAAAAGGTTCATGTTAAAGATGAAGGTATTCTAATCTAAAAGTCTTTGCTGCGTGGGTTCCTGATCCTGCGTGTTCTTTGAATCCGCTCTTTTTGGGTTTTGGTTCTTAATATATTCTCGGATCACCTCAGTTGTTATTTTATCTGCAACACTGGCAATGTAATACCCCCGTGCCCATAGGGTTCCTTCCTTCCAAATAAATTGGTTTATGAGGTTACGGAATTCTTCCCTCAGTTTCTTGGAAGACATTCCCTTGAAATATTGGACGATACCGGCAGGAGAATATCGGGGCGGTGCTTCGACCAGTAAATGAACGTGGTCAGACATAATCTCTAAGGCGATAATGATGAACCCATTCTCTTTAGCAATTTCAAACATTACTTGACGTGCCCTTACCGCCAATCTTCCCACCAAAAGACTCCGGCGATATTTCGTTATCCAAACGAGGTGGTATTTCAGATTATACCTGGAGTGCCCTCCAGATTTCGTATTGTCTTTGTAAAAATAATGCAAAACCGCTTTCAGGGTTTCTTGCCGAGAGGGTTGGGTATCCATGTGATCGCTTCCTCCTAATCTATGGGAATTAGGAAGGACTTTATTAATTCTGAAGAGGGTTGTCAAGGGATTGAGGACATCTGGATAGAGAGGGGATGAAAAAAATTAGGGTAAAGGGTATCTTGAATTGATAAATTGAATATGGTCAATTTAGGGAATAGCCTAGGTCAAAAGCCTGGGCTTTTTATTACGGGCTAACAGCTCGATGGAGGGAAGAGGGCTGAGCCTTTTTCATTTCTAAACGGATCGGAATAGCTTTTAAATCATAGATTACTTCCAGAGATGAGGAGTCGGAGTCAGGGTAGTCTCGGGATTCAGGAGGACGGATAATCCTACGCCATCTATTTAACCCCAACAAGAAACGAACAGCTGTTCGTTTTTCAGGATGTGTTAGGGTGTTAGGTAGGTGTTAAGGGGGGTATCTAACACATCGAATTGCTAGAATTATATGATTTAATTGAAGATTATTACTCAGGATGGGGGTGTGTTAGGGTGTTAGGTGGAAAATGGGGCGGGTCAATGGGAGGTCTCGGGAAAAGAAGAAAAAGGACAGTGCAGAACTTTTTTCCGATCAACTCTTACTTCCTGAAGTCGAGTCTTTGGCATTTTCCTTCAGAATACAATACTTCAAACCGCAATCAGCAATTTTGGGCCCAAGAAAGAGGACGATTAGAGCTGTCAATTCCCCCCCCTTGACTACCCATTCCCAAAGGAGTATTCTTTGATCATCAAACTCCACAACAAAATGTCATGAAACAATTATCCCTTGCGTTCTTCTTATGAAACCATAAGGAGAGGATCCCATGACCCCAGAGAAATTTAAACGTAAGCTCGCCGCCATCCTGAGTGCAGATGTGAAGGGATACAGCCGTCTCATGGGCACAGATGAGGAAGCCACTCTCCGCACCCTGCAGGAATACAAAGAGGTCATGGAAAGTAGTATCCAGCACCACCGGGGGCGAATCGTGGGTGGGGCAGGAGACAGCCTTTTGGCCGAGTTTGCCAGCGTGGTGGATGCGGTCCAGTGTGGGGTGGAAATCCAGCAGGTGCTGAGGGCTAAGAACGACCTGGTGCCTGAGGACCGCCGGATGGATTTTCGCATTGGGATTAACCTGGGGGATGTGATTGAGGAAGGAGATACGATTTACGGGGATGGGGTGAACATCGCAGCCCGACTAGAAGGCTTGGCGGAAGCGGGCGGGATCTGCATCTCTGAGAGTGCCTACCAGCAGATCGAGAACAAGCTACCGCTCCGCTACGACTATGTAGGAGAGCATACGGTCAAGAATATTACCAAGCCGGTGCGGGTGTACCGGGCACGGATAGAGTCAGAGGTTGCCCCCTCCAAAATAGCTAAGGAGAAAAAGCCTGGTAGGAAACGGTTATCCAAGGCTGCTTTGGGCATAATAGCCGTCGTTGTGATAGCTGGGGCAGTAATCCTTTATCAGTATGTCCTGCGTCCCTCTCCTTCTAAGACAGAGGTAGCCTCCAAAGAGAAGATGGCCTTCCCCTTGCCCGACGTGCCCTCTATTGCTGTGCTGCCCTTTGTAAACATGAGCGAGGACCCAAAGCAAGAATTCCTCTCCGACGGGATGACCGAGGAAATCATCACCACTCTCTCGAAAGTCCCAAACTTAGTGGTGATATCCAGACAGTCAACCTTTTCCTATAAGGGAAAACCGGTAAAGGTCAAGCAGGTGAGCGAGGAGCTTGGGGTTCGGTATGTGCTGGAAGGCAGTGTTCAGAGGTCGGCCGACCGCGTTCGGATCACAGCCCAGTTGATCGATGCCCTCACAGGAAATCACCTTTGGGCAGAGAGTTATGATCGTGATCTGAAAGACATATTTGCCCTGCAAGATGAGATCACCATGAAGATCTTGTCGGGCGTGCAAGTGAAGTTGACGCAGGGGGGAGAAGTTTCAAGGGCTGAAAAATATGCCGACAAATATTACAGAGGGAAGCAAGGTCTCGATTGCTATTTGAAGTTAACGGAAGCGGCGGGTTATTCTCAACGTATAAATATCGAGGATAACAACTTGGCCCGGCAGATGATAGAGGAGGCTATTGCTATGTGTCCAGAGAATCCAATGGGTTATGTAAGCCTCGGTGGGGTCTACTATCAGGGTTATTTGCTGGGCAATACGAAGTCCCCTCGGGAGACTCTTGAGAAAGGTATAGAACTGGCCCAAAAAGCCGTTGCCATGGATGATTCCATAGGCGATGCCCACAGCTTATTGTGTGCCCTCTATCCCAGAAAAAGGGAGTATGACAAGGCGATTGCTGAGGGGGAACAGGCCGTGGCCCTCAACCCCGGTGGGACGTCTGTCCTTGCCAATTATGCCAATACTCTAAGGAATGCAGGCAGGCCAGAGGAAGCCATTCCGTTATTGCAAAAAGCAATCCGACTCAACCCCTTTGGTCCAGGCAGCTTATATAGGGAATTCGGTTTTGCCCTCAGGAATACGGGGCGGTTTGAGGAGGCGGTTTCGGCATTTAAGAAAGCAATTCAGCGTTCGCCTAATGATATTTTATCCCATATTGGCCTGGCGGCTACATACAGTATAATGGGCCGAGAGAAGGAGGCCCGTGCTGAAGCTGAAGAAGTCCTCAGGATAAATCCAAAGTTCTCAGTGGATTCCTGGGCAAAGATGCTTGCATATAAGGATCAATCGGAAATAGATAAATACATTAACGCCTTGCGCAAGGCAGGGCTGAAGTGAGGAAATAGGCAAAAAAGGTTAACGCAGAAGGGCAGGGTCATCCAGCTTCTGCCTTTTTTCATGTCTATATATTGGGGTGTAGCCATGTGGGCAAAAAGGATAGATTTCTGCTATATCTCTATCATTTGCACTGCATCAAACGCGGTTAGGATATACTTTCTATATGTTGAATCGTGATGCATCATTTCTACTCGTAATACGCAATCCTCAAAGCAACCCTCGGGTGCACAGTCGTAGGTGAAATCCACTCCTCCCCAAACAAAAAAGCCTCATGAAGGAGATCAGGGGTAGGGTGCTTCCTTCCCTTGGCTAATGATATACCCTATTTGTGGCGGCGGGCCAAAAACTCTTGGCTTGGCTCTTTTCCTAACTCTTGCCGAATTAAAAAAATTAAAACCTTTTACCCAAATTTTCATACTCCAAAAATCCTAACTATATTTTGCAAAAGAACCCTTTTTAGGCTGCAATGATGCTACCGCTGCCGATCTAGCAATAACGGCAGTACTGCAAGACTGCAGCACAGGAGAGTGTGGTACCTTTTTAACGCTTTCCCCAGTCTGGCAGAGGATACCAGAGTTTTCCCCCAGCCCTTTTCTTAGGCCAGAGGGTTACCTTTTCTCCCTTCTGCCATTGGAAGACCACCATCTCGTGGAAGCTCTGGTGGATGGCCCCGAACTGGTTCTTGAAAAACTTCATATGCCCCATGGGAGTCATGGTGTCCGTAGCTTCTAATGAGGTTATGAGTTTTTCTTTACCAATCGCACCAGCCCTGTTAATGGCGTTGGTCAGGGTAATCAAAGATACATAAGAAATGATGGATCGGTAATTTGGTTCCCGGTTGTACCGTTTCTGATACTCGGCCACCCAATCTTCGGTTTTGGGGTAGAATTGAGGATACTCGGTCGAAGCCGGGAATTTGGTGGAGGGAGCCCACACCTCGATGCCGCAGACGTATTCCGAATCTTTCTTAAGAGAATCCCGGTATTCAGGGAACCCAACGCCCACCGTGTCCAGTAGCATTTTTGGCGCAAAACCCAACTCTTTGGCCTGCTTGGTGATAAGGATGGAATCGCCAGCGTAACCAATCCAGTAGAAAATCTCCGGCCTGGCTCCCTTGATTTTGGTTAGTAAGGGAGAGAAGTCCAAAGTTCCTGACCGGAAAGGTTCAAAGGTGACTATTTCGAATCCTCTTTCGGTGAGGTATTGCTTGGCCACCTTGGAATGGTCCACCCCATAAGAGGTATCTTCATACGCGATTGCGATCCGTTTGGGCCTAGGCTCAATGCTGCTCAGAAACTCAGTAGCGTTCGTCTGATAATCGGGCGACCGAGGGTGGAGCATGAAAAACCAACGTTCTTTCCCGTACATTTGATCCATTTTTATGGCTGCGCCGCCCTGCCAGAC
>Ga0187854_10002873_pt1 | contig 14170 bp, 22 predicted proteins | sample June2016WEW_6_15_FD_132445 | JGI IMG/M metagenome (GOLD analysis project Ga0187854, IMG submission 132445) | Peatland microbial communities from SPRUCE experiment site at the Marcell Experimental Forest, Minnesota, USA - June2016WEW_6_150 | ecosystem: Environmental > Terrestrial > Soil >...
AATTCCCGCCGTTCAGGCATGATGGGAATTGTTGGGGTCGCCTGACTGCTCGGCGCAATCCCTTGTCCACTACCACTGTCAACCAGGGGGAAGGCCATGAAGAAATGTCCCTACTGCGCGGAGGAGATCCAAGACGACGCCATAGTATGCCGGTATTGCAAGAACGATCTTCGATTGCCAGTTCCCCCGGCACCGACCCCGTCCCCTCCTTCCTCGGCAGCGCCGCTTGTTGCAACGGCCCCCCATGGCATAGCCGGTGGCCCTTCCTACGCCAGCAGCGTGCCATCTCCGTCCGTGGTGAGCACGACCCGAGCCCAATGGAAACCCAAGAAGGTCTGGCTTGCTGTCGTGCTCAATCTCTTTCTTCTGGTAATGGGGTTAGGCTACATCTACCTGGGCAAATGGAAAAGGTTTCTTGTGGTCCTTGCAATTCAACTCTTCTCACTTGCGCCGATGACATGGTTGGGACTGGAAAAATACAATGTCGGCCTGCTTGCGATCGTTTGGCTCTTCACGCTTTGGGATGTCAATAGGGTTGCGAAGGATTACAACTCTAGACAAGGGGGGTCACAATGAAGAAATGCCCGTACTGCGCCGAGGAAATACAAGATGAGGCCGTGGTTTGCCGCTATTGCGGACACGACACGCGTATTCCACCCCAGCTGCCACTGCAATCAACCGCGGCTCCCCGCGCTGGCCAAGATCTCGCACCTCCGGTCCCCAAGGTGACCCAGGAGTCAAAGATTGGAGCGGGCCGGGTTTTTGTCGTGCTCCTTGGGTTGCTAGGGCTAATGTGGATCGGCGGGTTCGGTCTGATTGCAATGACTGGGCCCACCTTTACGGTGGGGGAGGCGGAGACCCTGGCAGGCGCCCTTCAGCTGATCGTCCGGGTCCTCATTGGAACCTGGGCAGTGAAGGATCGTTCTTACGGCCGCACGCTCTCCGGATGGGGAAAGGTCGGGATCTTCATTCTTGCGTTCATCCCCATTGGGTCGTGGTTCGCTCTCTGGTACGCGTCACGGACTCTTGTCAGGGCACGTCTTTTCGGGGCATTCGTCGCCGTTGACGTAGCGATCACCGGAATTGCCGTGCTTGTAATAGGCCCGCTTCTCGCTACCGACGTCTCACAGGCCCTAGCCACGCCGACGTATAGCCCTCCAGTACAACCTGCAGTTGTGTACGTAGCACCTACGCCCTGGGTCGTGACAGCAACGCCCCTTCCGGTCAGCGTTCAACAAGCCCTGCCTACAGCAATTCAAGCCTCTGCCCCATTATGCATGGCGCCCAGCGAGGTCACGGCTGTCGACAAAGGCAGGATGCTGGTCGTCTGCGGAAGAATCACTGACGTGGGCAAGGTAGACTGCCCTACGTGCCAGTACGGATCGTATTCGTATGTGACTCTCGACAGGGACTTCAACATCGTCTCCTATGACTGGATCTTCCCAGCGGATTGGACTGGCCATTGCCTGAAGGTATCGGACACAGTTGAGACGCTTGCAGGGAGACCAGTCTTTGTCGAACAGGCCGGCGAAGGATACGCAGGAAGCAGGTGCATAATCAATGCTGACGGCACGGAGAGTTGTGGCGGAGGGGGACAATTGGGGGGAACCTATTTTCAATGGTACAGCTGCCCATGACACTCCGGGGTCACCGAAGGATCACGTGCGCAGCCGCATGGTGGCTGATGAAATAACCTCACTTGAGCCTCCAAATCAGTAGTGCCGACGCGGCTTCCGTCGCGAACAGAACCTCCACTTGCTAGCCGTGCCGGCGACGCCGCGCGGCACAGTTCGAGGCCGTTGGGCGCCGCAATCAGGTGCATTCTCAAGCAGGGGGAGACGGTGCCAGCATCATCTATACCGAAGCATAGATTGGTTAGCCTCATCCTCGCTGGTCTTCAAGCAGGGTCGCGCGTCGCCGCTCACTTTCACATATCCACATCGTCATCGATCGCAGATCGGCTCATGTCGTTCCCGAAGCCGACCCTCATCGCCTTCATACGCAGTCTCGGTCCGAAGGCGGAGCAAGCGCTAGACCAATTGGACTCAGCCTTCCCTCTACGCAGGCCTCCCACGCTATACCTCGCATTCGTCGAGTCCACCTTCGCCACACAACACATAATAAACACCTCGCGGACCCTAGCCAAGAAGGGAAGGCACGCGGCCCTTCTGCTTGACTCCCACGCTCCAATCCCAGCAATCTTCATCGACGAACCTGCAAGGATACTCGCCCTCAAGGACAAGTCCGTTCTCCAGATTCCCATCAGATACGAGCGGTATATCGAGTACGTCGCCGCGGACCCCGAGTTGGACTCATACGGAATTCCGAGCTCCATCACGTCACTGGAAACGGCCCTCATCTGGATCCCATGCACAAGTCGCCCAAAGCACGCCGTCATCGCATCATGCGACTACCCCGCCGTCCGCCAGATCATCACGCTTCTGTCCCAAGCCCTTCGCCTCCGCCTCTACCTCACGTACCTGGACCTGGAGACGCTCCGCACCCTAACCGGGGGCGCAACCCCCAGAAGCGCAACATTCACGACAACAATAGACGATCCCGATGAAGTCAGGACCCTTACCGTCTCCGACCCGGTTCTTTCATCAAAGCCGATCTTTGCGTCTGCAACCCAGTCCTCAGCCCGCGAGCAGACGGCTGGTTTCTACGTGAATCATCCAGGCCTACCATCCGGCGGCATGGGTATTTCGCGACGCGAAGGCCGAGTATGGCTCCCATCGCGCCTCGATTACACGCAACTCGCCTTTCTCGCTCTCAGCCTGATCGAGCAGACGGAGGGACAGCTCAAGGCCCAGGCGGACACAAGCACTCTAATCACGCACTACTACGCATCTCGCGCAAGGATCGGCGCAATTGATGTATCGGGCCCCCCTCACTCCGCATGGAAGGAACTCCTCCGAGCGGTCATTCAAGCCGAGGCGCACCCGGATCGTCAGACCCAAATATCAAAGTCCCTCTTGGAGCGACTCGTAAGGTTCCAGAACCGACTCTCGCTCGTTCCTTCAGCCATTGCAGAATGCCCGTCATGTGGATACTCGTCTCTCGCCACCTGCCCACACTGCCGCGCCACACTTTCCTTGAGGCTCACCCCATCTATCGAGCCGGTGTGCCAAGCCTCCGGTCATGACGTGACGAATCTCCGCTGCGATTGTGGCACAGAACTCGCTCTCTCCATGCCCGCGGATACGTACATCGTTCCCGAACCTCCCCTCCTGGAATCGATATGCCGCGGCGCTGCGGTCATCACAGATCGTCCATTCGATGTCATGTTCATCCTCGTCGGCACCCTGTTACGCGTATTCCCCCCCGCCGCTCCCACTTTGCCCGCCGCCCTTACACTCCCCGAACTCACCCTGTGGAGAACTCGTGCACACATTCACACCTATAGGTCCCAACAACCAAGTAAGCGGCAGGAGTTCCTCCGCATCCTAAACAAGACAAAGGAGAAATGCCTCCGCGACGGCATCAAGCCTTCTATCGAGAGATGCTCCTCTTGCAAGGAAGACTCCCTCAACCCCAAGTGGCTGTACAAGGGTGACCTTTGCCTGCCCAGAATCCTCGGCCTGGCAATCGACGATCGATTCGATGGAGTTCACCACGCCCACGAGCTTGCCGACGTCAAGTATTCTGATTTGATCCATGCGACGGGTGCCAAGCTCAACATCGGGCTCCACCTCAAGAGTAGAATCGCAAAGCCACCGCCTCTTGGTGTAGGACGCTCAACTCTCGCGGTCAAGGGACTTTATGCCCAGGTTGTCTATTCTGCCTTCAAGGTTCATAGCGGTCCCAAGAAGCTCGACGCGATAGGCATCGCCATCCCGAATATCCTCCCACCCGAGGTTACCGAGTCCTTGCAGTTCGCAGCCAACAAGATGGGCTACTCCTTCCTCGCCATTACCGAAGAGGACTGGATGAAGATCGTTCGCGTCGCCGAGGAGAAGCTGGCCCTCGCAGACTAGCCCCTGCTATTGCGTCGCCTAGCCACTTACTAGTGTCGATGCGGCTTCTGCCGCAGGGGGAACGCGCACCTGCCCGTCGTCTTGTTGGTCACAGAATGGAAGTCGTACCTGCGACGCGCGGCGTCGCAGTTCAGGGCTGCTAGGCCCCAGGAAGGTACGGTCCGGGTGGAGACTCTGACGTCCGCAATTCAGAAGCATGTGGCGACGGTATCGATTAGTCCTTCGACCGTTCGTGGCCAAGGTGCGCCGGGAGTCGTCGCTGTCGTTCGCGACCATCTTGCGTCCCTTCGCCTCAGCAGGTTTCGAGTGAGCGATCGAGGCGCCTTTCGGCGATCCCTCGAGGGCGCAACGCAAGATCTCGTATCAGCTTTGCCTGCCGCAGCTCGTTCATGGGGCCTTGCTCGCAAGTGCCTCAACGTATTCCTGCGAGATTCGTTCTACAACGCGCGCTTGGTTTCGGAATTTGGGCTTGGAGTCGCCGAGCCGTTTTTCGAAGTGCCGTTAGACCGCATTGTGGCCAAAGAGCTCCGCCGACACGCAGGCCGTGGCCTTTTGCCAATCTGGCCCGGTGTAAGACACTTGACGGCCGACATGAGCGAGGTCTACCAAGCTTTTGCGCTCGAGCTGTCGGCCTCTTGGGGAATTGCGAGGGTGTATCTCGACACCTACCTGTGGGTTGAGGGTCGTGAAAGGCCTGGGGCCTAGCCTGTGTGTGCAGGGGGGCTCGACTGAATCATCGATTGAGGGTCAAATGGAACTCGACAAAGGCGATTGCGTCCCTCGTCTCTGCCGACGCGGATTCCGCCTGGGGGGAACGCGCACTTGCCAACCAAGTCATTGATCCTAGAATAGGAGTGTGCCCGCCACGCCGCGCGGCACAGTTCGAGGCCGCTAGGCGTTTTAGCCATGCCACCCTGTAGGTACCTCCACCTAGTTTCTAGTTTGATGGCAGAATCCGATCGGTGTTCATGGGTGGGAGGCCTCCATGGCCAAGCTGATCTACTCAGCCATTGTGTCACTCGACGGCTATGTAGCTGATAGGAAGGGGAACTTTGACTGGGCCGAGCCCGACGAGGAGGTGCACGTCTTCGTCAATGACCTCGAGAGGCCAGTCGGCACCTATCTCTACGGGCGCCGGATGTATGAGGTAATGGTCGCCTGGGAGGGCCTGCAGACATCCAACCAACCGGCCTTCGTGCAGGACTTCGCAGAAATATGGCGGTCGGCTGACAAGATCGTGTACTCTAACACACTTGAGAGCGTATCCTCCGCCAGGACGCGAATCGAACGACACTTCGACGCTGAAGCGGTCCGGCAGATGAAAGCGCGCCTGACCCAAGACATGACTGTGGGCGGTCCTGGCCTCGCCGCCCACGCGTTCAAGGCTGGGTTGGTCGACGAGTGCCAGCTGTTCATCGCGCCTATCATCGTGGGGGGCGGCACGCAGGCTCTTCCTAGGGATGTCCGCCTGAACCTCAGACTGCAGGACGAACGCCGTTTCAACAACGGCACGGTCTACCTCCACTACCGCACCACCACGTGAGGAGGCAGACGTTCCGATCAAGGGTGAGCCAAGCTGCCTAACAATTCGCTCGAGCCGACTCGGCGGGGTGGCTTCGGATTCCCCTGATCTCACTTCTCCATCCTGGCCTTCAGCGCGGCGATCTCCTTATCCAACCTTTGGACGGCCAATTCGACAGCCACGCGCTCGGAGGTCCCCCGAGTGCCCATCTGCTCCTCGGCCAGGGGCCGCAGCAAGATCGCGTCGCCACACGTTAGGGCGGCCTGTGTCGTTCTCGACCCCCTACCCGCATAGGGTCCCCGCACCACGGCCCGTCCGTCCCCGTGTGTTTTTCCGGTCCGGAACGCCCATCTGGGCGACTCAGCAGGCGTGCCGCACTACCCGCCGGATTGCGCAGAGCATATTGCTCCCCCCTCTCATGACGTCACCCCCACTCCGCCATCGTCCTACTTCTTATGGTCCAGGCGCAACCAGTCCAACCATATCTCAGCCGACTTTTCCAAGTCCCCCAACCATCCCTCCCTCTCCGCCTGCGCGAAGAGTTGCCGCGGAACGCACACTCGATCCGTCTGCCTGATTCCTTCCACCGGCACCCTCCTTGACGCCAACTCGACGAGGCCTTCCGGGCAAGTCCCCCCGGTCTTGATCTCACCCCCCCTTCTCTTGACCCACTCCATAATCCGCCTCATCTGGTCGTATTTGTTTGGCCCATCCAAGTCCTGCAAACAATTTCTCGTCGCCCTCCTGAGCCAATCCTTTCCGCTTTCCATTACGCCCTCCTCTTCCCGGATGTCCGTGCTTCACGCTCCCCTTCCGAGACAGGGATAGGACAGCCTGAATAGGTGTGCGACAAGCGTCCGCTCACGTCGGGGACCCCCCCACCTCAAGGGGTTGCGGGGCGCGTGGCACGCGGGGCAGATGGATCGCCACGGAACATTCGGAACGAAACCGCCGCCCCGGACTGGGCACACCTTCGCCGGCGGTCGTCTCTGATCTGAGCCGAGTCCCATGCATACGGGAGCCTCCCGGACTCGGCCTGAAGGCCTGCGGATTAGAAGTCCGCGGCCCATCAGGTGAGGCCTACGCATCGGGTTGGCGATTACGCCGAACCTATCGGGCAGACTGGCAATCCCCCTGCACTCGCGGCCCGTCCTGTCTCAACGAGGGGACCTCGGCACCACGCAGACCTCGCTGGAAGCGTGGCACCAAGCCGTTCCAATAGGGATGAGTGTCACCGGAGAGGCACAAGGGGCACGGAGGGCAAGGGAGGGTAACTGGTGAAGCGGAACCAGAATTCCCCACTCCCCGGAGCCTGGAGAGGGAACTCCTTAATCACATACCCGGAAACCGCCTGCTTCAGGGAGACGTCCATCGTGAAGTTCGTGTTGGCGGGACCGAAGATATTGACGGTGGTGGGCGGAATGTGCTGGCACCTGGCACACTTCACGGTGATAAGCGCCTGACCATTGGTCCAGAGCTGCCGGATAGTTATGTGCATGACGCCATTGGCGCAGGTACCGCCCCCGCTTAAGGACAATTGACCGCTGCCACTCAGATCCGTTTCCATGTCCTTACCCACGAACTTCCCCAGGGCAATGTAGGGGACATCCTTCATCTCTTGAATGTTAACGGTGTGGGGGCCGACCAGGACATTGGTGCAATTGAAACCAGCAGCTGGAAAGAAATGATATGTCTGGTTCTGGCCGCCACTTCCGAAAGCGGGAGTGAGCAGGTAAAAGTCGTGATTGATACACAACTGGTAGACATCGGGTTTGGCCGCTGAGCTCCCACAGCCGTGATAGGAGGTAACCGAGCCGCCCGCACTCGAGCTCAGCGCCTGCTGGCTGGTCGCGAACGGCCCCGGAGCCGCGGGCGTTTCTGTTGCCAGGAGGGACGAGACCGGCAGATTACAGCTTTCCAGCGTCAGCACTGCGATTGCCGCGAGGGGAAGGAAGAAAGAATGCCGAGGAAATCGAGATAATCCGCCCACAGCCCACCTCCTGCTTGACCCTGTCACCGGAGCGGCCCCTTCTATATGGTAGCACTTGCGAATGGGACAGTCAAAAATCCGCGTGGGCCCAACCACTCATGCCATTCGATCGGGTAGGCCCTCTCGGGTAGCGCAGGTGCAAGGTGGGTGGAGTTCACTGGCAATGCTGGAAAATTACACGGCCACACTGGGGCTAGATGACGTGTGCCGTTTCCTCCAGCGATGTGATAGAGAAGCGGCCCATCACGGCCGCTTCTCCCGTGTATCCGGGAGCCTCCCGGACTCGGCCCGTAAGCCAGGAGGCTTACAGACCTAGCGCCCCTGTCGGGACTTGAACCGTCAACCTACGAATTAGGAGCCGGAGGTCCCTTGTCGCCCCGGCTCGTTGCTCGCCCGAGATCGGCAGGGGACATCTGGTTTGCCGCAGGCCCTGACATTATCCCTTTGCGGTGTACAAGCCGCAGGGAGGGCGGCGCCTCCTGTACGGTCCAGCCTGCGCGATGGGCGCACATGGCAGCCCCGAGCAGATGGATCCACTTTCCACGCCCGCAAGGCTGGTTCGATTTCCGCAACCAGAGGTTTTCGCTCCGAGGCCCGGCCTGAGGCAAGGCCCGTCTCACATGGTTCAGCGGCCGTGCGGGATCTCCCGCACCTGCACCTGTTCAGTACACAATCGGCAAGATCAAGAGCGCGGAGGGCATCCTACAATACGGGGGAGGCTGGAGGGCCTTCGGGAGATCGAGGCTCAAGAGGGGAAACGAGATATGCCAACTGTAAAGCTCAATTGCCCGGACTGTGGTGCCGCGCTCGAGTTGCCAGACAACCTTGGCGTGGCCCACTGCCTGTATTGCGGCACTAGAATACAAATTGAACGAACTGAGGCGGCGCGTGAACAACAGGACCTAAAGCGCTACCTCGAATTGTGCAGAATCGCCGTTGAGGCCAGGAACCACAACGAGACCATTCAGTACTGCAACAAGATTCTCGAAATCAATCCAAGCGATGTAGAGACATGGATTCATAAAGCTACAGCCACGTTCTGGCTAACCACAGTAGCGGATAATCGCTACGATGAGGCCATGGAATATCTGAAGAAAGCTGCCGAAATAGCCCCTGCAGATGGGCGAATCTCAAGAGCGAAAGCACAACTGACACTAGTACAGGCCCGCTGGTATAACGACCTTGGGGTTAGTGCATTCAAGATTTCAGATGACCTTTGGAAATCTTACAAAAGCGGAATGATTCTGACCAGGCCCGCGGCACGCCAATGCGTTGATGAGCTCAAGAAAGCAATTGACTATTACTTGTTGGCGGCAAGGTATGCTCCTGAAGATATGACCATCCTGGGGAATCTGGAACAGGCAGCAACAACGGGACTAGGCGGAAGGAATAATTGGGGGCCCGTGGTCCAAACCAGACTCGAATCTCTTGGCCATCTGCGCGCCAAAAAGCAGGCGGAAGCAAACCTCCTAGAACTAAGGGCTCAATTGCAGGAGGCCGAAGCAGGTTTGGGAAGATTGGATACCAAGGACTTACAAGGGTCAAAGAATAGAAAGGGGCTATTCTCTGGATCGAGACTCAAGAGTACCGAAGGGAGAATGACCAAGCTAAGAACCCAGATTGCTCAAAACGAAACTGTCGCTGCTTATAGGCCGCCTCAAGTATAGATGGCGCAATCTGACACCGGCCTTGCCATCGGTGGCGGCTCCGGATTCAAAAGGACTTTCCTGGCGACTTGTCCTCGCGATGCCCTACTTCTCTCGGTTCTCGGGGTGCGTAAAGTGCGCCTCTCGCCCCTCCCAGCACACGTCCACGGCCTTTCTACATCCGTGACAGGCTCCCCCCGCCGATTCTCTCCCGAGATGGCAACGGACCTCATCGTTCGGTTATTGATCCGAGGCAACCGTCCGCCCCCGTGAGCTTGTCCCTGATACCCCCGAGGACCCCGATGAAGCCCGCCTTTGGCTCGGGTCCGGCCAGCAATTTCCCCCTGCGCACCAGGGTCTCCTGGTCGTGGCGCGCTTTTTCAATCCGATCATCTATTACTTAGAGCAAGATGTTCAGCTCACTTGGCGACAGCTTCACGTTTTCCTCCCGCAAGACCCGAATCTGGGGTTCCTTTTCGTGCTCTTGGGCTACCTCTGCGGTAGGGAATGTGAACAGTCTTTACCAATGTGTCGAAAGCTGTTTGTTCTGGCCGCCGATCATATCCAATTGTCGTGGTAGGGCTCGAATGACCCAACAGAGTTTGGGCAATGCTCACGTCAGCTGACTCAATCAATTGCGAGGCGAGGCTCCGCCTAAAATCGTGCCAGCCGCTAACGTTCTCGATGCCGGCCTCCCCGCATCGCTTGGCCAGAATCTTCTCCAGCGCGACGGTGGAGAGGTGGCGTCGCGGCGCGATGGCGCCGCCCTTGTTGATTGGGCAGAAAAAAAAACCGGCGTCATCCCCTCGAGCCGTCAGCCAATCTTCGACGTGATATAGCGCGCCGTTCGCCAACGGCAGGGATCGGGCCTTGTTGCCCTTGCCATGCCGGATTGTCAAGGCGGCCTGTCTTGCCCCCGCAGTGAGGCGCAGGTCTGCCATCCGCAAACCGGCGATTTCCGCCACTCGCAAGCCGCACGATCGGGCCAGGGCAATTAGTGCGCGGTCCCTGACACCCGCTGGGCCCGGGTCGCTGTAGCACGCATCCAACAGGGACCGTATCTCTTCATCCTCGAGAATGCGGCCGCGCTTGAGAGAACTGCCCCGGACGTTATGCAGTCGGCCAATACGGTCGAGCTGGAGGGCGAGCGGTTGCGCTTGCTCGAGGGGCAGCTCGTCAAGCGCTTTATCACTGAGCCGGCGTGCGAACCAACGCAGACTCGCTAGCGCCTTGTTGGTTGTCGCTGGAGCCGCGCCTCGCTCCTGGAGAGTCGAAAGATAAGACTCGACAAGCGACTTGCTGAGCGGCCGGCCGGCGCGCCAAGTCTGGAAGTCGGTCAGCGCCTGAAGATAGGTCGCCTTGCTGAGCGGCGAGGCCAGCCGTGGGTCGTTTGCAACCTCGCGTTGGATAAACTCCAGCCCCGTTTCGGCCGCGGGCATTAGCGCCTGGCCCATATTTCATCCTGTGCCTGATAGGTTGCTGTAATCCTCATCCTCTGCGTCAGGCTTTTCCATGCGCTAGCAGAAGCGGCCACCACGGGCCAAGCCATTGAATTGACTCTGCAGCTAAAAATCAAGGTAAAGTTGCAGTGAGTTGTCTGAGCAACCAGAGCAGAAAGTCAGCCGGGGGCCGATTTAGAACCGTTTAGACCGCTCATGTCGTGGGGGGCTGCGTCAGCAGACCCGGCCAGGGAGGAGCTAGGTGAATGGGCGACGTGAGCGTGGCAGAGCCGGAAAAGAAGTTGAGCAAGTGTGAGGATCCTCGCGAGGTATGGCGAGGGAAAGCTCGGCCATCAGGTGGATCCTTTAGCTTGACGGGACAACTGCGCCTCATGCCAGCCGATTGCTGGACCGTGATCTTGTAGAGGGCGAGAACAGGTTTTTGTCATCTATCTAATGGACAAATATTACCCAAATGGTTCCTTGACGCGACGAGGAAAGCGCATACAATGTACGCGAAGTCGAAAGGGGGGCAGGAATGATCATAAAGGCCAGAACTATTCAATGGGAGGAAATCCTCCGGGCCGGGCAGATAGGCCGCGGGATCACGAGAGCCGAAAGGCTCTCTTTTTTTGTGCGGAGATTTGCTAGGTGACACGATTCTCGCAAATACAACAAGAAAGATGTCAGCGTCGGAAAGGTCTAGCTACGTGTAGGATCGCGCAGAGGGGTCGAGATACGTCACACGCCCGATTTACTACTCACTACGGGCGATCTCAGGGCGGCGGCCGCTGTTGGGAGGTCACCGGATTTATAGGAAGCATTATCAGGTTCAATCCTGGTTTTGCTCGATTGGTACCCGGCCAATCGAAACCCGAAAGGGAGGGCAGAATGCCTAGCAACGGAGATGTGTACAACGGCGGACTCCGTAGCGGTACGGAGTCGGATCGGGGAGGAACGAATATCCGAACCGGTCATCAGACCCAGGTTTACCCCGATGGGCGTCGGGCAAGCCGTGAGGGAGGCGGTGACTGGCATCACACCGACCAAAACGAGCCCAAGGGCAGCCCCGACCGGCATTCACCTCCGCCGGATTGGAGGCGGTAAACCTACACGGTAAGTAGCCTCGACTCCGTTCGAGACACGACTCTGGTGCGAGTCGCTCCGGTTCCATATCTCCTTACCGGATCGACGGCGGAGAATGATGTCGCCCAAACCCATCGAGAAGAACACGCTCTTCTACGGCAACCACCTGACTGAGGGGACCATACCTCATCGTGTCCGCGGCCGGACACCTCTGAAAGCGTTGCCCAGTTCCGCGCGGCAGCATGGTTCAAGGTCGTTAGGCGTGCCAAAGCAACATATCAAGGAGCTGCGCAACCGGCTCATGGTCCCTCCTAGTCTTCGTTGCCCCGCAGCTGCTGGATTGCCTTGGCAAAGCGGGGTGTCGTCGGTCCTGCCAGCGCTATCGCGGCAACCCAGCTGGGTGCCAGGGCGCCAGGTGCGCGGGGTTGGTAATCGGTACTAAATTCGATCTGGATGATAGCATGTCAGAAATAAGTCGGGGTCTCGCCACTCTCCTCGCGGGCCTTCCCGAGCGCGGGAAAGCCGCACGAGCTGAGCGCCCTGACCGCCCATCGGCCGCCTTGGAGCTGGAGGTATGTCAGCTCGGCCGCATCAGGATCTGTAGAGCCCTCGCACGACTTCGCGCAAGCGGTCACAGCGCGGGCCTCTGTTGAGGATGGATCGTTGGAGTTGTACGCCGACACCGAGCCGGTGACGGTCCGCGCAAAGCCCGACCTCGCCCTGACCTTGGCCGGGGCATTCATTTTGACGTCGGCGCGGGTGTGCCCGATCTGCGGCGGCCGCTTCGTCCCGAACGCGCCCTGGCGATCCATTTGTCCGGCGTGCCATCCACCCCGCACCCCTTGAGATGTGGGGTCTTCAACTCGGGCGCACAATACAACCGCTCCCCCTCAACAGCGCCGGGACCCGAAAGCGTGGCCACAGAAACGATTGAGAGCGAAATCTAGGACCCGCGCGACCATACCAAATACCCTCAAGTGGCAATTGAAATCGTGCCATCTGCCCCGGACCGCCTCAGCGGAGTAGCTCCTTCACCAAGGTCCTCCCCCTCGGCAAAGGGGGTCCAGGCAAAGTCTTCCATCCGAGGAAGTTATTCCCTAGCTTGCCGGGCCCACTCAGCCAGCTGACCATCAGCGCGCCGGCACTCTCGAAGCGCAGCACGGCGCGCACTTCGTCCACAGCTATTCAGGGTATCCTATACTTGCCTCGGAAGGTGAGCGCGAAGAGATGATGAGGGGAAAATGGAAGAGTGGTTGCCGAGGGGTCGGGCCGGAGGCCAGGGGGCATATGTCAATGGCGTAGTGGCGAGGGGGAGCGGCGAATCATTGGGCGAGCGTCCAGTCTTGTGTAAACTGGGGAACGCCCATCTGGTTGTCAAGCTGCACAACGACATGGCAGATGTCGGGCGCTGATGGGATCGTGAAGGTGAGCCATCCGTCGAGCGCGTTGCCTGCGTACATCTGTGTTGAGCAGCCGAGGGCGCAACCAGGCCAGGAAGGCATATCAGCCGTGCCAGGGTCCAGGGTGACATCTGGTTGGGGCTCTCCGCGGTAGAACAGGGTGATGGCGAAGTATGCATGGACGGGAAGCGCCGAGGGATTTCCTGCATCCTTGGCTGTCAGGTGAATCCAAAGATAGGCCGCGCCTGCGGGTGGGCAATCCTGCTCCCCTGATTTGAGCGTGACGCAATTTGTCACGGCGTGTCCAATGACGGCGACGCGCAGGTCGCCGACCGAAAGCTGTTGGCCCTCAGCAAGAGGCGCAGCCGTGGGTGTTGGCGCAAGTATGGTGGGCACCGCTGAGGTGAATAGGCTTACGCCTCCCGCGGTGACAGCCAGGAACGCGCAGAACCCGCAAGCAGCAAGGGCAACGACCCCGAGGACTATGCCTAGCGCGATCTTGAGGGAATCTTTCATGGGAGTGCTCTCCCCTGTCGTTGCTAGTATACGTCCCTCTTTGGGGCATGTGCGCGTGCAAATGGCTTGCGCTGCCAAGGCAATGCAACCGGCAATGCCGACCCTCCCCAGGGGGCCGGGCGCCCTATTCAGGCTATGCTTGGCGCTTCAGCAGGACGATCACGCCAGCAACGAAGGCGTACGAGACGGCCTCCCATCCTTCTGCCCCGAGGCCATCGAGAACGCTCACCAAGCTGTTGTGCTCGGTCTTCGCAATTCTTACCTCGGTTCCCTCCTTGCGCACAAACCATCCCAGAATGACCGGCCCTCCCTCCTCGTCAATTGACATTTCACTTGCCACGACAGCATATTGCCACTTTGCCATATCTCCCTCCTTCCCCCGCCATCGATTGTAGGTTCACGCGGGGTGGAAGCAGGTCGCTTGCGGAGGACGGGCTGGACAGTTGGTTGTACCTACACCGCACGAGATCGCACACGCTTCATGTAGATGGGCCGCTGTCACCACGAGGAGGCCTTACCCGTCCACCCCCGGTCGCTATGGGACCCGTGCGCTTTTGGATGCGAAAATGCATGTTCATGACCAGGCGGATACAC
>Ga0187854_10002874_pt1 | contig 14169 bp, 15 predicted proteins | sample June2016WEW_6_15_FD_132445 | JGI IMG/M metagenome (GOLD analysis project Ga0187854, IMG submission 132445) | Peatland microbial communities from SPRUCE experiment site at the Marcell Experimental Forest, Minnesota, USA - June2016WEW_6_150 | ecosystem: Environmental > Terrestrial > Soil >...
GGGGACGGGGCCTGAACTTCCCGGTGAGCACAAGAGGAAGCTACGAGCAAGGATAAGATAAAAAGAGGTAACCATTTTTTTAGGTGTAACATATTTGACTCCCTAAGGCTATCATGTGTGGAAATTATGAACATATTTGTAAGGCCTCCCTAGGAAAAAAATTCCATTTCCCTGCAGGAAGAAGCATTTCCCGCCCTGGATTCTTCGATCTTTCCATTTTTAGCGGGCTAGAGGGATTTGTCAAATTCTATTTTGCTCTATTTTGGGCTCGATGAAAAAAATAAATAAAAACAATAAGTTTCCAAAGTTTTCGGAAAAATACCCATAAATTTTACATAATTTTACATAATTTTTCATATTTTTGTGGTAAAAAAAGCAGGAAATAAGCTAACATGCCTCGATTGAGGGCATTGAATTTGCACTGAATTTTTTAAGATTACTATTTAAAAATGGGTAAGATCATTGCCACCCCATATCAAAAGGAGGAATGGAGTTCCATGAAAGTGGGACTACTTTTCATAGCTTTCCTAACTGGATTGATATATTTGGGGGCTTGCGCACAGACGGTTGAAAGGGTTGGCGTGCAGGGAGTTCAAGGAAATGTCGATCCCTATTTCCGGCCCAAGAGAGTCTATTCTGTCGATGCGGTTCAAGCCTGGGATTTGACCCTAAAGGTGCTGAACCGACAAGGAGTTTCTCTGGAGATGGCCAATAGAGAAACGGGATTGATCCGGACAGGTTACCAAAACATCTCGGCCTGGGAAAGAAGTCAGTGCGACATCCGGCTCTCTCCGGAGCCCCGGAATAAAACCTTCATATACATCCGCTGCCGCTATGAAGGGAGGAAGGAAGCAACTGAGCAATTCAGGGATTTCACTTATAGCTCACCCCGCGAAACGATGAAAGCGGAAGAGGAGATGTATCGAAGAATCGAACCCTACCTCCTGCCCTTCGAACGAATCCTAATGCCCAAGGAGGAATCAGCAGCGAAAGCCCCATCAGAGCCGGATCCATCTCTAACCGCGGCAACGCCTCTTCCTAAACCAGAAGCAGTTTCACCCCCGGCTCCTTCGCCCCCAACCGAAGGGCAAACGCGGGGGACAATTGCTTCTACCCCAAAGACGGAACCTTCCTATCCGAAAGCCGAAGCTGGATCTCCCATCACCCCCCCCGCAGTAGTCGAAGTGAAGCCGCAACCGGCGGCTGATTCGCTGGTGAAAGATGCCCCAACTTTCCAACCAGAAGCACCAGCCTCCCCGGCACCCCCGATCAGTGCCAGCCCAAGGAAACCGGAAATTGTTAAGGAGCCAATGGGCCCCTATCTCACCACCCTAGAGGCCGCCAATGTGAGATTGGCCCCGTCGACCCAGAGCAAGATTGTCACTGTATTGGGAAAGGGAGAAAGGGTTGAACTGGTAGGGGAATCAGGCCTCTGGACGAAGATAAAATTGCCCTCTGGAGATACCGCCTGGATTTTTACCGCCTTTTTGAAAGAGTATTATCCCCGAGAAGGAGTTTCGACGGCCAAACCCTCTCCATCTCGAGACCTATCTTCCATGCCTTGTCCCTCATGCGAGAAGACCCCTCCCCTAAAGCCAGAAATGACCTCTCCAACCCCGACCCTGAAAGGCGGAGAAGTCATTAAGAAGAAGGGCGTTAATGGGTCCCCGAAAATGGTCACTAAGGTAATCGCCAAGATGAGGGAAGAACCCTCTCCCAAAGCTAAGGTGGCCCTGGTTTTGAAAAAGGGAAGAGAGGTGGAAAAAATCGGTCAGTCAGGGGGATTCACCAAGGTTAAATTGTCGTGGGGGGACACAGGCTGGGTCTGGACCGGCTCCTTGGAAAAGAAGCCCCGTTAAAATTTTTTCTGAAGAGCGAATTTACTTCTGTCGGAAAATGTTTCTTCCGGTAAGAATCTTCTGGCTATTCTTTTTCCCTCTTCTACTTCTAGCTGGCTGCATGCCCAACTATTTTCTGTTTCATCCTCTTGAACCCGCTCCCGCATGGTCATGACCTGTTTTTTCATTGGCTCGCGGAGGGGAGGGAGTAAAAATTTCCGTGGAAGCCCAGGGGAAAGTGCTGGGCGGTCCAAACCCTGGCCACAAAATCCAGCTCCCCGGCATCCCTAACCTCCAGAAAATTTTCATCCCGTCTGGCATCATACCCCTGCATCAACAACCAGCCGTGGTCCTCCCCTTTCCGGCCTGGCTGGGGCACAAAGACCGCCTCTCCCAGGACCCGTCCCGGTCCCGCCTCGACTTGCTGCCCTGTGCCCCGATGGAGATCGTGCCGGACCAGGGCTGTGGAGGAGAAAAGGTCCTCCGGGATCCCGCTCTCGAGGGTATAAAGGTATCGAAGGTCGTCCCCGCCCTTGCGAATGTCAAAACGGGGAAACTCCTGGGCAATGCCCAGCACCGTGCGGCTTTCCACTCTGGCAGCAAACGGGTCGAGTACCAGGCGAGTAAGCTGCGGGGGAGAGGTCTTGGGGCGTTGGTCTTTTGACCAGGCCATGAGAAGTTCCAGGACTGAATGGTCAGGGGTGAGGAGCGAATCAACCACAATCTTGCCTTCTCGCTCGAAGGCATTGCCATGGTGAAAGACCATATTGGCTGGCTGCTCGATGGTCACCGGCAGTCCTTTTCCATCCCGGCGCAGGATCAGGAAGCGGGTGGGTTCATTCTCAAAATAACGAAGGGTTTCGGCAATGGTTGCCTTGCCGGAGAAGAGAACCGCCAGGTCGAACCGAACCGGCGGTATAACAAAGATCAAATGTTCTTGGGCCAGCATCAGGTCATGAATCATGAAGTGTCCCTTTTGGGGCAAAGCATAGAGCTGGGTGAGCTTTCCATTCGCCTCCATTCGATAGACAGTCAGGTGGGAACCCGGGCCCTGTTTGATCCCGAATGCATATCCTTCGCCGGTCTGCGGATCAATTTTAGGATGGGCGGTAAAAGGTACGTCCCTGGGCAGGGTCCCATAGAAATCCCAACGACCCTGGTACGAGAGGTCCTCCGGGTCGATAGCGGCAGGATGTCCCCCTTCCGAGAGGCCGAGTAAACGGTTGTCCCAGAGGATCACATTGATGCTCGGCTGTTTTTTCCCCCCGGTTCAGGCTTCCAACCCAAAGGCGGAGGCGGGGGCAGGGTGCCAAACTCAGGGTAGAGCATGCGCCCGGCCATCAATTCTTCCAGGCGTTGGGGGGTATCCACGAACCGGGCCTGAAGGTGTACCCGGCCCTCCAGAAAAGTGAAGTTGGAGACGAAAGCATCACCGTCGAAGAAGTGACGGAGCGCAGTCCCGTAGCTTTCCTTCTGGCCCGGCGCAATGCGGTAAAGCGTTCCGCTGAGATCTTTGGGGATTTTGCCTTCCACTTCGGTCAGGGCCCACGCCCCTTCGGCGCTGGGGGTTTGGAAGGCGGGATGGCTCAACGGGCGCCGCCCCTTTCCAGAGTGGCCAGCCGTTCTCGGAAGTTTATGAGTCATCATGGTTTCGGCGCTCCAATTCGGTGGGCGCCGCTTCCCCTACTTCGATCTCTCAAAAATTTCTCTGGCCAAGTCGCAGATGCGAACGCGCCTAAATCTCCGGTCCTGATAGAGCCTGATCTCTGTTTGATCCTGGAGGAGACTTTCAAGGCCGGAGATGTGTGCCTTGATACCGATCCGGCCCGCGGCCCAGAGGGCGTGCCCCCTTACCAGGGGGTCGGGGGAATCCATGCAGGGTAGAAGATATTTGGCCACGTCGAGGGAACGAAGCACCTGAGGATGAATCTCACCCAGGCGGCCAATCCCCCATAAGATTCCTCGTTGAAGCAGTTCGAACTCCAGAAAATTTCCTTCCGGCTGAACATAGGAGACCAGGATGGGTGCAAATTCCCGGGCTAATGGTTCATTCCGGGCTAAAATTTCTCCCATGGCCTCCGGGATTCCCCAGCCGATTCCGCCCGACCCCTCATTTAGCGACCAGATCATGCGCCGGAGGATCCTGCGAGCCCCTTCCATATCTCTTTGGGCCAGGTCAGCCACCAGAATTCCGGTGACCGTGACGGCATGCCATTTTATTTCTTCATCCTCGCTGCAAAGGGCCGAGAGGAGCGTTCTGAAAACCCTGTGAATGGAATATTTTCTCAGAGACTCCAGTTTTTTTTCAAGTTCAGGGGATTTTAGGAGCGCAAACACTTTCTCTTTTAGCGTTTGCCCATCCGAACTTTCATTTGAACTCCTGACCCCTTGAATCCTGGAACCCTTATTTACCAAGACTACACCACGCGGTTCCTCAACACACCGATGCCGGCAATGTCGATCTCTACCAGGTCTCCACGGTGAATATCCCCGATATCCGGTGTCCCGGTCATGATGATGTCTCCGGGGAAGAGGGTCATGATCTCGGAAGTGAAACTGACCAACTCCGCGCAGCTGTAATACTTCGTCGCCGTGGATCCGCTGACTCGCACCTCGCCGTTGACGCGGCAGGTAATCATAGTATTCTCCGGGTCAAGACCGGTAGCCAGAAAAGGCCCCAGCGGACAGAAGGTATCAAAACTCTTCCCATGAAAGGTGGCATTATCGCGCAGGATGAAGTCATAGGCAGTAACATCATTGCCGCAAGTATAACCCAGGATATACCTGGACGCATCTTCTATCTTGATGTTCCGGGCGGCCTTCCCCATCACCACGACCAACTCCGATTCAAAGATGAGGCGCTGGGATTGGGAGGGGTGAATAATATTATCTTCGTGAGCGATGACCGAACTGGACGGCTTGAAGAAGAGAAGCGGTCTGGGGGATTTGGATGGATTTTCCCCCCAGGGGTAATTTTTGGCCGCACAGATGATTTTGGTGGGTTCGCAGGGGGCAAGGATTTTTAAGGAATGCAGCGGCCCAACCGCCGGACCGCGCTCGGGGCGGCCCGCATAGGGGGGACCGATCAGCTGGTATACGGTCTCGCCTTCAAGGATACCATAGCCTACCTGCGCGTCTTTTCTGTATCGAAGTAGTTTCATGGGGAATCCTCATTTCATATTTTATTATGTTTTATGGCCGGGATAACCTACCGAGATATCCTACCATCCGGTCGTCCAAGGTGCAATCCTCTTCGTACCTATCAGGAATCCTGTCTGACCCTTGCGATCCCTTATACTTTTGGGGAGAAAGAAGTTATAATTAAAAAAGGGTAAACATTCCTCCAGCCTTCTTTTCCACATAGAGAAAGCGTCCTTTTCTCGGGTGCAGAGTTATCCGCACCGTATGCGTTTGGTGCTTAAGGAGGTGTCCCATGAAAAGAGGTTGCCGGTCACTTCTCGTAGCCATCTTAATTGGTTTGAGTATTCCTGCCTACGCCGAGCAGGACCCCAAGGAGATGCTCAAAGCCGTGGTTAAGATCCGGGCGACTATTCCGGACTATGCCCGCTCGGCCAGTACACTCGGGACGGAACGGGAGGGGAGTGGGGTGGTCATTGATTCCAAGGGGCATATTCTCACGATTGGCTACTTGATCACGGAGTCCGAGACCATTGAGGTAACCGGACTGGAAGGAAAGCCAACCGGGGCAACCTCAGTGGGTTACGATCATAAGACCGGTTTTGGCCTTTTAAGGGCGGACAAGCCTATCCCCGTGTCCCCAATGGAACTGGGGCAATCGGCAGAAGTCAAAGAAGGGGACCCGGTTCTGGTAGCGGGGTTTGGAGGAATGGACTCAGTTCAAGGAGCCCGGGTCATCTCTCGCAAAGAGTTTGCCGGCTACTGGGAGTATCTTGTCGATGAGGCCATATTCACCGCTCCCCCTTATGCCAATTTCGGAGGAGCCGCGCTGATCGATCGACACGGAAAGCTTGTGGGTATTGGGTCTCTTTTCACTCAGATTCACATCCCAGGCTTGGGCTCCGTCCCCGGGAATATGTTTGTTCCTATCGACCTTCTTAAGCCGATTCTGGCTGACCTGATGGCCAAAGGCCGTTCCTCTGGACCGTCGCGGCCCTGGCTGGGTCTCAATGCAGAAGAGGTGCATGGACGGATTATTGTTACCCGCATTACTTTCGAAGGGCCGGCCGAAAAAGCAGGCCTCAAGACTGGCGACATCATTCTTACCGTTGACAAGAAAGAAGTGAGCGGACTCGCTGATTTTTATCGAAGGGTCTGGGCTGTGGGCAATGCCGGGGTTGAGGTTCCACTCAGTATCCTCCAGGGAATCCGGATTCGTGATCTAGGCGTAAAATCCGCCGACCGCTATCAGTATTTCCCACTCAAGCCGCAGAAAAAGATATAAGACGGAAAAAGGAACGAGGTTCGAAAAACGAGGCTCAAGGTTCGAGGATCAAGGAACGAGGATAAAGGCTCAAGGTTCAGGGTTCAAGGATAAAAGCCCAGGGACAGAATTGAGGAAAGACGAAAGGGCTGGAAGGGGCAGAGGAAATTACCGGGGAAAGGGAGCGGATGTAAAAAGGAGTGATAGATATTAGGGTTGGGTGCTGCGGGTTTCCTAAAGCCCGCAATGAATATTATAAATCTTTTAAAGTTGTGGAAGTGCAGCAGACCTTCTATCAGCCGCCGGCCCTGAAGACCGTTGAAAGGTGGCGGGCCGAGGCACCCGCGGATTTCGAGTTTACCCTAAAAGTCTGGCAATTAGTCACCCATGAATCCCAAAGTCCGACTTACCGGCGCTTGAGACTTTCCTGGCCTGAGAAGAGGCTCAGCCAATGCGGGTCCTTCAAACCCACAGAAGAAGTAAAGTGGGCCTGGGAGATAACTCGGGAAATGGCCCGGGCTCTTAAGGCTACGTTAGTTGTCTTCCAAACCCCGGCCAGCTTCGAACCCTCCTTAGAAAACAAGAAGTATTTGAGAAAATTTTTTAAGGAGATAGACCGGAAAGATTTTCTTTTCGTCTGGGAGTCACGGGGAGCGTGGAAGGGAGAAGAGGTCGGGGAACTTTGTCAGGATTTAAATTTAATCCATGGAATCGACCCCTTTAAAGTCGATCCCCGGTCCGGGAAAATCCGGTATTTCCGTATTCATGGAGTCACGGGGTATCGTTATCGTTTCAACGAAAAGGATCTGGAGACCCTCCGGGAGAAATGCCAGGGGATCAGCTACTGTTTATTTAATAATGTTAGCATGTGGACCGATGCCCAGGCATTCCAGAAGATGATCAACAAAGAATAAGAAGTAACCCTTTTCCAGGTAAACTTTCATGGCAGGCCCGTCATCTGCCAATCCCGCCCGGGCCGTAAAAATCCGGCCTGGCCAAGAGTCATTCGCGCAAAGCTCTCTGAATGGCTATTTTGAATTCTTCTCTTCTTCCTCGATTCTGGCCAGGGCCCGTAACCCCAGAGCCAGGGTAGGGCCCCCACCCGGGATCATGGCTGTCTCTATGGCTTCCAGTAACTCTTGTTTGGTAGCTCCTAACCTCAAGGCTCTTTTGCCGTGATGGTATACCGCGTCTTCGAGGCCGCGGTAGGCTAAAATGCCGATGGCGATAAACTCCCTTATTTTTGCGGGAAGCGCCTTCCCATCGGTTAATCCCCGGTTGTACAAATTATTGTAGGCCTCCATGAAATCGGTATCCTGCTCGGCTAGATACCGCCAGGGGCCCAGCATATATCCCCTTTCTTTTTCCATCGCGGTTAGGAGATTTTTCTTTCTTTTTTCTCTCGTTTCATCAGCCATAAGTCCCTCCTTATTGTTAAGTTTTCATTTTAGCTCGCGCAAGCATTTTAAGCAGTAATCGACTTCCTCGTGGGTGTTATAGTGGACCAGACCTGCGCGGACGACCCCCCCGGTCTTTTCTAAACCAAGCCATTCGGTAAATGCCAGGGCGTAGAAATTTCCTGCCCAGACATAAATTCCACGTTTCCCCAATTCCTCGGCCACATATCGGGGAGAGCGCCCTGCCAGGTTGAAGGCTGCGGTGGGGGTGCGCTGATTAAAGCGGGATGGATCTTGAAGACCATAGAAATTCAACCCAGGGATGGCCAGGAGGCCGCCCACGAAGTGCTCGAAGAGATTTCGTTCATAAACCTGAATTGTCGCCATCGCTTGTTTCAGTTTCCGCCTGCGCCCCTGAAATCCGGGAAAATCCTCGGCAAAAGGAGAGCCAAACTTTTCTCCGAGGTCCGCCAGGTACTCAATCCCAGCCAGCATCCCGGCCTGGGCCTCATGATTCTGGGTGCCGGTCTCGAATTTATCGGGCGGCCGGTTGCCTGCAGGGCGGACTTTATAAGACGGCAATCTTTCCAGCAGGTCTTCCCGGCCCCATACCACCCCCGCATGAGGTCCAAAGAATTTATACGCTGAGCAGACCAAAAAATCACAGCCCAGGGCCTGGACATCGATCGGACCGTGGGGAGCGTAATGCACGGCATCTACCCAGAGCCAGGCCCCGACCGAATGGGCCATCTGGGCAATTTTCGGAATAGGGTTGATGCTGCCAACAATGTTCGAGGCATAGCCTACGGCTACAACTCGAGTTCGAGGATTCAGGTAACCGGCCAATTCGTCCAGCCGCAACGAACATTCCGTCGGGTCAAAATCAACTTCTCGGATGATGACACCTTTCTCGATCATTGACTGCCAGGGCGCTCGATTGGCATCATGGTCGAGACGGGTAATGATGATCTCGTCCCCAGCCGCTAAGCTCTGGCCTATGGACCGGCTGAATTGGAAGGTCAGGGTGGTCATATTCGGACCCATCACAATTTCGCGAGCTGACCGGGCGTTCAGGAAATCGGCCATCGCCTGGTGAGCGGCTTCTAAGAGAGCATCGCTCTCCCGGCTGGTGCGGAAGGGTCCGCCATGGTTGGCGTTCGTATAGGCCAGATAATGAGAGATGGCATCAATGACCCGCCGGGGTACCTGGGTTCCCCCAGGCCCATCGAAAAAGACTGGCATGCGGCCAGCATCTACCATACTTAAAGCCGGAAATTGTTGCCGGACTGGGGATAAATCTATGGTTGGCATAAGAATAACTCCTCAAGATTCGCAATTCGAAAATGAGCGATTAGCGCCCAATTCATATTAACACGTCGGTAAGAAGGAAAATCTTCCATCCATTCGTAGGGGCACGATGTGTCGTGCCCCTACAAGGCACCGGGCTGCCCCGCAGAGGCCCCTTTCCCTGCCCATGGCTGCGGAAAAACCGTGCCTCTTAGGAATGAAGTCATGCACAAATTGGCAACAAATTTCTGAAATCCTCCCTGGCCCCCCTCACCCTTCCCCTCTCCCCCGAAAGCGGGGAAGAGGGCAGGGGAGAGGGGGATTTATTCACAGCCTCCGTTTGACAAAGGGGGTTGCGGGGATTTCTGGGACAATATACCTTTTTGGTTTCGGCTATGCCCGGCCAGGAATATGCTTTTTATTTTAAGCTGATTATCCGGAGGGCAGATCGGAGTGTCAAGGAAAAAGGAAGGTGAGGGAAAATAGATCCCTTCCAGCCAATTCAAAGGAATAGAAGCCGAGGCAGAAGCTCAGCTGATATTTCTGTTGCCGGACTTAATAGATTAAACTAATATTTCACTATCACCGCCACCCCGGTATGAGAATACGGGTGAGCGGCAAGGAAATCCGGGGCGGCAAATTTGCCCCCTCACCCTAACCCCTCCCCTCGGGGAGATTGTGTCGCAATGAGGGAAAAGGGCCGTCATTCCGGCGAAAGCTGGAATCCAGGGGTTTTGAAAAAGAATAAGTTATCGGAAATCACCCGATATTTTTCTATGGCCGGACCCGCCTGGATGCCAGCCTGCGCTGGCATGACGAATTGCGACACAGTCTCCGGAAGGGGGAGGGGAGAGTGGGGGTGATGTGTCCACAAAAGTTTTTGCAACATTTAGGTTGATTTAAAGATCATGATCCCTTGGTGAGAGAAAAATGGAAGAGTTTAAAAAAATTTTAATTCTAGAAAATGAAATCGAGGCCCGGCTCCTGGATTCAGTTCTTAATGAGCGGGATATCCCCCACAGGATCAAAAGCTACCATGATTCGGCTTATGACGGAATCTACCAAGCCCAAAAAGGGTGGGGGGTGGTGGAGGCACCCCTGAGCTGCAAAGAAGAAATCATATCCATATACCAGGATTTGCCGGTAAGGAATCAACTCCCTTCTGAGAATGAGGAGTGAATATAAGTATAACGATAGGGGGACATCGTGCGCCAGATCGAGATGATTCGCGGGGCCAGGACCATTGTGGAGACCTGCGCGGGGGTAAAACCAGGAGAGAGCGTACTCATCATCACCGACACGAATATGGTGAAAATTGCCGAAGTTTTGGCCATGGCCGTCAGAGAAAGGGATGCTGAACCGATCCTTGCCGTCATGATTCCGCGCAGGGGACATGGCGAAGAACCTCCCGCTTGCATCGCCGAGGCCATGAAAAAAGCCAATGTGATCCTGCCTCCGGTCAGCACTTCGATCACCCATACCAAGGCCGTGAAAGAGGCCACGGCCGCCGGTTCCCGGGCTGTTGCCCTGACCGCTTTTACGGAGGACTTATTAATCCGGGGAGGGATCCAGGCGGATTTCAAAAAGCTGAAACCTATTTGCCTCGAAGTGGCCCGACGGTTCGGGGAAGCTAAAATGGTGAAACTGACCACTCCGACAGGGACCTCTCTTACCCTGCGGAAGGAAGGCCGGAGGGGAAACGCTCTTTATTGTATCGTGGGGCCGGGTGAGTTTTCTCCCGTTCCGAATGTAGAAGCCAATTTTTCTCCCCTGGAGGGAACGGCTGAGGGCGTCATCGTTGCAGATGCCAGCATTCCTTACCTGGGAATTGGGCTTTTGAGGGAGCCGGTAAGGTGCAAGGTGGAAAAAGGCTTCATCGTAGCAATCGACGGCGGGACCCAGGCCGACATCCTGAAGAGAGATTTACAAGCGAGGAAGGACCCGAATTGTTACAACATTGCCGAACTGGGGGTCGGCCTCAACCCTGAATCCCGGATGACTGGCATTATGCTGGATGACGAAGGTGTCTGGGGGTCCGTTCATATTGGAATCGGATCCAATATAACCCTTGGGGGAAATATCAAGGCTGCCATCCACTATGATTTATTAATGTGGGGGGCAGCCATTGAGCTGGACGGTAAGGCGATTCTGGAAAGAGGAGATTTGAAATTTGAGATTGCAGTTTGAAGCAGCAGTGAACGGCTTAAATATGTTGACATGCTATTGGCTCTCATTGGCTTGAAATCTCGGCACAAAATCCCCCCTTGCCCCCCTTTGATAAAGGGGGGTTGGGGGGATTTACAGGAATCGCCGAACATGCAATGTCTACTTTCTTTTGTCGGGCACTATAGGTGGCGAAGGAGAGTTGAGGCCGCGTAATTCGGGATGATAGGGGGCGATATGCAAGGGAAAGAGAGATGGGGTATTTTGGTAATGGCGGGGATCTGTCTGGCAGCCTCAATTGGTTTTCCCCCAAAGGTTGGGGCGGAGCAATTTACGCCGGTTACCGTGGGACCCAAAGACCTCCTGCAGGTCAAGGTCCACCGGCTGATTATGGACCCCGGCAGCATGCAGCCCATCGTCTTACTTGCTGACCCTCAGGAGGAGCGAGCCCTTCTGGTCTGGATCGGCCCCTGCGAGGCCAATGCCCTGAATGCGGAAATGGAAGGGACCAAATCGCCCCGTCCCCTTACTCATGATCTTGCCGGAAAAATCATCGAGAAGCTCCGGGGAAAGATCCAGCGGATCATCATCACTCATGTGAAAGACGGAATTTACTATGCAACCCTGGTGATCGAAAGAGAAGGGTCAGCAATCGAGATCGATGCCCGCCCGAGTGATTCCATTGTCATGGCCCTGAAGTCTAAGTCCCCTATCTTCGTTTCCAAGGGGCTGTTTGCAGAGATGGCTGTCTCCCTGAAAGAGGAGAAAGGGGGGGAGGACCCGTACGGGGTTACGATCCAGGAACTCACTTCCTCTCTGGCCCAATCCTTTTCCTATAAATCAACCAAAGGAGTGCTGGTGGCTGATGTGCGGGGAGGAAGCCAGGCCGAGAAGGATGGCTTGCAACGAGGGGATATCCTCGTTGAGGTCGGCGGTGACTCGATATCCGATGTTAAATCCTTACGGGATGCCCTTTCCAGAAGCAAGGCTTCGGTAAAAGCCAAGATATTTCGGAAGGGTAATTTTGTATCCCTCACCCTTAATCCGAAGCAATAGGCGAGAGGCCATTCCCGCTCCTGTTTTCGCGAGAGTAAAATTCAACGATGATCCAAAAACATTAGAAAGGAAAAAAGATGCAGATTCAAACCATTCGACTCCCCGGGGCGAAAAAAATTGAGGTATTGAGCAAGGAACTTCCGGACCCGCAGGAAGGGCAGGTTCTGGTTAAGACATTCCAATCTTCCATCTGTGGGACCGATAAGAATATCTATAACGGCATTCTCCCACCGGGATTGAAGTTTCCCATCACTCTTTTGGGCCACGAAGGGGGAGGAACCGTAGCGGAGGTAGGGAAGGGGGTACGCAAGTACAAAGTCGGCGACCGGGTGATGTCCTGTAAAAACAACGGGACTTTTGCCGATTACTTTCTTGCCCTCGAGGAAAACCTTCACCCTGTTCCGGCAGAAATGGACATGGACCTGGGATGCCTGGGTGAACCCCTGGCCTGCGTCATGTATTCCATCTATAATTCGGGGGTGCAGCTTGGGGACAGGGTGGCGGTGATGGGGTTGGGGTTTGCCGGGCAACTCATGGTCCAGGGTTCCAAGAAGAAAGGGGCTGTTGACGTGATCGGGATCGATCCCCTGACCGGGAAGCGAGACTTGGCCAAAGGTTTGGGAGCAGATTACGTCTTCGACCCAAATGCGCCAAACTCAGAGAAAGCCATCATGGATTTGACCCAGGGAACGGGGGTGGATGTTGTTTTCGAGGCCGCCGGTACAGAAACCTCCATGAACATGGCCACCCGGATTTTGAAAAAGAATGGGATTCTGGTTCTGTACAGCTGGGTCATGGAACCTATTCATCTCCATATCAGCCGCTGGCATGATGACGCCATCAATATCCGAACGACTTGCGTCATGCATTTGAACACTCCTTACGAGCGATTTGCCTGGTTCGACCGCCTTCTCGCCCCCTACTGGAAAGGTTTGATTCAGGTGAGGCCCCTGCTGGCTGGACCCGTTGCGTTGAAGGACATCTCCAGAGGTTTTGAACTGGCGAACCAGCCGGATACGATCAAAGTTTTGATTCGTCCCTCCTAAAATCCCCTCTTCCCTGAAGCTGTGAAAAAATTGGGATGTGGGGAGAAAAGGTAATTTACCCATGAATCCTTTTCTAAAAAAATCCTTGCAAATCGCCCCTCACCCTTCCCCTCTCCCCCGAATTGGGGGAGGGCGGGGTGAGCGGGATGTTTTCACAGCTTCCCTGTTGGCGGGGGAGAGATAGGGTGAGGAAAATTCCTATCTGAGAAAGCTCAATGTCTGAAAATAGACCTGAGAATTACACGATGGAACTGGGCCCCATGGGGCCAATCGGCGAGGGGGTGGCGTTGATGCTGAGGGTCAACAGAAATTGCCCCTGGAATCAGTGCCTATTCTGCCCGGTTTATAAGAGAGAAAAATTTTTAGCCCGAAGTGTGGGCGAGGTCAAAGGGGATATAGATAAGGCACGCAGGATCGGTGACCTTCTGGACTCCATTTCCTGGGACATGGGCCTGAACGGGCGGGTCCAACACGAGGTGATTGAGGCAGTGATCCGGAATCATCCTGGAATCTACGGGGATTATCCTTCCGGGGTAACCCGGGAACAATTTCTGGCCATACGGTGTCTCAGTAATGTAGCTAACTGGTTCATGTACGGGACCAGGAGAGTGTTCCTCCAGGACGCCAATGCCTTGTTCGTGAAACCAGGAGATCTGATCGAAATGTTGGGGTATCTGAAGAAGTCTTTTCCAACCGTTGATACGGTTACCGCATATGCCCGGTCAAAGACCTGCGCCCAGAGGTCCTCTGAAGAGTTAAGGGACCTACACGATGCCGGACTCTCCTGGTGTTTTGTGGGGGTCGAGTCCGGGTGCGATGAAATATTGGATTACATGAAGAAAGGGGTCAAACAGAAGGAACTTAACGCACCTTCGGTGCGGGCTTTAAAGATCTTCGACATAGCACAGGTCACCACCACAAAAACATTGCAGTTCAGGCATGCGGTGCTGGGACCTGGGTGATGGCGGAAAAGAATCCAC
>Ga0187854_10002875_pt1 | contig 14160 bp, 16 predicted proteins | sample June2016WEW_6_15_FD_132445 | JGI IMG/M metagenome (GOLD analysis project Ga0187854, IMG submission 132445) | Peatland microbial communities from SPRUCE experiment site at the Marcell Experimental Forest, Minnesota, USA - June2016WEW_6_150 | ecosystem: Environmental > Terrestrial > Soil >...
CGGATAGTAATTATAGTAGTCCGGCGAATTTGGAGGCGTGTGAGAAAGAGAGGTTGGATGCGTATATTCAGGACAAGGATTTTCGGACGCGGGATCCGCGGTTTGCGACCCAGGAGAGATGGAAGTTTCCCAGGGGGAAGCGCTTGGGTTTGGAGGATTTTCAGTTTCAGGAAGAGGGGGATGAGTATCTTTGTCCGAATGGGAAGATTCTGCATCGGATCGGTAATAAGTCGATGGCGTATGGGAAGATACGTCGGAGGTATGTTACGGATCGAGAGGATTGTTGTCAATGTGATTTTCGGGCACGGTGTATGGCGAAGACGGTGAGGAGAAGAAATTTATTAGTTCCCATGGGGGGAGTCCCGAGGAATTTGTTGAAGGAGATGGCGAGGAAGGTGGATACGGAGAGGGGTCGGGGGATTTATCATCAGCGGATCGGGATCGTGGAGCCGGTGTTTGCGAATATCCGGGCGGTGAAGGGGTTGGACCGGTTTACGTTGCGGGGGAAGTTCAAGGTGAATATCCAGTGGGTGTTGTACTGTATGGTTCACAATATTGGGAAGATTATGAGTTATGGGTTTGCTTAGAGGGGTTGGAAGAGGATAAATATATCAAGATCGGACAAGATATCTGTTGGAACCGAATTTGAAGTAATCTTTTGCTAAGAAATTTCCGGAAAAGTGTTTTGACCCCGAATGCTTTTTTAAAAAACTGGGTTTTTCGAAAGCCTCGCTATATCTCCTTTGTTTTCCGATCACGGAAAATGTTTCGATATGCTTTTTATATATTGAAACGGGGGCATCATTTCTACCAGTAATCATCAGCCCCGAAAGCCTCCCTCGACTAATCATTAGTAGGTGTGCTTGTCAAAAAGAAAAGGAATATTGAATTTTCAAAGAGCAAAGGCAGGGTTAGAAATGGCTCTGCTTAAAGGCAAATTTTAGGGAATTTTGAAGGACCCTTACTCCCCTACGCATACCCCAAAAATCGGGAAAAGTTCTAGAACATAGGCCGATTTCTCGTTACCTGGATCAATCCCAAGGATCATCTTTCGCCTTTTTCAGGGAAGGTGTCCTGCGTTCCCTAATTTTGATTATTAGGCCCGTGGACGAGAATTTTTCCCTTGGGTAATGGTGTCTGTCATAGCACCCCCCTTGGGTTTTTTTAAAAAAGCCAACTCAAGTTGGGGGGTTTCCCGCAAGAAAGGGTAGGATTTCCACCTATCCCGGCCGGTTTTGGGTTTTTTCCAAGGCGATAAGGAAAAAGCGAGCATTCGGCTCTTTGGCATCTTTTGACCTCTGCCCGGGATCCAGCACATTCCAGAGAGAATTTCTTAATTGCAATCTGGTATAAGGAAAGCCTTCAGGAATGCCAGAAAAGCACCTGACTTCGTAGTTTTTCTTGGAAGGCCAGAAAGGCGAGCTTGACCCTAGGGGCTTTTTTCTGCTAACCTCATTCTACGGTCAACAACATCATCGCTGCATGAGGAGATTTTGGTGGGTGAACAAGGTGGTTTGGTCCGGGGATTGACACCGATCCATGCCGGTGCCCTGGTGGTGGGAACGGTGATCGGAACCGGGATCTTTCTCAAAGCGGGGATTATGTCCCAGACCGTGGGCTCTGCTCAGTGGATGCTGGTCGCCTGGGTAGCGGCAGGTATTCTTTCGTTTGTCGGTGCGCTCGTTTACGCCGAAATCGGCAGTCTGTTTCCGAAGGCCGGCGGCGAATATGTCTATATCCGCGAAGCTTACGGCGATCTCCTAGGATTTTTATACGGCTGGATGCGTTTTTGGATTGCTTCACCCGGCTCCATTGCCGCTTTTGCGGTGGGCGGAGCAACCTTCCTCGGGGCAACGAACATTCCGGGGGTCAACGAGTACCGCACCCCTCTGGCCATCGGGTTTATCCTGTTCTTTACGGGGCTGAGCTGTTTGAGTGTCCGCTTCGGAGGGGGCGTGCAATCCTTCGTCACCTCGTTAAAGATTGTGATCATCATAGGTCTCACGCTCGCCATTTTTGCATTCAGCTCAACCGGCAGCTGGAGCCATTTCGCTCCGCATGCCGCCGGCGGCGGGGCCTGGCCCGGTTTTGCCGCCTTCGGAGCCGCGGTTCTGGCTGCCCTCTGGGCCTACGATGGATGGAACAATATGCCCATGGTGGGGGGTGAGATCCAGAACCCCCAAAAGTCCATTCCCCTATCTCTGATCATTGGCGTGGGGGGGGTTATGCTCATCTATACTCTCGCCAACGTTGCCTATGTGTACGCACTTCCCTTTGGGGAGCTGCTCAATGCCAACTCCAAGCTTCATCCGGAAGGATTGCCCGCAGCAACCAAAGCGGCGTCGAGTTTTCTTGGAACGTCGGGAACCGTGATTCTTTCCACTGCTTTTTTCATCTCGGCAATGGGCGCACTCAATGGCTCGGTTCTCACGAGCTCCCGCATTCCCTATGCCATGGCCACCGAAAATATGATGCCCAGGTTCCTCGCGGCCGTACATCCCAGGAGTCACGTTCCCGTGCGATCCGCTCTTATCCAGGGCGGGTGGGCGACCGTCCTTGCAATTTCGGGGACCTTCGATCAGATCACCGACTACGTCGTGTTCGCGGGATGGATCTTTTATGGGCTGGCTTCCATTTCGCTCCTTATTTTTCGTTTCAAGTTTCCTGATGCGCCCCGCGGCTACCGCGTCCTGGCTTATCCCTGGCTGCCGCTTGTCTTCGCCATCCTCGCGGTAGCGCTGCTCATCAATACGCTCATGACCTCTCCAAAGGAGTCGCTCACGGGATTGGTGTTTATCGCTTCCGGTGTGCCGATCTTCTTTTGGATGCGCCGCAGCAGGAAAACGGCCGTGACCAATCCTGCTAAATAACTTTTGACCCCCTGACCCCATGAGGCGGTGCCGTGGCGTCCAGGAAGATGAAATTTTTGAATAAAACCGAATCTGGATTCCCGCTTTCGCGGGAATGACGGATATCTTTTTCTTTCACCGGGCATGACGAATAACGATGCAGTCTCCAACGAGGGAGGGTTGACACCCAGGGTTTCCTGATGGGCACTACCTAATTATGATGCTTGAAAAGCTTTTCAAACGGTACGTTGAGAATATCAAACTCCATCCATTTTTCGTCATCATAATGCCACCATTCCTCGGGCAAGGGAAGGAATCCGGCCTTCTTCATCATGCCTTCGAGAAGCGTTCGATTCCTGAACACCCCTTCTGGAATATCCTGATATTGACGATGAGCGCGGGGGCTAAAATCATCGAACCCTGTCGGCATCTGAAGTTCGTTTCCCTGGAGATCAACCAGAGTTACGTCCACTGCGGACGCTCGGTTGTGACGGGATCCCTTTTCGGGATTGGCTACATATCGTTCATTGGGGAGGATGGCCCAAAGGATCTTCTGCACCGCAAGTGGCCGGTAACAGTCCCATACCTTGAGACCGAGATTCATTCCTTCAAGTTTCCTCTGGACGGTATCCAGTTTGGAGGCAGTAGACCTCCGCAAAAAACAGGTATTGGAATCGTATAACTTTGTCTTCACGAAATTATCTTCTGCGGCATATTTCATATCGACAATAATGTGAGGATTAATTTCCTTAATATCAACGAGATCATCCACCTTTCCAGACAGGCCCTCTGCTGCTTTGACTTCCTTTTCCGCAAATACGGGGAATGCGAAACCAGAAGTGAATAAGAAAAGGATCACGAAGAAAAATGCCCGCTCCCGTACCGCCTGACGGTAATCCGTAACATTGAACATCTACTTCCTCCATTTTGAAACTGACTGCACGGTGAAGTTCAAGAAAGTAATGGAACTTCTTCCGCCCCTATTATTGCCCCCTTACCCTGGCCTCGCCCCCATCGGGGGGGGAGGAAAAAGGAGAGGGGGTGAATATCAGGTGCTGGGAGGTATTTCGTTATCGATCGATGCGAAGGGCAATAAAAAAAGGCTCATAAGTTGCGGGTATCGTTAAAGGCATCCTTAGGGGGACCTCATGGTGCTAAGTTCACCTTCTGTCCCCATGACGATGAGGGGTTTCTTGCCGGGATCAAGCCAGGCAAGAATTTTTAGAATCATTTCCTCAGACATAGCCAGGCAACCAGCGGTTGGCTTCCGGTCTTTCCATACGTGTAAAAAGATCGCACTTCCCTTCCCCTTTACAATCGGGTTCAGGTTGTATTCGATCACGATTCCATACTTGTACTGATCATCGTCTCTCTTCATCCTTTCCCAAGACGCTGCCGCGGGTTTACCCTTGACCCACTTGTTGTAGTCTTCCGAATTGACATCATCCACCCAGTAGTCATCGTCTGTGGCCTGTCGGTAAGGCATTTGGGTCGCAACCGAAGGATAATAACCGAAAGCGATCCCCAAAGGGAAAATACCGCTCGGGGATTTTCCGTCTCCCTCTCTCTTCTGGTCGATAGCAGCAAACCCCTTCTCTCCAATCGATCCGGCAAATGAGGGAAATACCAGCTGCCAGGCACCATTCTTCTTCTCCAGGGTATGAATTGTGACGAAAACTGATGATCGGTTTTTATGGGTTGCAAAGACTAACTGCTTGGATTCCCCTATTCCCGTGGCATTGTGGGAAATGTATTTTCTGATGAAGGGGTTTATGTTCGCCGACTGATCACTTCCATTGGCACTGCCAGTTGGGATTGAGAGTAGGAAAGGGGATATAGAAATTGTAAATACCAAGGGAATCGCTTTTATCCTAAAATTATTTGGCCTCAATTTTTGGTCCATAGGTTACTCCACCTAGGGGAATAGCCAGGGAAGTATATGAAAAGGATGTGCAAAAAACTCCCCTACGCCCCCACTCCCGTAAAAGCGGGAGTCCGGAAGACATTGAAAAAAGCGAATCCACGCTCCCGCGGGAATGACGTAACCGGACGGGAAAAGACTTTTTCCGCATCCGGTTAAATCATTAAATGGTCTGGACGTTTTTTGCTTTCGGGCCTTTTGGTGTCTCTTCGATTTCGAAGCGTACCCTCTGGCCTTCTTTCAAGGACTTAAATCCATCCCCTTGAATCGCTGTGTAATGGACGAAAAGATCCTTTCCACCATCCTGCTCGATGAAGCCAAAGCCTTTCTTCTCATTAAACCACTTTACCTGTCCTTCTGGCACGGCGATTTACCTCCCCTCGCTCAAGATTCTGCATAAATCCGGAGTCTGGCCACAAAAAAACGCCATGAGGAAAAAGGAAATACTCCCCCAATGGCGTCTTCCTATGTTGTTTCCCAGAACTACCATCTGACCTATCCTAAACCGGCTTTTCGGAATATAGGATACCTGGCCAGGCATGTCAAATAGAAATTTCTGGATCATCTCCAAATTAGTTGCGGGCCAAGGAACTGACCTATTCTGAATGTCGAGTGATTTCAGGGTCGCGGAAGGAAAGCCATATTGCTTGCAATCATGAGGCCCATATCTCTCTTGTAGGGGCGATTCATGAATCGCCCCTACAGGCGGGAGTGTTCATCCCTTTCATGGAAGGTTTCTTTCCCCAAGTTCCCGCTCGGCTTTGCGGAAGGCAAGCAGGGGTTTCTGGGAAGCGGATATCCCGCCGATGCTTGCGGCGCAATCTGCCTTTCCTTCCGCGCCCTTGTCAGGCCTTCGCAAAATATTCGATCCAGTAATTTGGAGATGATCCAAGCTTCTTAAATCCGGAGTTTAACTGTCAGATGGAGGAGAGGTCCCGGTATTATTAGTAAGGCCAAAATTGTCTAGACATGGATTTCATCTTTTTTAAATCATCCTGGATTCCGGCTTCCGCCGGAATGACGACAAAGAAAGATGCCTTTCTAATGTTCGTCCCTCCGGCGAAAGCCGGAGTCCAGTTCGAGGATTTGAAAAGGAAAGGTCCTCCAACCAATGATGCTTAGACTATTATGGACTCTTTAATAGGAGGAAAGCCTTCTATTCCCCTTCGCTCATCGAAGGAATTTGAAATGGCTTGACAGTCAAAGAACACATCGTGTATGTTTGATCCTGGTGGATTAGGGGGTTTTTGAAAGTAGTCATCTTGGGTAAGTATTGAACTGGGAAGCCGGGAAGTCTTCTGATAAACCTATAAGTGGGGGGCAACATGAAGACCGGAAACCCACCGTTTCGAGATCCTGGAGAAAAGAAGCCGATGGATGTATTGGAGGAGTTGGTTGTCGTTTTCGTGAACAAGGGATGGCTCAACCGGGAGCTCCGAATCAAGCACCGTGACCGAAGATACCGGATTTTCTGCAGCGAGAGGAAATTCTTTGCCTATCGGATAAACGATAACTATGGCGGCTCATGGGGCTTTCCTGGGTGGCCCGTGTGTATTGTCACTCATGATCGAATTATTGACGATTCAGAAATGCCCGTGTCCGAATCAACCGGACCCAGCGCACAAGGCTGGTTGCGTTGCATCGTTGAGGATGATTTCGAAATAATTTGAAAGGTCTATCCGTATGAATATCATCGTTTCCGGGTCACTGGCGTACGACCGGATTATGGATTTTCCCGGATACTTCTCGGAGCATATCCTCCCCGAGAAGATACATGTTTTGAACGTCTGCTTCCAGGTAAATGGCATAAAGGAGAAATTCGGCGGCACGGCGGGCAATATTGCCTTTGCCCTCACCCTCATGGGCGAAAAGCCCGGAATCTCCGCTACGATCGGCCATGATTATCACCGGTACTTCGAATGGCTGGCGAAGAATGGGATCTCTACCGAACACATCAAAATCATACAGGACGAATTCACCGCAAGCGCCTACATAACCACCGACCAAGCTGACAACCAGATCACCGGGTTCAACCCGGGCGCCATGAAATATTCCTCCTCTCTGGATTTTAATAAACTCGACCCCAAGAAGACCATTATTATTGTCTCTCCCGGTAATCTTGAGGACATGGTGAACTATCCACGCGCCTGTAGAGCCAGGGGGATCGACTATATCTTTGACCCCGGGCAGTCATTGCCCATGTTGGATAAGAAAGACCTGGTCCAGGCCATGGATGGGTGCCGGGTTCTAATCTCCAATGATTATGAGCTGGATCTGATCATGAGCAAGACCGGCCTAAATAAAAAAGCCCTGCTTAAGCGGGCCAGGTTTATCATTGCCACCCTGGGAGAGCTGGGGTCACGGGTCTACGGGCCGGACGGTGAAATAAGCATTCCTGCAGTTAAGCCAAGGGCAATAGAGGACCCGACAGGCGCCGGCGATTCGTACCGGGGCGGGCTGATCTGTGGTCTAATCCGGGGAGAGGACATCAGGCAATGTGCCCTGATGGGCAGCGTATGCGCTTCGTTTGCTGTAGAGTGTTACGGCACTCAGGAATATGGGTTTAGCCTCGAGGAATTCAACGAGAGGCTCAAGGGGTGCCACTGAAGGCGAATCTTCGTTTTTAATAATCTTCTGACTCATCTTCCGGGTTTTCTTCATCCAGGTCATCGTCATCCATGAATTCTCCATTCCCTTCCTGTTCACCCCATCCAGGCAGGTCATACCTGGCTGCCTCTAGGAGCTTTAACTCCCTGGGGGTAGCAGATTCCAGGAGAAAATCTGCATCATCCGGGCCATAGGGCTCGCCATTTACGACCAGAACAGGGGAGCCATCCGTGCTTATCGGGTATTCCGTAAAAAGCTCTCCCTTCACTCCCTTACCTTCAAAAGTTCGTAGCTTCATGGATACCGCTCCTCTGGCTACAAAGAGCCGTGACGTTTTCACTTCCAAAAAGACAAAATCCTCCCTCTCCATGAGGAAGAGGGTCCATTAAGATTTATAAACCATGCAATCTCCTCGTTCCTCTCGAAACAAAGGATCCGGGTTGATGGTAAGGGGCGAGTAACGGGGCTTCGATATGGTTAACGAAGTGAAGCTTATGAAATTAGGGATCGTGAGTCAAACGACATGTAACTCATGTCGGCCCCAAGTTAAGGTTGACCGATATAAGATTGAGGTACTAAGGTTCCCCTCTTTTTTGAAGTTCCTTTGCCTTCGTCTCGGCAGGTTCAATCACTTTTTCTCCGAGAGAGGGGAGCAGATCATCAAGGTCTAAATAGCGGTGGATTTTAAGAACCCATGGGCAACTCTTAAAATAGCCGAACATCGCATCCTCGGGGGTATCCTCTTGTAGCAATGGCTGAACGGGGATGGATGATTGCTTCAGAACGATTTCCCGTAATTCTTGGGGGATCCCTGGAGGGTCGGTAATGTCGGCTATGATGAATCGAGAAAGGTGAGCCAAGATGGAGATAATTTCGGTAAGATCTCGGCTAGCGGACGCTTCGAAATCGAATACGACAGGTACGTAATCACGTCGGTGAAGTTCTTCCTTGATGGCTTTCAGAACCGCTTTCCGTTGGGGTTCAAACCTTCCCAGAATCAGAACAGCCTTTTTGGCAATGGGTTCAATTACATTACGGGTTTTTTCATTGTAAAGTAGAAGGTAAATAAATTGAGCAACTTCCAGATTGTCCACGGCAATAGCAGGTTCTCCATGAGGAGTAATAATTAGATTGGATTGCTGCGCTTTTTTGAGTTTTAACCCCCAGGTAGAAATCCCATAGACTCTGCAATCCAGGAGAACGGCTTCCTCCAGGTTGGTTTCAACCAGGGAGGCATTCATCAGATTAGCAAATTCAAGGTATGCCCCGCTGAGGTCCGCTCTGCTGAGGTTCGCCTCGCTGAGGTGCGTTCCCCTGAGGGCCGCTCCGCTGAGATTCGCCCCCCTGAGGTCCGCTCCGCTGAGGTTGGCCTCGCTGAGGTCTGCTCCGCTGAGGTTTGCCTCGGTAAGGTCCGCTCCTCTAAAGTCGGCTCTGGAGAGATTTGCCCCGCCGAGGTCGGCTCTGCAGAGATCCGCCTCGCTGAAGTCCGCTTTATTGAGGTTTGCCTTGCTGAGGTTTGCTCCTCTGAGGTCCGCTCTGCTAAGGCAGGCCTCGCCGAGGTCCGCTTTGCTGAGGTTCGCCAGGCTTAGGTCCGCCCAGTTGAAGTTCGCCTCCCTGAGGTCCGCCTCGCTGAGGTCCGCTCCGGAGAGATCCGCTCCGCCAAGGTCTGCTTCGCCGAGGTTCGCCCCACTGAGGTTTGCTTCGGTGAGGTCAGGTTTAACTTCAGGGTTACTTTCTTTCCACTTGTCCCAGACATCAGGGCCTTGTTTGAGAATACGAAGGTGTTCTTTCTTTGCCATAGGCGACTACCTTTCTTTAATTAGGCAGGAAAGGGGTCAAGGAAAGCACTCAGGCGCATGACCAATGGTCTCGAAAACATCAGGACAATTTCTTTCATCACGAAGATTTCTCTTTTCTCATTTTCGCCGGAAAGGGCGTAGGTAAACATGCCGGGATCATCTATCCGCTGGAGTCCGATCATGCCCCTATCATAGAGAAAATTTATCCTTTGTCAATTTGAAAATGAGGAAATGAGAGATGAAGAAGGAACCTTATTCGACATGTTTCTAATAGGAGGAAAAGGGAGAGAAAGGGAAAGGGCAAAAAGGAAGGGGGTAACCTTACGATCCGGGCGGGATAGGGCGGCGGAGCACGGGAAAAAAGATCGCGGCGATCGCAAAAACGACCGAAAATGTTATAAGAACGAGGTTATAACTTTCGGTGCGGTCATAGACCCAGCCGGCGTAGACGGGAGAAAAAAAGTGGCCGTCCCATAGCCTATCCCCATGATCCCGCGGAGTGTGGCATATCGCTCCCGGCCAAAAAAATCTCCGATCAAGGCCCAGTTCAGGGGGGCAGTCCCGTAGGCGATGGCAAAAGCGATGGGAAAAAAGTAGAGGATGGCCTTTGCCTGACTGAAGATCATCCCCATCATGGCCAGGATCGTTGGTATAATACATAAGCTGCACAACAGAGCTTTATTCCACCGATCCCCCATCCAGCCAAGCGCCAGCGTCGCGGGAATCGAAATGAGGGCATATAGACTTACCAGATAGGCGCTGGCAGCCTCGTTCATCCCTTTCCAGACCAGAATCGGCACAAAGTGGGTATTCAAGGCTATGGTGACCAGGATCCGGAGAGGGATGCCAGTCATGAGAAGCCAGAAATGCAATGCCCTCAAAGCTTCTCGAACCGTAAAATTTTCCTCCGGGGCCTCCGGAAGAATCGAATTCATATTTTCCGTTTCCTTTCCCAGAGGCGCTTGGCCATCCGGATAGAGTCCTATGGCTTCTGGGGAACGTTTTATGGGGAGGGCCGCTGGGATCGCTATAGCAAGAATCAGAAGACCGGAGAGGAGGGCTCCATTGCGCCAGCCATAGTTCAGGATGATGAAGGAGAGCAGCGGGGCCATGAACATGCCTCCGATGCTTCCGGAGCCGGTGATGACCGAAAAGCCCAGTCCCCGGTGGCGTATGAACCATTTATTGACCGCCGTGGACACGGGATGGAAAAAGCCCGCATTTGAACCGACCGAAATAATGAAAACGTAGATCAAGAAAAAGGAGAGGAAGCTGTGCACAGTAGAAAGGAGGATCAGCCCAATTCCGGCCAGACTCGCTCCGATCATAATCACCTTTCGAGACCCGAATCGGTCGATCAAATAACCATACAAGGTCCCGTCGATTCCCCCCCTCCAGACGGGCTGCGCCGTAAAGAAGAGAAATTGCCGCGCTGCTCACTCCCAGGTCACGCTTCAGGGGAAGGAAAAAGACCGTAAAGCTATGGTATATGACCCCTACACCGATGCCATTAATCAGGGAGCCCATGAGCAATATCCACCAGCCGTAAAATACCCGGCTTCCCGCAGAGCGCAGCCGGGAGGATATTTTCGATGGGGAGATGGACCTCTCTTTCAGGAGAGGTATGTTACGAATTTAGCGGAGGGGTTTCAACCTCTTTATTGCCCAAGCCCAATCGATGAACTTTTTCCCCTTGATTCCCCCGGAGGCCCTCCACTATACTTCGGCTGAAAAAGGAGGAAGCCGCCTTTTGACTTTCAAAGCTGCCATTTTTCTTCTGGGTTTGGAGACCTATATTCGGAAGGAGAGATAACCATGCGTTTTCCTGATTTCATCGAGAAACTTCCCCAGGCAGAGCTTCCGGTGCCGGGTGTACAGGCTTTTCTACTCCAAGCGGTCCGGCATCAGGTTGCTTTTTTGCGATCGGATAAAGATATGAGCATGCCCGAGCACTCTCATGGGGCCCAGTTGGAAATCCCCCTCGAAGGAGTTGCGGAAATCACAATGGCTGGCGAGGTAAAGGTTTTTGGTCCTGGGGAACCGATCTATGTTCCAGCTGGAGTTCCCCATGCAGGAAAGGTGAAAGGCCCTTACGCAGCCGTCATCATCTTCGATTCTCCGGACCGCTACAAGGTTAAGAAGTAGCCGGAGATCGAAAACTCTCTTCGCTGATCTGGCGGAAGCGAACCCGATCGCCGGGGTGGAAGTAGGCGGGAGGATTCCGATTAGGATCGAAAAGTCGCAGCGGGGTTCGGCCGATTAATTGCCATCCTCCGGGTGATTCGATCGCGTAGATCCCGGTTTGTTTGCCGGCAATGGCTACCGATCCGGGGGCCACTTTCGTTCTAGGATTGGATAGGCGGGGGGTCTCGATCCGGGAAGGAACGGTCCCCATGGCAGCCAGGCCGGGGAAACCTCCGATCACGTAAACCAAGTATAGGGGAGTGGTATGGAGCTGGATTACCTCTTGAACGCCAATCCCGTTGTACTCAGCCACAAAAGAAATATCCGGCCCATATAGTCCTCCATAAATGACGGGCACCTCTTTGATCGTCTCCATTGATTCCATTGGCTTTGGTTTTTTGCCCAAAATTTTTCGGGCCCAGGCAGCGGTTTGCGAAAAGGACAGGAGAAATGGGTTGAAATGGATTAGAACAGAGGAATAAGAGGGAAGCAGAGGGCCGATACCTGGGGGCTTGGAAGCTCCTGCCTGTTGAGAGAAGGCCCTAACGAAGCGGTTGATCTCCGGGTTGATTTCCGCCCCGAATTCGACCAGGATGGCTTGGTCGCCAAAAGGAAGGATCCTCGGGTACGATCTCAGCATTCTGATTTTGAGGGGAGGTCTTTCTTCTCAAATTTCAAGCAGTTCATTCCAGAAGCCTGGTGGACCATTCGATCGGGCATTTCCCGGGATTTAAAGCCCAGGGCCCGGCACCCTCGGGGAAATTTCTTGTCCCAGGTGATGAAAAAATGCTGGCATTGGAAGCAGTCAACTTTCTCTGCTTTCATCACTCACTCATAAAATCGCCTCGCGCGAAAAGCCGGGGACGGAGGGCAATTTTAGAAATTCACTTCCAATATAAGCGGATAGGGTTCAGGAATGTTTGTCCAAAACCTCCCGGATCTTTTGCGACAATTCCTTGATGCCGAAGGGCTTCTGAATAAACCCGTTGCACCCCCGGGCCATGATCTGGGAAGCTTCCCCGTCGATACTGTAGCCACTGGAAAGGATGACTTTTACCCCGGGATTGATTTCCCGCAGCCGATTAAAGACCTTTCCCCCGTTCATTCCCGGCATGATCATGTCCAGAACGACTAGGTCGATGTCATTTTGGTTTTTCTTATAAACCTCGATTGCCTCTTCCCCTCCCCGGGCCAACAATACTCTGTAGCCCGCTAGCGTCAAGGCTTTCTCCATGATTTCCGCGATGATCTCCTCATCGTCGACCAGGAGAACTATCTCCTTGCCACTCAGGATCTCGCTGGATAACCTCTTTTCTTCGGGAATTTTTTGGTCCAACACGGGGAGATAGATGTTAAAGGTCGTCCCTTCTCCGATTTCGCTGTAGACATCAATGAATCCTCCATGATTCTTGATGACCCCATACACCGAAGCCAGCCCCAACCCGGTTCCCCGACCCATTTCCTTGGTGGTAAAGAAGGGGTCGAAGATTCGCTGCCGGGTCTTCTGGTCCATCCCGGTTCCTGTATCCCGGACCGCAATTCGCACATAATTCCCCGGCTCCGCGGAAAAGGACTTGATATGATCCCGGTCCAGGGTGACATTCCGGCTTTCCAGATAAAGGTTTCCCCCTTCAGGCATGGCCTGCCAGGCGTTCACGTAAAGGTTCATAAGAACCTGTTCGATCTGCCCCCGATCCACTTCGATTGTCCAGATCCCCTCCTGGAATTTCCGGTGAATGTGGATCTCCCTCCTGGTACGTTCGAACATGCTGGAGGTTTGCTGGATAATTTTGTTGACGTCCGAAGGTTTGACCTCATACTTTCCCCGCCGGGCAAAAGCGAGGAGCTGGCTAGACAGGTTGGCCCCGTTTTTCACTTGGCCTTCGATTTTTTTCAAGCTTTCATAGTAAGGGTGGCCGGGGTCGAGGTCGAAGAGCAACAGAGAAACGTGTCCCTGGATTCCCATGAGCAGGTTGTTGAAGTCATGGGCGATTCCTCCGGCCAGCGAACCGATAGCCTCCATTTTCTGGGCAATCTGGAATTGAGCTTCCAGCTTTTTCTCCCGGGTCATGTCCCGGGCAAAATTCAGGGTGGCCGGACGCCCTTCCCAGATAATCGGAACCGAGTTGAATTGGACCCACAATTCTTCACCGGATTTGGTTAGGATTCGGTAGGTTTGGATGGCGGGGATTTTTTCCCCTTGAACCCTTCTTCTGTACCAGTCCAGAACAGCTTCGCGGTCGTCTGGATGAATCAGTCCAGTGAAAGAGATCTTCGTTAATTCTTCTGCAGAATATCCGGAAAGAGAAATCGTTTGGCAGTTGGAAAACTTGATCTTCTCATCCTGAATGATAAAAATCGCCTCGGTAGCGTTTTCCACCAGGGTGCGGTACTTTTCTTCCGAAGCTCGCAGGGCTTCTTCACCTCTCCGAACGGCGGCGAAAAGTTCTGCATTTGCAATGGCCCCGGCGATTTGGGCTCCGATATTCTCGGCCAATTTTATATCCGTCTTGGTATAGACATCGGATTGGGTCGATCCCCAATTCAGAACCCCAATCACCTGGTCTTGGGAGATAAGAGGAACCAAAACCATGGAGCGAAGTCCCGCCCGATAACCCGGCAGTAAGCCTGGAAATTGACGAATTCCATTTTCCAGGGTGGGTCCCTGAAGGGTGAGTGTGGATCCCGTGCGCATGACCTCCTCCGTGCCGCTCCCCGCGAGGGGAACCACTTTCCTAACTCTACGCTCCGGAACATCGAATCCGGAGACATAGGCGTGGGTGAAGGTCCGGTCTTGAGC
>Ga0187854_10002876_pt1 | contig 14155 bp, 13 predicted proteins | sample June2016WEW_6_15_FD_132445 | JGI IMG/M metagenome (GOLD analysis project Ga0187854, IMG submission 132445) | Peatland microbial communities from SPRUCE experiment site at the Marcell Experimental Forest, Minnesota, USA - June2016WEW_6_150 | ecosystem: Environmental > Terrestrial > Soil >...
GATGCAACCGTGTTCGCCGCACGTGCTCATGCGGCTTTTGATATTGACGACCTTGGTAGAGCGGCAAGCACGAACGAACTATTCCTTTCGCCCCACCGGCGCAGATTGGTATCCGAATTTGGCAAGATTGAACGGGTGTTCGATAATGAGCACCCTAAGAGTGCAGCAATGCTGAACGAGATGATCCTTTCCTGCGATGTATTGGCGCGCAACTTTCCGACTCCGAGGATTTCGGAATCGACATCAGACTCGAACGATTCATTACAAGCTGCCGATTTCTGCGCTGGTTTTGCTTCTGAGATTTTGATGAATGCCAGTGACGATAGAGAGCGTGAGCTGCGACGTCACTTTCGAAAGGTCATCTTTAACGGAGCGACGCGGTAGAATTCCCAGACCACCGAAGGTTGCGAAGTCAGCCATCATTCGCCATATAATCCAAACCTAGCACGTCGGGTACCAGGCCTGCTGACTAGGCCCGAGCGCACCGGTCATGTTCTGAAGACCTTCATCGTTTACTGCACTATGCAGTGCCTGGGGATCTCGCAATACGCGAGGTTTTACGGCTGCTCTCCGGAACGCGATTGCCGGCAGCGTCTTGGGCCGCCGTTGCCACATATTGACTCATCTGACCGTAGCCAGTGATCGTTGCGGACCGACGGGCGCGGGTCAATGCCACATAAAGGAGTGACCGCTCGCCGGTATCGGCATTTCGCTTAGCCACTGCGTCCTCGGCATCGACTACCGCGGCGTCCAATGGGAGAATTCCTTGATTTGCCGCGACGATGATAACGTGCTCGAACTCAAGTCCCTTGACGCGATGCATGGTCGCAAGGCGGACCCCAGGCTAGAGCCCTATCGCCGGCGCCGGTTCGAGCGCTTCGCGGGCTCCGTGGGCTGCGAAACCCACAATGTGAATCATCGGCGACCGAAGATCGAAGCTCGGGCAACAATCTGCTCTTGTAAGACTCCATCCTGCATGAAGGGTTCGAGCGCGGCCGCGATCTCCGCCTCAAATCTCGCCTGTCCTTTGGCTAGAATTTGAGACGATGTACTCGACTTGGACAGCGCCCGCCCGACCAAGTCAGCAATAGTGACCTGATGCCATACGGTGACCGACGTTTTGCCCAGTCCTCTGAAGCACGAGTCCGCGAACCATTCCGTTCCATCGCTCCCTCGCCTCTCATCCGGCCTTGACGTCCAGGCGCGGCACACTTTCTTATAGGACTTTACCCAACCGGCTTCCGCTGTCTCAGCAGTGGAGGCTCCGCAGATCAGAATGCGGCCGGAGTCCGGAACAATCCGTTCCAATACGGACAAGGCTGCAGTACGTTCTATCAAATGAAGTGCACGGCCAAGGGTAACGACATCGTGGGTTTGAACGGTGGGGAATTCCTCGATGCGACCGTGAATCAGGGAAAGCTCGACGCCCGTTTCCGCCGCCGCAGCCTTTGCCGCAGCGATCATGTCAGCTTCTGGATCGAGCCCCGTGCAGCGCCCGACAAAAGGGGCGAAGCCGATGGCAAGCAGGCCTGGGCCGCAGCCAACGTCGAGCAAGGTTTCGTTGCCGCGCAAGGCGATCTGCTGAGCACATTGCTTGAAGAACTCTGGCGGATACGGCTCCCGGTAGCGAGCATAGAATTCAACGGTTGAGGCGAAGCGGCCCATATCCTCAGTCTTGCAGGTGCTGCCGAGAACTTCAAGCGAGATACGTCCAAATTGCTAGCTCCACAGTGATCCAATGCCTCATAGGTTTACTGCGGTACCGCAACTTTTAACGCCGCTTTGCAGAAGGCCACAATCAACGGATGGGGTGCAGCCAGCGACGATTTCGCTTGTGGCACGAACAGTGTTGCTAGATAAAAGGGTGCGAGGGCAGTTCGATGATTCTCGCCTCCCCGTCCGCATCGCGTCCAGTAATGATCAGTCCAGCAGTTTCAATGGCCTCCTGGTAAGTCGGGTTCATGCCGAAGCTGCAGCGGTAGGTCTCTACTCTGCGCTCATCCCCATAGTAGTGTGCCGCTCGATATCCTCCTTTGAACTGAACCTCCCCGTCCCTTCCTACCAATGAGCAGGTGAGCCGGTGCACGACAGCCGTGGTAGCCTGTGGGTCATACTCGGCGTGCGCGGCATCGGCCACACCCATCACGTTACGCGAGAACTCCAGCACAGCATGTTGAAAGCCACCGCAGGTGCCGAGAAACGGTACGCCGTTCTCGCGAGCATAGCGAATGCCCTCGAGGGCGCCTTCTAGGCTGCGATATGGGCTTCCCGGGCTGCACCAGAGACCTCGGTAGCCGCAGTAGTCGTGCGGAAGATCAGTTGCGAGCCACTCAAACTCGATGGGCTGCCCGAGAGCCTGAGCAGCGTGCCGGATTGAGTCGTCGGTGGCTAGGTGGAGTGGATACTCAGGGTTGTAGTCGCCGATAATGCCGATTCTTGTGGTTTTCATGGATCAACTTTGCCGGTAGACTGTTTCATGAGTCAAATCGAACGAATAGATCACTGACCCCGCATTTCCTTTTTGAACTCTGACTGATTCCGCTTATGATGTCGAAAGAACCTGTATTTATGCGGCCCTGAAGACCTGAACGTTCCACCGGAGGCCTGCACCCAGTGGGTGAGACACAGAATCGGCCATTTCAGTTCTCTTTTAGCTCCTTCCTCAAGGTTGATTTCCAAGGATCACGAGTCACTTCCGACGCTGGCTTGCTGCTAGTTCGAGAGCTTGATGAACGTCTCGGGCTGAGCCAGCTTATCTCCGACAACCTAACTGATGCTCGTCACGGCAAGATGACACGGCTGAGCTGTCATCGGTTTCGCAGCAACCAGGTGCGGCTGGCGTTGAGCCTGCTGGCCTACAATCTGGGCAATTTGTGGCGGCGACTGGCCCTGCCCAAGCGAATCGAGGACTGGTCGCTGACCAGCCTGCAACAGCGATTGATTAAGACAGGTGGACGACTGGTGAAGCACGCACGTTATTATTGGCTGCTGTTGGCAGAGAGCCATCTTACGCGGCGGCTGTTTGGCGGCATGGTGCGGCGGATCGCCGTGCTGTCGCTGCCGGTCGGATAAAAGCTGGCGGCTGGCAGGCGAACAACCAGAAATCAAGAAGGGAGAAAGAGAGGTGTCGGAAAACTTGCTTCAAGGTGCTCCGTTTTCGGGTTTTCAGGTGCCCTGGATGGAGCAGCTTAGCTGTGATCATCGCATGGGACCCGAGGGGAACAAGGAATTGTGACCGCGGTCATTGACCAGGTGTTACGCAATGTGTACGCTGCGCTCGTTCTGGGACGCAAAATGGAAATCCCAGGGTAATGGAAGCTGGGGTGGTGAAGCGAAGGATCTGCCTTGAAGAGGCGATCCAGAACAGGATTCAGGGAAGGACTTTAGAAGGCGAGATGAGAACAATTTCATATGTGTTGCCGCCGGCGTTTTTGCTGCTTTGCGCGGCCCTGCCGTCGCTCGCAGCCGCGCAGCAACCAACTGCGCAACCAGCGGAAAACCAGCTCCAGCAGCGCTATGCCAAACCGCGGCTCTCCACCGGCCTGCAGAGCGCGGAAGAGTCCACAGCCACTCCCGCTGCCGAATCCGCCCAGGGATTAGGCCAGCACGCTTTCCTCGGCGCCTACATTCCGCACTTCGTTCCTCCGCTCGTTCTGCGCAACACCGCTCGCTTCTCGGCCCTGATCCACCAGGGAAAACTTTATCTCTCTTTGCACGACGCCATCCTGCTGGCAATCGAGAACAATCTCGACGTTGAGCAGCAGCGCTACCAGATCGCCATGGCAAACACCGATGTCATCCGCGCCAAGGGTGGAGGCGTCACCCGCGGTCTGCCGCTCACCGTCGCGCAGTCGCCGGTCGGCATCGGTGGGCCGGGCAGCCCTCTGCTCAACAGTGCGGCCAGCACCGGTTCGGTCAGTCCCATTGCCTCCACCGTCGCCAATGTCTTCGATGTCAATCAGCTCACCGAAGCCACCACTAATCTTTCGCTCCAGGGCACCAGCACGTTCTCGCCGGGTCCGCCCGTCCCTTTCTATGATCCGTTACTCGTGGGGCAGTTGGCCTGGATGCATCTGCAATCCATCTCCACTCCGCCGGTCAAGTCCGTCAGCACCAACAACACCTTCGGCAATCTCACCTTGCAGCAGGGCATCAGCACCGGCGCGCAGTTCCTCGTCGGTTCCAACAACGCCATCGACCTTCTCAACTATTTAGCCTCCAGTCCCGATCCCTTTCGCCACCCCAACGTCGTCGGCAGCGTGATGCAGCCGTTGTTGCGCGGCTGGGGAGTCGATCTCAATCGCCGCTTCATCCTCATCGCGCAAAACAACCTCAAGGTTTCGCGCCTGGTTTTTCGCCAGCAGCTCAGCGATCTCATCTTCGGCGTTAGCCGCCTCTATTACGATCTGGTGGGCTTGAACGAAGACGTCAAGGTAAAGCAGGAGACGCTGGCCGCGGCCCGTCAACTCTACCAGGACGACGAAATCCAGGTCGAGGTCGGCACGCTCGCCCCGCTTGAGCTGACGCGCGCGCAAGCGCTGGTCTCCTCCATCGAACTCGATCTGACGCGCGCGCAAGGACTCGTCGTGCAACAGGAGGCTATCCTTAAGAGCGTCATTTCGCGCAACAGGACCGGCAACGCCGCGCTCGCCGCCGTGCGCATCGTCCCCACCGATATCATCATCGTTCCGGAACCCGACGACACTCCCGCACTGGCTGAGCTGACGCAGCAGGGCTTGGCCAATCGCGCTGATCTGGCCCAGGCCGCCATCCAGGTCAAAAACACCGAAATCACCGTCAAAGCCTCGCGCAATGCGGTCAGTCCGGAAATCGATTTGATCGGCGCGGCCATGACTCTCGCCAACATCGGCAGCAGCTCCACCATCGGGGTCGCCCCGCCCGTGCCGCCGACCTCGATAGCCGCCGGCAAAGAAAGCCACCTCTACGAAGACGGCGTCCAGCTCAACGTTCCCTTCCGCAATCGCGTCGCCCAGACCGACGCCGCGCGCGACGAGATTCAGCTCCGGCAGATGCAGGGCCGCCTGCAACAACTGGAAAACCAGATCCGCGACGAAATCACCAACACCTACACCGCGCTCCAGGTCTCGCGCTCGGCCTATGTCGCCGCCGTCCGCACCCGGCAATTCCAGGAACAACTGCTCGATGCCGAAATGCAAAAGCTGTCGGTGGGAGCCTCGACTAATTTCATGATCGTGCAGGATGAGGGCTACTTGGCGCAGGCGCGCTCCACCGAAGTGGGGGCCCGCAGCACCTACATCAAGTCCCGCGTTTCGCTTGAACGCGCCATCGGTACGCTGCTGGAGTCGCACAACATCAAGCTCGACGACGCCATCCGCAACGAACTGCCTGATGCCGCGCCGCCCGCCGCCCCCGAACCCAAGGCCAACTAAAGCCGGATTAAGATAAGATCTGCTCTAATTCCATATTTCGACTGACATGAAGAAAATAGAACCATCGTTGCAGGCGCTAAAACTGCTTGCCGCGTTGGCAACGGAAGGCAAGCTCCGAAAAGCGGCCCGCCGTCTGGGAATGTCCCAATCCGCCGCCAGCCACGCCCTCAGCACACTGGAGAGGAATCTAAGCGCAGCCCTGTTCGTGCGTAACCCTAACGGTCTAAGGCTATCGGAAACGGGCACGCATGTGTTGCCGCATGTGCGCAAGATTCTGGATGGCCTGGATGCGGTGAGAGCAGAAGTCTCAGGGCTGGCTCATTTGCAAACGGGGACGCTGCGGGTGGCCTCGGTCCCAACTCTAGCTGCGACCATCGTGCCGCGATTGATCAGCGAATACAACGCGCTCTATCCCGGTATTGAAGTTTCCTTATTTGAGGGCACGGACGACGAAGTACGCGACTGGGTGCTCAACGGCGTTGCACAGGTCGGCTTTGCCGCGCTGCCGGTCCCGGGCCTGCGTTGCCAGGAAGTCACGCACGATGAATGGCTGGCGTTGGTCCCGGCCGGCGATTTTGCACGGCGGGAGAAGATCAGCCTTGCTGCCCTCAGCCGGCGCAATTTTCTTGTTTCGGGTGGCGGCTGCGAACCCTACATCCAGAAGCTGTTCGAAGAGGCGGGATTGGATTTCCCTTCGCATAGGACAGTTAAACAGTTGAGCACGATTCAAGCTATGGTTGCCGAAAATCTCGGGGTCAGCTTGGTGCCAAGCCTCTCAGTAACCGTCTTGCCCCGGGGAACACGTAGCCTACGGCTTGCGCCGCGCAAGTTCCGGAGAATCGGCCTGCTGCACAAACCTATCAATGACAATCAATGAACTCGTTCTTTCGCCTCTTGACGGGGATTTCCATTTTGTCCCAGCCGTCAGCGATTATGCTTCTGTTCTCCTTGGAGAACAACTTGTTTTTTCTCTCAAGGAAGAAATCCACCTGGTATAACGTCAAGACTCTGCGTGATGAACACCCAGAATGGTTTCGCGAAGACTTATCCAAACTGTTTGAGCTGCTATCGGCGCGGCAGATCCAGCCTGTGATTGCAGCAAGGTTTCCGCTTCGCGAGGCACCTCGCGCCAATGAGATGCTGGAAACGTCTCAGGTCACGGGCAAACTCGTACTGCTTCCGCAGGAATAATGAGCACTCAGAGTGGGTTGCCGTGGGGTCGGCCGCTTCAAACAGCGAACCACTGCAGATGCGAATCGAACCGTTCAAAATCCCAGTGTCAGCTTCAATCCAAGAAATCCCCCGATCACGAGAAAGACAATCTTGATGAAGCCGTTTCCCTTGTATCTTGCATATTTCGATCCGATGTAGGCTCCGGGGACCGATCCCAGGATGGCGGGAACAATAAGCGCTAGGCTGAAGTATCCCTTGTATATCAAGACGAGGGAGCCAAAGACCGACCAGATGAAGGAAATACTGAAGTAATAGCCAAGTGCCGCCATGAAATCGAAGCCTTTGGCGTAAAACGAGAGGGCGCTAAAAGCAATGCCATTCCCCGAGCCCAGCACTCCTTCATAGATTCCCATTGGCAAAGCAATGCCGTAGGCCAGGGGCTCGCGTTTTCGGGAACATACGGCAGCGGTCTTGATCCCAGCGTCTTTCTTAAATGCCATATAGATCACCAGGGCCGTAATGAAGATACCGACACCGGCCTTCAAAATGCGCTGATTGAGATGCAACACAATCAGCACGCCCAGATATACGCCAACGAGTCCGACTGAAGCAAAAGAAAGCAAGAAGCGCCAATCGACCGTCCGGCCCTTCAGGTAGTTGTATGAGGAGGGCAACAACCAGAATATGCTCGCAACCTTCATCATGACGGTCGCCAGTGGAAACGAAATTCCGAGAGACAAGAAGATAGGCAGGGCGATCACCGACGAGCCTCCGCCCGACATGGAACTTAAGAACGCAGCAATGGCGGAAACCACAAAAATCCAGACCGGCAGCATATAACGTAGTATAACGGCTTAATTTTTGGATGTGCTCTTCTTCGTGTCCAATGATTAGGTGTCGCCATGCGGTTCAGAGGCGGCGCAGAGTCATTGTCTCGCTTTTTCCAGCAGGGCCAGTCGAAACCTCAAAGCCGGCACGACTGCCATGAAAGTCGAGCAGTCGCACCCGGCCGCGCTGCTTGCGGCGCCGCTCAGCGACATCGAGATTTGCCAGCTTCTTCATCTTCGCGAACACACCTGCGATGAAGGGCGCCGGAAGTTTATGCCGGCGGATTAATCCCGTCCCCGACATTCTATAATCGCGGAGCGAATGCCGGGTTTGAGCACAACTTCGAACACTTTTGGATCGTGCAGTTCATCGAAGAGGGCTTTCACCCATTCGGCAATGGAATCAGGGGGTGTGTCCTGCTTATCGCTTGGCATTTGTTTAAGGTGCGATTAGGCGACTTCCATCCATTATTATAGTTAACAACGGACGTTCTAGATGAAACGTACCAAGAGATAAAGGCTGATCTTGAAAGACTTGAGACACTCGATCTCAAGCCGGGAGATTGGGTATGGGGGGAGAGCATCCGTCGAACTCTTGCGTGCCCGCCATCTTGTGTGCCAGCAGCATTCATGTGATTTGATCGGGCGGTTCTGGGCGACGTCGAACGTTGCGTTTCAGGCCCTGCCCACGTCAGGAACTGAGCGCGGAAGCTGGACCGCCTACTGCTGCCAGCCGCCGCCGAGATTTCTGTAAATGCGAACCAGACCTAGGAGCTCATTCAACTGAGCCTGAGTCAGTCCCAGTTCGGCGGCAAAGTAATTGGTTTCATTGGTCAGCACCTCCAGGTAACTGGCGGCTCCGCCTCGATACCGCATCTCGGAAAGTCGCGCCGCGTCTTGAGCTGAGACTGCCAGTTGCTGCTGATGCTGTCGGAACTCCCAGTCCTTGTGATACTCGACAAGCGCGTCTGAGACCCCACGAAAAGCCTGCTGGATCGTCTGCCGATAGATCAGCAGTGCTTCCTGTTGACGCGCTTCAGCCAACTTTACGCCGGAACGAATGCTCCCGCCGGCAAAGGCGGGCTGTAATACGGATCCTCCGAAGCTCCACAATCCGGCCGGGCCACTGAACAGGCTGGTGAGTGCCGAGCTCTGATACCCCGCGTTCGCGGTCAAGCTGATTTGCGGGAAGTACGCTGCTTTCGCTACTCCAATTTGAGCGTTGGCCGCGATCAACTGTGCTTCTGCCTCTCGAATGTCGGGTCGTCGCTCCAGCAGGCTGGAGGGAAGCCCGGCCGGAATCTCGGGCACATGTGGTTGCTCAGTCAGTTTCCTTCCCCTCGCAATCGGGCTGGGGTTGTTTCCCAGAAGCGTGCTGAGGTAGTTTTCCTGCTGCTCGATGCGCCGCTCCAGATCGGGAATGGTTTCAGCCGCAGTGAACACCAACTGCTCCGCCTGCCGGACGTCGAGCATGGATGTAGCCCCACCGTTTGCCAACATTTGCGTGAGTCGCAACGAGTCCTGGCGCGAAGCCAGCGTTCGTCGCGAGATTTCCAGTTGCAGGTCGAGCGTACGAAGCTGGAAGTAGGCTGCGGCAACATCACTCACCAGTGTGCTGATTACCGCTTGGTGCGCCCATTCTGTTGCCAACAGATTTGCCCGCGCCGCTTCGGTGGCGCGGCGGTACTTCCCCCAAAAATCGAGATCCCAGGCCAACGCGAGACCCACTTGGTTTGCGCTCGTATCGTATTGACGGTAAGTCTTTGTGATCTCAACTTGTTGATTATTAGCGCCAACTCCAGCACCGATCGTCGGCAACTGGTCAGCGCGTGTAATGCCTACCTGTGCCCGGGCTTCCAGGATTCGCGTGGCCGCAATGCGAACATCGTAATTCTGCTGGAGAGCCGTGTGGATCAGCTCTTGAAGCTGCTTGTCTTGAAACGCTTCCCACCATTTTTGGTCTCCGAACGATTCCGCCGCAGGCTGCGCTGCCTCTTGCGGAATAGCTCCACGGTAGGTACCCGGAACGTCTGCGCTCGGTCTCTTATAATTCGGCCCCACAGCGCAGCCCGCACTCAGGAGCATAATCAGCAAGAGGGCTGTTAGTTTTGTCACCTTAGTCTCCTTCAGACGGACTCGGCTGTGGGACAGCAGCAGGGCCGGGTACGTCGCCGCTGCTACGCCTTGCCAGATGCTCGACCAAGACGAATAGTGCCGGAATGATGAAGATGGCGATCGCAGTAGCGGCCCCCATGCCACCGATTACGGTTGTACCCATAATCTGGCGGGCCACCGAACCGGCGCCTGTTGCTGTCCACAGCGGCACACAACCCAGAATGAACGCCAAAGAGGTCATCAGGATCGGCCGCAGGCGAAGCCTGGCTCCCTCAAGTGCCGCATCCATCAGAGGCTTACCCTTTTCGTACTGTTCCTTGGCAAATTCGACGATCAAGATTGCGTTCTTGGCAGCCAAGCCGATCAGCATTACCAAACCGATCTGGGAATAAACGTCGTTTTCGATTTGCACCATGTAAGCCGGATAGAAAGCGCTGAGCACCGCCCGGCGCAGCCACAACACTCCAAAGGCGCCGAATACCGCAACCGGCGTGCTCAGCAACACACTGAAAGGCAATGACCAGCTTTCATAGAGGGCCGCCAGGATTAGAAATACGAACAGCAGCGAGAAGCTGAAGATGACCCAAGCCGGGAGCCCTTGCCGTGCCTTCTGCTCTTGGCGAGACATACCCATATAATCGAAGCCCATCTCGCCAGGCATCGTCTGTTTGAAGACGTCTTCCATGGCCGCCGTGGCTTGGTCTGCGCTGTAGCCGGGCGCAGCGCTGCCGTTGATCTGGGCTGACCTGTACTCGTTGTAGCGCATCGTAAATTCAGGGCCCTCCCGCGATTCGAACTTTGTCAGCGCGGAAAGCGGCACCATTTCCCCTCGGTTGTTGCGCACGTAGAACTGCCCTACGTTCGCCACGTCCGACCGGTAAGGAGCTTCCGCTTCCAAATATACCTGCCAGGTGCGGCCGAAATCGTTGAAGTAATTAATGAACAGCCCGCCCATGAAAGCCTGAATGGTCTGGTAAACATCGCTGATGGCCACTCCTTGCTTCAGTACCTTTTCCCGATCCACTTGCACGAATTGTTGCGGCACGCTCGGTAGAAACGTAGTGCTGATCGTGCCAATTTCGGTACGCTTCCGAGCCGCCGCCATGAACGTGGCCAGGTTGTTTGCCAGGAACTGCACGTTCCCTCCTGCACGGTCTTCCAGCACGAACTGAAATCCGCCGGAGGTGCCGACTCCGGGGATTGCTGGCGGTGAGAAGCTGAAAATGGTCCCTTGCGGAAGCTTGCTGAGTTGCTGGTTCAGGCGCGCCTTGATTTCCTGATACTGTTCCGCTCTGGTTTCGCGGTCGCTCCATGGCTTCAGAGCGACGAAATAGAAGGCGTTGTAGCTGGTTCGGACATAGCTCAGCAAGCTGAAGCCAATGACGCTGCTGTAGTACTGAACCTCAGGCGTGGCGCTCAGGATTTTCTCAACGTCTCTCGATGCCGCGGCTGTCCGCTCAAGCGAAGCCGCATTCGGAAGTTGCATGTTGATGTAGGCATAGCCCTGGTCTTCATCGGGTAGAAAGCTTGATGGTAGGAGGTGGCCAAAGAACACCCCGGCGAAGCCGAAAGCCGCGAGCATCACCAGCGCCAACACGCCTTTCCGGATCAGAGTGCCGGACAGCCGCAGATAGAGTGCTGTGCCGCTCCCGAAAACATGATTGAACCAAGCGAAAAATCTGGCCAGTAGCCCGCGGCTTTCCTTCTTCGGCCGGAGCAGTAGCGCGCCCAGCGCTGGGCTCAGCGTAAGGGCATTAAAAGCCGAGAGCACCACTGAGATCGCAATGGTCAGGGCAAATTGCTGGTAGAGCCGTCCGGTGATGCCTGGGATAAAGATCGTCGGCACGAAGACCGACGAAAGAACCAGGGCGATCCCGATGACTGGTCCAGAGAGCTCTTCCATAGCCCGCCGAGCCGCATCCTTGGGAGCCAACCCCTCCTCGATGTGGCGTTGTACGCCTTCGACGACAATGATGGCATCGTCTACCACCAAGCCGACGGCCAGCACCAGTCCGAACATTGAAAGGGTATTGATGGAAAAGCCGAACAGCGGGAAGAAAACAAACGTGCCAACCAGCGAGACCGGCACGGCAAGCATCGGGATCAGGGTGGCGCGCCAGTCTTGCAGGAAGAGGTAGACCACAAGGATGACCAGCACGAAGGCGATCAAAAGAGTTTTAATAATCTCCTTCATGCCTTCTGTCACGGCGCTCGTCTGGTCAAGCGATACGACGTACTCCATATCTTGCGGGAAGCGCTGCTTCATCTCGGCCATCAACTTGCGGACGCCGGCGGACGTTTGGACCGCATTGGAACCGGGCAACTGGTAAACGGCGATGCCTGCAGCGGGTTGGCCATTAAAGCGGTTGAGAATGCTGTAATCCTGCGCGCCCAGTTCGACCCGGGCGACGTCTTTCACACGGACGATTCCGCCATCCGGAGCTTCACGGATGACGACGTTTTCAAATTGCTCCGGCGACGTCAGGCGGCCTTGAGCGAGAACGGAATACGTGAACTGCTGGCCCGTCGGAGCTGGTTCGCCGCCGGCTTGACCAGCCGGATTCACCGTGTTCTGCACCTGGGTCGCGTTGACGATCTCAGTGACGGTGATGCCCAGCTTCGCCAGTTGGTCAGGCTTTACCCACAGCCGCATGGCATACTGCCCCGCGCCGAAAATCTGTGTCTGTCCGACACCGTACAAGCGTGCGACCGGATCGTTGAGGTTGATGTAGGCATAATTGGCCAGAAACTTCGCATCGTGAGTGCCGTGCGGCGAGAACAAGGAGACAATCACCAGCGGCGCGGTGGTTGACTTTTTGATGGTGATCCCATAGTTGTTCACTTCGGGCGGAAGCTGACTGGCGGCCAGTTGCTCGCGTGATTGGGTCAGGATCAGGTCCTGGTTCGGGTCCGTTTTCACGTCGAAGTTCGCGATCAGGGTGGTCTGCGAGTTAGCCGTGGCGTTTAACGAATACATGTAGTCCATGTTGTCCACGCCGTTAATCTGCTGCTCAATTGGCGTGGCCACGGCTTGCTCGAGGGTCTGTGCGTCCGCACCAACGTAGGTGGCCTGCAATCTAATTTCCGGCGGGACGATGCTAGGAAATTGCGCTATTGGCAGGCTCGCGATGGTCACTGCCCCCACAATTACCGTAAGGATCGCGATCACCATCGCCACGATCGGACGGTTGATGAAGAACTTTGACATAGCTCAGTGCCCTTCCCCGGAAAGATCTGCGGGCTTGGGAGTAACCAGAGTTCCTTCCCTGATCTTTTGCAGTCCTTCTACTACAACTTGATCCCCCGGCTTGACGCCCTCGTCAATCACCCGCATTGTCCCGACCGTCTCGCCGGGCTTCACGGTGCGCATGCTAACTTTGTGATCGCTGCCGACAACTGCCGCCTGATAGCTTCCCTGCGACTGCGCAATGGCGCTCTGAGGCAGCAGCAGAGCACCTTTTTTCATGCTCGTTTCAACACGCATGCGTCCATACTGGCCAGGGCGCAAAATGTTGCCGGGATTGGGAAAGGCAGCAACGATGCGAATCGTGCCCGTGCTTGGATCCACTTGCCGGTCGGCCAGCAGGATTTTGCCCTTATGAGGGTAGATACTGCCGTCAGCCAGGATCAGTTCGAGCGAATTTCCGAAAAAACTGATAGCGTGCCTGCTGGCACTGGCACCGCTCTTTTGCTGTGTGCGGAGATATTCCTGTTCGCTGATCGGGAAATAGGCCTTGATGGGATCGACTTGTGAAACTGAAGTCAAGACAGAATTGGGTCCCACTAGGTTGCCGATCTGGACTTGTGCAATTCCCGCAATTCCGTCCACCAGCGAGGTAACTTTCGTAAACTCGAGGTTGAGTTCCGCCTGCTCGACGGCCGCCCTGCCCGACTCGACGGCGGCCTGGGCACCGAGTTTGGCCTGAATCTCGTTATCTAATTGACTCTGAGCGATGGCCTTGCCCTCTGCAAGCGGTGTGTCGCGTTCCACATCAAGCGTGCTTTTGCCAAGTTGCGCTTGCGCCTGCATAAGGTCGCCCTTAGCGCGGTCGAGGGCCGCCTTGAAGAGCCTCGGATCTATTTCGAACAGCACCTGGCCTTTGCGGACGAGCGAACCTTCTTTGTAGTCTTGCTTGATTATGTAGCCTGAGACCTGGGGTCGGATCTGGGCGTTCACGTAGCCGTCCAACGTGGCCACCCATTCGCTGTACACAGGAACATCCTGCTGGACCACGGGGGCGACTCTCACTTCCGGAGCTGGCGGCGCCGTAGCTCTGGTTCCTCCGCATCCAATGGCCGCCAAGGTGAAGACGGCAAGAAGAATGAATAGTAGAACTTTGGTCAAAAGAAATCTTTTGAGCTGGTGCATTTAGTCCGTTCTCCCGGTAGACATGTGCCAGGATTTCCCGTCAAGGAGCAGAGTAGCAAAGCGCGCGCCAAAGCTCACCGAAAATCAGGTTTGCGTAATCAGACCTGTTAACCTCTTTTGCACTTGGGGCCGTAAATATTAAGGCAGAGGACCATCTGTCTCCAATTTCCCAGCGGGAGGAACCTATTGCGCGCTGCCGTATACGCCAGAGTCAGCACAAAAGACCAAAGCCGTGATCTGCAATTGCGCGACCTCAGGGC
>Ga0187854_10002877_pt1 | contig 14154 bp, 11 predicted proteins | sample June2016WEW_6_15_FD_132445 | JGI IMG/M metagenome (GOLD analysis project Ga0187854, IMG submission 132445) | Peatland microbial communities from SPRUCE experiment site at the Marcell Experimental Forest, Minnesota, USA - June2016WEW_6_150 | ecosystem: Environmental > Terrestrial > Soil >...
GAGGATGGAGAAGAAACGTTACAAGGTCTTCGGCATGGTAACCAACAGGGACCCGGAAGGGAATGAATTGATCAACTGGGTCCACAAGCGCTTCGGCAAGAGCGAAGAAGCTCATTCCATCATAAAAGAAGACCTGGCGGGAGGGAAGCTGCCTTCCTCGGAGTTTGGGGAAAACGCCGCCTGGTGGTGGATCATGATCCTCGCATTCAACCTCAACTCGGCCATGAAGCGGCTGGTGCTTCAGGGATCATGGGTTGCTCAAAGGATGAAGGCAATCAGGGTTTCGCTTATTAGGCTGCCGGGACGGGTTATGAAACATGCGCGCGGACTCATCGTCCGGCTCCTGAAGAATCACCCCTCCTTAGCGGTATTGGTGAAGGCACGGCAGCGAATCATGGAGTTTGCCTATGCACCCCCTCCGGGTAGGCTCTAACGACACGCTCAGAAAGCGAGAGACAAAAGGTGCTCGCAAGAAGCTGTGAAGGAGGACTTTATCCAAAATTGCCCACGAGGAGGGCTTCAGACAACATCTCGGTGACAAAAATCGCCGAAGGTCTTTTTTGAAAGCTTTTTTCCCGTAATTTCTGTTCGAGCCTGCCCTTGCCAGGTTCTGTTGGGGACCAGGCGTGGGGAGGCGGTATATTTGGGTCATTTTTACCCTTTGACCGGCTGCGCTAATTTTGCTACTCTCACTTTAATAGTGTCGTTATCAGTCAAAAAATGATCTATAATTAACGTTAAAATTTACACTCCTGCTGACACTTACGCTTACGGCTTCTAGGGGGAATAGCTATGGGAGATGAAAAAAAATACCCTGAGGTTCCAGTAGAAAAATTAAGATGGCGATGCCCTCCCGATTCTCTGCCCTTTGAGACTACCGACGAAATAAAACCCTGCCTGGACATCATCGGCCAGGAGCGAGCCCTGAGAGCCATCCGTCTGGGCCTGGAGGTGGACAGTTTGGGCTACAACATCTTCGTAGTGGGTTTGGTGGGCACCGGGCGGAACACCACGATTAAGTGTCTTTTGGAGGAGATCGACAAGACCGGAAAGATCCCTGACGACATCTGTTATGTGAATAACTTCAAGGACCCGGATCAACCCAAGTGTGTATACCTGCCTGCCGGCCAGGGGAAGGTCTTAAAAAAGGGCATGGATGATCTCATCGAATCGTTTAAAAAGCAAATTCCCCTGGTCTTTGAGAGCGAAGAATACCAGAAAAGGAGGAGAGAACTGGTAGAAAAGCACAGGGAAAGAGAGAAGGGGCTGGTCAAAGAATTTGAGACCCGCGCCAAAAAAGAGGGATTTACGGTGGTGCAAGTTCAAATGGGCCCGTTTACCCGTCCCGATGTGGTCCCCCTGGTGGCCGGCAATGCCATGCCTCTCGATCAGCTGGAAAACCTGGTCGATCAGGGGCAGTTTCAGAAGGAAACCTTCGAGCAGTTGAAAACCAAATATGCAGCCTTGAGTGCCGAGATGGAGCAGGTTCTCAAAGAAACCCGGAAAGTGGAAAAGACCATTCAAGATGAGCTAGCCTCTTTGGACAAGTCCGCCATCTCCCACCTGGTGGAAGGGTCGATCGGAGAGCTGCATGAAAAATACCAGCAACCCAAGATCCGTGCGTACCTGGCTGAAGTGAAGGACAGCATCCTGGAGAACCCCGGCCGCTTCCAGCCCAAGACCGAAACCCCCCAACTTCCCATTCCTGGCCTGGTCATGCCCACTCCCGTGGATACCTTCAGCGAGTATCAGGTGAATGTTCTGGTGGATAACTCGGAAAGCAAAGGGGCTCCGGTTATCATTGAGTCCTCTCCCACCTATCGCAACCTCTTTGGAACGATCGAGCGAAACGTTGACCGGATGGGTGGTATGTGGAAGACCGACTTCACCAAGGTTAAAAGCGGATCTTTCCTGCGGGCGAACGGGGGGTACCTGGTCCTCAACGCTCTGGACGTTTTCATCGAGCCAGGGGTCTGGATCGCCTTGAAGCGGACCCTTCGGAATCGCTCTATGGAAATGCAGTCTTTTGACCCTTTTTACCTTTTTGCCAGCTCAGCCCTCAAGCCCGAGCCGATCGACATCCGGGTGAAGGTGGTGATGATCGGCGATGCCTACGTCTACGAAACCCTCTACTACGTCGATGAGGATTTTAAGAAGATTTTCAAGGTGAAGGCGGACTTCGATGTGGTGATGGAACGCACCCAGGAAACCCAGGAGCAGTATTCGACTTTCATCCGCAAAATCTGCCGAGATGAAAAGCTTCTTCCCTTTGACCGTAGCGGAGTGGCCGCCGTGGTCGAATATGGGGTGCGCCTGGCCGGCCGGCAGAAGAAACTTTCTACTGAATTCCATCGGATTACCGACATTTTGAGGGAAGCCAATTACTGGGCCAGGAAAGACGGAAGCGACCGGGTTACGGAAAAGCATGTAGATCAGGCCATCGCCGAGAAGATCTACCGGACCCGGATGATTGAGGACAAGATCCAGGAGATGATCGAGGAAGGGATCATCATGATCGATTCCGATGGGGACAAAGTAGGTCAGCTTAATGGCCTCTCCGTCTATGCGACGGGTGAGTATGCTTTCGGCAAACCGTCCCGGATTACGGCCAAGACCTCCATGGGCAAAGCCGGGATTATCAACATTGAGCGGGAGGCCGACCTTTCGGGAAGCACCCACAACAAGGGAGTGCTCATCCTGGGCGGGTACCTGCGGGGGAAATATGCCCAGGACAAGCCTATGACCCTCACCACCAGCCTGGCCTTTGAGCAGTCGTATAGCGGAGTAGACGGGGATAGCGCCTCTTCGACGGAAGTCTATGCCATCCTCTCCAGCCTGACAGATGTGCCCCTGCGCCAGGACGTCGCCGTTACTGGGTCGATCAATCAGAATGGGGAGATTCAGCCGATCGGGGGAGTGAACCACAAGATCGAAGGGTTCTTCGACGTCTGCCGCGCCCGGGGATTGACGGGGAAACAAGGAGTGATGATCCCGCACCAAAACATCGGGGACCTCATGCTCCGGAAAGATTTAGTAGAAGCCGTAGCGGCAGGAAAGTTCCACATCTATCCGGTGCAGACCATCGACCAGGGTATCGAAATCTTGACCGGCTGGTCTGCAGGAGAGAAGGGCCCCGATGGAAAATATCCGCCGGGCACTGTTAATTACCTGGTGGATCAGAAGCTGCAGGACCTGGCAAAACGGATGAAGGAGTTTGAGGCGGCAGAGGAGAAAAAATAAAATAGCCATCCCCATTCAACAATCAGCGATCAGCTTTCCATTATCAGAAAATTGGCTGATCGCTGAATGCTTATATCAAATGTTGTAGGGGCGCGGTGAACACGTCCTTACCGGCCCATGGAAAGGTGGATGAATGAGCGATCAATCGGATGATTTGAAAGAGAAGACGCAAAAGACTGCGGAGCTTTATTTTAAAGGAGTCGCGGGGGAGAGACCTTTTGATCTCTGGAGATCTTTTGACAAGGATCTGGCCAAAGAGATCTCCCTGTTCTACACGGGCAAGCTCTATGCCCGGGAGAAGGTTCCCCACCGCACCAGGCAGTTAGTGACCGTTGCCGCCCTTACGGTTCTGGAGCGGAGTGAAGAATTGAAATTGCACTTGCACGGGGCGCTGAATGTGGGGTGCACACCCCGGGAAGTTGCCGAAGTCATTTTCCAAATGGCCACCTACGGGGGGGTGCCGGTGGTCAACAGCGCGCTGAAAGTCTTCCGGACGGTTCTCCAGGAAAAGGGCCTCTGGCCCCTGAAATAAGACTATTCCGCTTTTACCTCCTTCGCCACTTCGGCGAATGTTTGATCGAGGATGGCCACCATTTGACCGATCTGCTTTTCCGTGATGATAAAGGGAGGAGCCAGGAGCAGGTGGTCCCCTCGAATCCCGTCCGCACCCCCTCCGCCGGGATAGGTGATCAACCCTTTTTGAAAAGCCCGGTTGCCGATTAAAGAGTTTAATTTTAATTTAGGGTCAAAGGGTTCTTTTGTCTTCCTGTCTTTGACAAATTCTATCCCCGCGAAGAGGCCTTTCCCCCTTATATCCCCGACGAAGTCATGGCGCCTTAAGGACTGCAGGGAGCGGAGAAAATATTCTCCCTGTTGGGCGGATTTAGAAATCAAATTGTGCTGGAGCAGGTAATCGATGGCCGCCACCGCGATGGCGCAGGAGAGAGGGTTCTGGTTGTATGTATGCCCGTGGACAAAGGCTCCTGAACCCTCTTGAATTTTCCTGTGCACTTCTTCCTTCGCTATTACCGCAGCGATGGGGGTATATCCGCTGCTCAAACCCTTGGCCGCCACGATCAAATCGGGAATCACCTTCCAATGGTCCACCCCGAAATTTTTTCCCGTTCTCCCCATGCCGGTCATCACTTCGTCGGCAATGAAAAGGACATCATATCGGTCGCAGATCTCCCTGATTTTTTGAAAATACCCGTCCCGCGGAACCAGCGCGGCAGCCGTGGCCCCCACGATTGGTTCGGCGATGAAAGCCGAGACCGAATCCGGTCCTTCATAGAGGATCGTTTTTTCCAGGTCCGCAGCGCATTCCAGGGTGCATTTTTCAGGCTGGAGGCCGAAAGGGCAGCGGTAACAGTAGGCCGGCTGGATGTGGGGGGTGTGCTGGAGCAGGGGCATATAAATCTTTCTCCTCCCGGAATGCCCGGAGAGGGCCAGGGCGCCAAGGGTATTCCCGTGGTAGCTCGTCCAGCGGGAGATGACTTTATATTTTTCCGACTTTCCCCTTTCCACCTGGTATTGCCGGGACATCTTGACGGCGGTTTCGACGGCTTCTGACCCGCCGGAGAGAAAATAGACCCTGTTGAGCCCCTGGGGAGCAAGCTGGATCAGCTTCTCTGCCAAATCAATCGAAGGCGGGCTGGTGAATTGGGAGCTATGAGAGAAAGAAATTTTCTCCGCCTGGCGAAGCATGGCCTGGGTAATTTCCTTAACTCCGTGCCCGATGCCGACGACCGCAGCTCCCCCTGAGCCATCAATATACTGCTTCCCGGCTGTGTCGTAGATATAAATTCCTTCCCCATGATCCGCCGTAGGGTAGATCTTTCTTGAATTTCTATAAAAGACATGGTCCTTCATACTGGGAAACTCCGGCATATAATTTTCCTCCCTATTTGTCGGCTGGCGCGCTTCACACCCAGAATGCTTTCTGTAGATCGGTAAACTCTTCCACCGGCCCTTCGAATTTATTGCAACCCAGTTCCAATACGTAGACGTAATCGGCGATCTTGAGCGCGCGGCGGATCTCCTGATCTACGAGGAGAATCGTAATGCCTTCTTTTCCCCTCAGGTCGGACAGCATGCGGTACACTTCTTCGGCCAGAAGCGTGGCCAGACCGGCCGTCGGCTCATCCACCAGAATCACCTTGGGGTCCGTCATCAATGTGCGGCCAATCTCCACCATACGCTGCATGCCGCCCGATAGCACCCCGGCCTGCGATTTCCGCCGATCCTTGAGGGCCGGGAATCGTTCGTAATTTTCCTCCAACTTACGCTTGATCCGAGCATGGTCGTGTCGGAAAGTCCAGGCCCCCAGCTCCAGGTTTTCTTCGACCGTCATCCAGCGAAAGATACCCGGCTGCTGCGGGATATAGGCGATCCCCAGGCCGATGCGCTGGTGGGTCGGCATCCCCACCAGGTTGCGCCCCTCCAACAGCACTTTACCCGATGCTGGTTGGAGGAAGCCGTAGATCGCCTTCAGTAGGGTGGATTTGCCGATGCCGTTGGCGCCAAGGATCGTTGTGATCCTTCCTCTGCCTGCCGTGATGGAAACCCCGCGCAGGATGTTCAAATCCTTGTAGTAACCGACGTAGAGGTCATGCACCTCAAGCATTCCCTGCCCCCCCTGCGGCGGGGCGGGCCTTCTCCTCCGCACCCAGATAGGCCTGGATCACCGCCGGGTCTTTTCTCACTACCTCCGGCGGGCCATCGGCGATCAGTTGTCCCCAGTGGAGCACCAGTAAACGTCGGCTCAGGGTGAAGATCGTTTCCATCTCGTGGCTGATGATGATGAACGCTTTGCCCTGTTCGTTTACGGTGGTGATAAACTGCGATATAGTCTCCCGCAGTTTGGGATGAACACCGGCGAACGGCTCGTCAAGAATGATCAGTTGAGGGTCCAGCATGAGCAAGCGGCCCAGCTCGAGCAACTTCTGTTGCCCACCCGAGAGGCTGCGGGCGTACTCATCTGCCAAGCGTTCGATGGTCAAGAAGACGAGCACTTCCAGGGCTCGTCTACGCAACTCACGCTTACGCGCTGTGGGATGCAAGGCCATGGCCGGAACCAGCATGTTCTCCAGCACGGTCATCCGCAAAAACGGACGCGTGATCTGGAACGTACGGCCGATGCCTCGCCGGGCGACCTCGTAGGGGGGCAGAGCATCAACCCGCTGGGCATTGAACCACACTTGTCCGCTGGCAGGCTTGTGGACCCCATCCAGGACATTGGTCAGCGTCGTTTTGCCGGCTCCATTGGGGCCGATCAGCCCGATCAGTTCATTGTTGCAGACACTGAAGCTTACGTCCTTCAGAGCCTGCATCCCGCCGAAGTTCTTACAGATGTTGCGAACGTCGAGCTGGATCACGATGCGCCCCTCTCTGATCGCTCTCCACGCTTTGTCATCAGCGCTCTTTGCACTCGCTGCGGAAACAGCCGATTTATGATCGGGTAGAATAGACCGTTCTGGGCAAAGCGCAGGGTGAACATTAATAGCAAACCGAAGGCGGCATAGCGCCAGGAGCCCAATTCGATGTGCAGGCCGAAGATGTTGATTTCGCGCAGCAGCTCCAGGCCGATGCGGGTGACTAAGGCACCAACGGCTGCCCCCAGCAGGCTCTCGATACCCCCAATGATGGCCATGGCGATGACCAACGACATCTGCAGCAGTTCCATCGTGTTGGGGGTGAGGATGCCCACCTGGTGATAGAAGGTCGCCCCGGCCAGGCCGACGATCATGCTGGTGACCACGAAAATCATGATCTTGTAGCGAACCACGTTCACCCCCATGGCTGCGGCGGCGTCCTGATCCTCGCGCATGGCCCGCATGAAGAGGCCAAAGCGCGAGCCAGCCAACCCGTACATCAACGCCATTGCGCCGAGCAGGAGAGCCAGGGTGATGTAATACCCCGCCACGGGTGTGATGTCCTTATATAATGGCGCCAGCCGCAGCCCGTTAGCCCCTCCCGTGTACTGGAACTCGGTGAGGAGGATGAGGCGCAGGATCTCGGAGAAGGCGATGGTGAACAGGGCCAGATAGGCACGACGTAAGCGCAGGCATAAGAAGCCAATGACCAGACCGACGACCCCCGCCAGCAGCATGCCTAGGATAATACCCACCAGGGGTGGCGTCCCCAGCTCCCGCCCCAGCAATCCACTTGTGTAGGCGCCAATGCCCATCATGGCCATGTGGGCGAAGGAGAACTGACCCGCGATTCCGGCCAGCAGCACCCAACTGGAGGCCAGGATGGCGTAGAAAAAGGCCCCGGTCACCACCGACATCCGGTAAGTATTCTGGCTCAGATAAAGTGGAGCGATGGCCAATAGCGCGATCAAGGCTCCAGTTGCTGCCCAACGGCGGTCTGGGCGAGGAATCATTCTTTCCTCCCGAACAAGCCGGTTGGTCGCAGGAGCAGCATCACTGCGAAAATGACCAGCCCGAAGGCCGTCTTGTAGGCGGCGCCTTTGCTGGGATCGGGATAGCAACCCGCGCCCAGGGCTTCCACCAGCCCGATGATCAATCCTCCAAAGAGCGCCCCTCGAATGGAGCCCAGCCCGCCCAACACGATAATGACGTAAGAACGACTCGCCGCGGTAGAGCCCACCCAGGGCACCCAGGTAAAAATCGGGATCAGAGCGGCGCCCGACATGCCGGCCAGCATGGTGCCAATTCCAAATGCCAGGGTGTTCATGGTCAAAGGGTTGACCCCTACCACCGCTGCCGCTTGCTTATCCATGCTGACTGCCCGAAGGGCCTTGCCCAGCCACGTACAGTTGAGAAAATACAGCAGCGCCGCGATTAGCACCACACCGATGGCTCCCGCCACCAGCCGGTTGGGAATCAACAACAACGGGCCCAGACTCAGGCTACCAGCCTCCATAAAGGGTGGGGTCTTCTGCGAAAACGGCCCCACGGCCGCCAGCACGGTATACTCCAGGAAAAATCCGAAGGCGAAGGTGACCAGAATGGCGTACTCGCCAGCACGCTCGATTCGGCCCAGTTGCATAGGGCGCAGGAACAGCCGATCAAAGGCCAGGCCGGCCAGCATGGTGGCCAGCCCGGCCACTGGTACCCCTACGATGGGATTCAGGTCCACGAAGAGTTGCAAGAAGTAGTAGGAGACGTACCCGCCTAACATGTAGAACTGGCCATGGGCGAAACTGACGATGCCCTGGACGGAATAGATGAGCGTCAGGCCGACGGCCATGAGGGCGTAGATGAATCCGATGGTCAGACCGTTATTGATTTGGTTGGCCACGTAGGCAGCATTGGTGACACATAAATTGCCGGGACTCATAATGGCAAATAAACCGTACAGTTCAAGCGCTGCCAGCATTCCTGCGCCGCCCCTCCAGAACCAGGGGCGGAGGTCGGGAGTGTAGCGCCACAGGGGCGCTACTATAAGAGGCCCCAGAGCAAGCCCCCCAAATCCACCCACGAACCTGGCGAGCGAGTCGTCCAGTCCCTTTCGCCGGTAGACTTGTGGCAGAAGCCAGGTGCCGATGGCCGCCCAGACAGGTCCAGCTAAGATGAGCCAGGCGAGGACCGCTGGATGCGTTGGTCCCATGACCTATTCTCCCACTCCCTCGAAGGTTGCCGATCCGCTCGCAAAACGTAAGGCTGCGATTCCCCATCTCACGGATCAAGTTTCACGCTTTTCGCCGCAGCCTACGGCTTCGTCCCGTAGGGGATATAAGACACACCGTGGGTCCGGTACTTCTTGGGCCAGAGCACGGCAGCCTTCTCACCCGGCTGCTTGGCCGAAAAATACTGTAAAACCAGCAACGGCGGGTCCGTCCACTGGTGCCACATATACTTGGGCTCTTTGGTCGGCAGGGGCCTCTTGCTGCCGTACGCAAACCAATAGCGTCCCTGGGCCAGCACAATGTCGGTGTCTTCTAAAGCGGCAATGATGGCCTTAAGGTCAGTCGATCTAGCCCGCTTGATGGCGTCGGCCAGGACCCAGACGGAGTCATAAGCTTCTAATGCGTAGCTTGGAATTGCGCTCTTGAAGACCTTCTCGTACTCTTTGGCCACGCGCTTGGTGGTGTCGTTCCACAACACCGGCGGCAACCCCGGGTTGATAAAGACGAAGTAGGATCCGTTGGGCACACTTTCCCAGAACTGTGGCGCTACGGCTACCATGTTGGCAATACCGATAGTAGTCTTGCTGGGCGCAACCCCCATCTCTGCCATCTGGCGTGCGAGGTTGTAGCTGGTCTCGCCGGTCACGGCCTGGGAGCTGACTAGATCTGGTGGTGGGGTGATGGCCTTGATGCGGGTGAGAATGGGGGTGAAGTCTGCGGTTCCCATCTCGATAAAAATCGTGTCGAGCAACCGGATGCCTTTCTCCTGCAGCAATGGCGCCTGTGCTTTGGCCGTGGAGATCCCATAATCTGTGTTCTCGAAGACGAGCACCACTCGCTTGACTCCCACATCCGCCATCCAGTCCACCATGTAACGGGCCGCCATGCTCGCGGCTGGGGCGATACGAAAGACCTCCGGATAACCGGTTTCCGTGATCTTATCGGCCCAGGTCTCAGAGAAAAGGACGGGGACGCCATACTTGTGCGCCACCTCAAGCACGGCCAGAGCAACGGCGCTGTGGTATTCTCCGGCGATGCCCACGACTTTGTTCTCATTGATGAGGCGCTCGGCAATAGCCCCCCCGCGTTCGGGCAGCCCCTCAGTGTCTGCGAAGATCATCTCTAGACGTTTGCCCAGCACACCGCCTTTCTCATTGATGTCCTTCACCGCCAGATTCATGGTCCACTGCATAGCGATGCCGCCGACCACGGCACCAGGTGCCGACAACGGGCCGATCCCGCCGATCCGGATCGTTTGGGCTTCGGCATACCCTACGGCCCCCGCAGCAAGCGCAAACCCGAGAATCAATGCCAACAGTTTTTTCATGCTACTCTCCTCCTTCCGTTTTCTTTCGGATTCTTGATCCCCGAATCTTTTTTCACCCTTTATTATCCCTTAAGGTCTACCTTCTTTTCCCTATGGTAGTAGATTTTTTGAGTCCTCCAGACGGTTTCCAGCTCCTGCAACGAAGCGAGGGTGGTTTTTTGGTCTCGAACCGCCAGCGCTGTAACTACGGCATTGATCAGGCTGAGAGGAGCGGTAAAAGACTCGATGAAGGAATCCATTTTATAACGGGCGGTCAAAACATGGTCGGAATACTGGGCCAGGGGGGAAATCAGGGTGTCTGTAATGGCCAGCGCTTTCAGACCCCTGGACTTGGCAAAACGAAGGACCTCGACAGTCTGCCTCGCATAACGCGGAAAACTGATCCCAACGACCACATCCCCTTTTTTTAGACCGAGCAAACGATCCCACATATCCCCGATTCCCGGCTGAAGAATCCAGACATTTTTCTGCAGAAACTCCAGCGCCACCCCCAGGAAGAGGGCAAGCGAATGGACACTCCTCAGCCCCACGATGACGATGCGGTCGCCGGAGGCGAGACACTCGACGAAATTCCGAAATTCGGAAAGGGAAATCTGCCTCAGAGTCTCGGAGATGTTTTCTATGTCCGTTTGCAGGACCCTGGTCAGCACATCATTTCCGCCGGCCACCTTCCTTACCGTATTCTGGAGGCGGGAGGTGGTGGTCAGCTTATTCCGGAAAACCTGCTGCAGCTCCTTCTGAAATCCGGGGAATCCCTTAAACCCCAGAGCCTGGGAGAGCCGAGAAACGGTTGCCTGGCTTACTTTGGCCCGGTGGGACAGGGCTGCGATTTTGAGAAAGACGGATTCCTCTTCATGGGCCAATATGTACTCGAGCAGTTTTCGCTGCGACTGGGTTAGCGAATTCCCGCGCTCTTTCAATTCTCGGAAGAGGGGATCCATGGTTGAAAGTTTTTTTCCCTTTTTGGGGGTTGGTGAAAATTTTATATCCTTCTCGGCTGAGGATGTCAAGAAAAATCGACTTTCCGGGTATTTTCTCTTTTCGGAAACAGAACCTTGTGCCTATTCGTTGAACAAAGGGCTAAAGAAAAGTATTTTTCTTTAGCACCCTGCCACTTCGGGTTGCAAATTCATCCTGAAAATATTAAGCTCAACAACAAGGAACATGGAGAAATTTCTTCTTTAGAACGAATTTTTCGGGTCAAGGGGGGAGAGAATATGAAGCCAGAAATCGGATTTATGGGTCTAGGAACGATGGGGAAATGGATGGCGATAAACCTCATCAAGCAAGGGTTCCCGCTGAAGTTCTTTGCCCGGAGAAAAACGGTCGTCGAAGAGGTGACGGCTCAAGGAGGCAAAGCCATTTCTTCTCCGAGAGAACTGGCTAGACAGGTTGACTGGATTATTTTCTGTTTACCCAACACCGACACGGTGGAGGAAATTCTCTTTGGAAAAGAGGGAATCGCAGAGGTTTTAAGAGCGGGTCAGGTGATAATCGACTGCAGCACCATCCATCCCCTTGGAACACGAAAAATCGCTCAATCTTTGAAAAACCGTGGAGTCATTTTCTTGGATGCCCCCATATCCGGAATGGAGGCCCGGGCCAGGGCCGGGACCCTGACCATTATGGTGGGAGGAGAGGAAGACACTTTTCAAAAGGTTCGTCCGGCCCTGGAAGCAATGGGTAACAAGATTCTATACGTTGGGGCTTCCGGGAACGGGCAGTTAATGAAACTGACCAATCAGCTATTATTCGATATCCATTGCGCGGCCCTTGCGGAAGTGCTTCCGATGGCCGTTAAGATGGGACTGGATCCGGAACAGGTTGTCGCCGTCACCCGTGCAGGCACAGGGCAGTGTTTTGCCCTGGACAATTTTGGTCCCCTCATTCTGGAGGGTAACTTTGGTCCCGGGTATCCCCTCGAAGACGCCTACAAAGACATGGTCCACGCCGGGGAGATCAGCAGCTCCAATCGAATCCCTTTGCTCCTCACCGCAGCTACCATGACTACCTACCAGATGGCCCTGGGTCAAGGGCTGGGGAGGGAAAACAAGGGGGCGATGATTAAAGTGTGGGAAAAGGTTTTGGGGGTGCAGGTACGAAAAAGGGGATAAGGAAAAAGGATCGTTGTTCGAGGAAAGAGGTTCGAGAAACGACGGACCTCACACCTCGATTTTCTTCCCTTGAACCTCGCTCCTCGTACCCCGAGCCTGAATTCTTAGCCGAAGATAAACTCCACCTTCCCGTGCTGGGCCTCTTTGGCCACCTTGAAGCCTTCTTCGAATTTCTCAGGGGGCAATTTATGGGTCGCCACCTTTTCGAGGTCTACCTTTCCGGACTGGACCAATTCGGTCACTTGATACCAAGTTTCGTACATCTCCCTTCCGGTAATCCCGAAAAGCTTGGCTTCCTTGTACATGATGTTGGTGGGAATTTCTAAGGTAATAGGCTTGGCCGCCACCCCGATGATCACGAAAGTTCCGGCCTTGCGCAGGATTTTTAACCCCTGGTCGTAAGCCTGTTGGCTGCCGGAGATTTCGAGAACCATATCCACGCCGATACCTTTGGTTTCATCCATGATAATTTTTTCAACCGGGTCTTGGCCTGCCTGGAAGACCTTGGTGGCTCCATACGATTTGGCCATCTTAAGACGGTTCTCGCTGATATCCACGGCGAACACTCTGGCGGCGCCATAGGCTATGGCAGCCTGGAGGGCAAAGAGCCCAATGGGGCCACAGCCGAAGATCGCCAATGTCTTTCCAGAAACGATTCCCTTGGACAGGCCGTGCACGGCCACTCCGCAGGGTTCCATCATGGCCGCGGCCGGAAAAGGTATCTCCTCCGGAATCTTCACCGCGCAGGGCGCCGGAAGGCTGGTGTACTCGGAGAAGATCCCCTGGCTGTGCACTCCATAAACCTTCATATGGAGACAAATATGGCGCTGCCCGGTTAAACAGAAGTAGCAGTTATCGCAGGGGATATGAGTCTCCCCGGCTACATGATCTCCGGGTTTCAGGTGGTGAACTTCTTTCCCCACTTCCACGATTTCTCCGGCGAATTCATGCCCCAGGATTTGGGGGAGCTTGGGGACCACGGATTGAGCCCATGGGTCCCACTGATAAATGTGCACATCGGAGCCGCAGATGGCCCCAACCTTTACCCGGATGAGAACCTCTCTGGACCCCGGCTTGGGAACATCAATATCCTTTAATACCGCGCCCGGACCGGGCTTTTCCTTGAGAATGGTTTTCATGGTGAATCTCCTTCTAAATTAAATTTCTTGCCGCAGAGTATGCGGAGAAGTCAAAAACTAATGATCAAAAAGTCAAAATCAAATTTTCGAATTATATCTAACACAACAACCTTTGAGAGTCAATATTACCACAGGACATATTACCACAGGACATCGGTGCTCAAACTCTTCTTCTGCGTTTTTTTTCGTGATCGGCCCAAAGGATCTGACGTCCGCTCAACCATTTCCGATTTATTTTTACTCCTTAGCAGGGTAAAATGTTGCTTGGTATCTCAGCATCCTAAGCGGGGTTCCCAAAATTTGAGAAAAACATCAAAAATAGATTAAATTTCATGTGGTTCAAAGAAAAATATGGGTTGCCCGTGGGCAAGAGGGAAAAGGTATTTTTGTAAAGAGTCATTTATCTGTCAACTTTTCCGGGCCTGCTGCGTTAACTAAGATAAGAGGTAGAGAAATGAAGACGCTTAGAATAATTTCCATTGTTTTGCTGATCGTCCTCCTGATTTCCGTACCTGTAGTTGCGGACGCTCACTGGGGTTTCGGAGGGGGATTACTCTTGGGCTTGGGAACCGGTTTAATTACTGGTTTTGCGTTTGCACCAAGACCGGTTTATGTGGCCCCCCCTGTGTACTATGCCCCACCGCCTCCTGTAGCGTATCCTTACCGTGTTCCAGCGCCAGTTCCCCCGGATCCGGCGGCCTCAGGTTATTCGAATAATGCCAGCGTATCGTCTGCCAATCC
>Ga0187854_10002897_pt1 | contig 14086 bp, 10 predicted proteins | sample June2016WEW_6_15_FD_132445 | JGI IMG/M metagenome (GOLD analysis project Ga0187854, IMG submission 132445) | Peatland microbial communities from SPRUCE experiment site at the Marcell Experimental Forest, Minnesota, USA - June2016WEW_6_150 | ecosystem: Environmental > Terrestrial > Soil >...
GACGGCGAGAGGATGGCCTCTTTTAACCTCTGGCTCAAGGATGTGTTTTAAACAAGTTGACTTACATGGGGTGGGTCAATTTTCGACGCCTAAAGTGGGTCAGTTTTCAACGCCGATTGACATCCAATGCAACATTCGCGACATCACCGCGCGCAAGCGGGTGGAGGAAAATGTTCGAGAGCAGGTCGTCTTTTTGGAGACTTTGTTTGACACCATCCCGAACCCCATTTTCCATAAGGATGCCAACGGCCGCTATACCGGCTGTAATCGAGCCTTTCTGGAGTTCACCGGGAAACCGATGGAGGAAATTCTGGGCAAAACAGTCTATGACATAGTGTCCAAGGATATTGCAGATAACTATGCGAAGAAAGATCGGGAGTTGTTTGAGCATCCAGGTAAGCAACACTATGAGTGGCTGATTCAGAATACGCTGGGGGAGGTCAGAGAAGTCATCTTTGACAAGGCAACGCTGCTCGATGCCCAGGGTGCTGTCACCGGGTTGATTGGTGTGATCTCCGACATTACCGAGCGCAAGCAGGCGGAGGATGAGGTTAGGAGATCGAATAAAGAACTCGCTCTGACGATCCAGGCGTTGAGTGAGAAAACGGAAAACCTGGAAGAGGTAAATGCCGCGCTGAGAGTCTTGCTGAGACAAAGAGAGGAAGACAGAAAAGAATTGGGGGAGTCGGTCGTGGCAAATATCAGGAACCTTATCCTCCCCTATGCGGAGAAAATGAAGCAAAGCCCGCTGAGCAGCGCCCAAATGACCTGGATGAAGATCCTGGAGTCCCACATAAACGAGATCACTTCTTCATTTGGCAGGACACTTGCCACTCAATATGCCAATCTCACCTCTACCGAAATTCGGACCGCCACCCTCGTAAGGGACGGCAGGTCAACCGCCCAGATAGCCGAACTCTTGGGCATCTCCGAGAAAACCGTGTGCCGCCACAGGGACAACATTCGGAAAAAGTTGGGACTGCGGGGTGGCGGAATCAACCTTAGGACCCACCTTCTGGGCCTCCAATAACCCACGTGCTTCTCCGTAATGGTTTTCCCCCGACCGCAACACTCAAAGGCAGGAATGCCCACGATATATGGGTAGTGTGTGTGCATAAGAATGGGTATTGCGTTTTTGTTGTAATTACACCACCATGTAGGCAATACAATACAAGCCATATCCAAAATGCAATAAAATCCCGGAAATCTACTTTGATCTCCACAGGTATTAGCGCCGGTCAAAAAGGGAGCCAAAATGGCCGGTGGAAAGTAGGCCGGGATTATGAATTTATAGTACGAATAACCCTTTTATACCGGCATATTGGGTATATACAGTACCCAATTTCTCCCCCCCAATTTCCACTTGAGTTTATTGTGAATTGATAGTACAAACGACCGTTATTAATAAGTTATGTGAACACGTCCCACTCGGCGGCCTACTTGCCAGCCACACATGTTTTTCCAAAAAATCTTTAGTTTTTCTCGTTTCATTTTTGGCCGAAGTGGGTTGTGCATGATCAATCGGTGAGTAGGTGAGGTGAACAGGTGAATCGGGGAAAACCACTCACCTGCTCTTTTCCCATTCACCCGCCCTTACGATGTAACCGAGTTTGCGGAGCTATATAAAAAGTCTCCCCTTCGTGCTCTTCGTGCGCTTTGTGGTGAGAACATGCCCTTCGTGGCGAGATAAAGCAGTTTTGATAAGCCAGATATGATTCCCTTCGTGTACTTCGTGATGAATGCTTACTCTTTTTGAATCGGAGCTAATAAATGCAGAGTGTTACCTGTCGGAAACTCTTCCATGGGATTTGCATTTTCCTGCTGGTCTCTTTGCTTACAGCTTGCCAGACGTCCCCGCCCGCTTCGCAGCCGTATCCCGAGGCAAAACTGGAGGCGCCCGCCCGTGTAAGCTTGAAATCCGGCGACGTGATCGAAATCAAGTTCGCGTATGCCAACCAGTTCAATGAAATCCAGACAGTCCGCCCCGACGGGAAGATAGAGCTCCAGCTTATCGGTGAAGTCATCGCGGAAGGAAAGACCCCGAGCGAACTTCGGGATGAATTGGTAAAGCTCTATTCCGCCCAGTTGAAGCACCCGGAACTGGCCGTCTTCGCAAGGACATTATACGAACGGCGGGTCTATATCGGCGGGGAGGTAAACAAGCCCGGGCCTGTGGACATCCCCGGCGAAATGACGGCGCTTGAAGCCATCATGCTGGCGGGCGGGTTTAATCTTGAAAGGGCGGAAGTCCGAAGTGTCATTGTCGCTCGAAATAAGGACGGCCGTTGGGTTGGGCAGGCGCTCGATTTCAAGGATGCCCTTGCGGGCCGGGAAGCGCAGCCTTTCTACCTGCAGCCCCGGGATATCGTCTATGTGCCCCGAACCGCCATTACTGATGTCGATCAATGGATGCAGCAGCACCTGTGGAGACTGCTCCCTCCTATCGGTGTCGGCGTCACTCCGTAATGTAGCTTTCGCAGTTCACCGCAGAGCCGCAACGGGCAAAAAATTCTCACCGCAGAGGCGCAGAGGAAAGAAAATGGGCATGCAAGAAAAACCGGAAGCAAACAGGGATCTGCCTTCTAGTTTTGTCTGTTCGTTCAATTGCCTTCCTCTGCGCCTCTGCGGTGAATGCTTTTCGCCTTTAGCCTTTTGAATAAACCCTGGTTTTCTCTGCGTTCTCTGCGTCTCTGCGGTGAACCCTTATCCCAAAAGAGGCAACTATGCCTGATAGATCTCAACAAAATTATCCGCAAGCTTCGATGCGAGACTTCTACAATGTCCTGTTTCGAAACAAACGAAAGATATTAGTTTTCTTCTTCTCAGTGGTGATCGTCGTCACCCTCGGCACAATTCTCGCCTCGAAGGTCTACCAGTCCGAGGCTAAACTGATGGTGCGCGTCGGCCGCGAGAGCGTAACCCTGGATCCCACCGCATCCACCGGCCAGATCGTAAACATCGGCCCCGAGCGTGAAAACGAGATCAACTCGGAGACGGAAATCCTGAAAAGCCGCGAACTCGCGGAAAAGGTCGTGGACGCGGTCGGCGTTAAGCTCATCCTGGAAGGGCCGGAGGAAACCCTGGTTCCTGGGGACTCCATCTTCAGAATTATCCGTTACTGGGCAAGGCAGGCCGTGAAGGTCCCCATCACTTTGATTGGGAATCTTCTCGTCTCGAACGATGCTCCCAGTGCGGCAAAACAACTGAAGGAAAGAGATAACGCGGTCGAGTCCCTGATGAAACACCTCGAAATCGAAACTACCAAAAAAAGCAACATAATCTCCATTTCGTATGAAACGAACGACCCTCGGCTGGCGCATGATGTTGTAGGCAAACTCATCGGCTTCTATCTCGATAAGCACATCAATGCCCACCGCACCACGGGCTCATACCAGTTTTTCGATCAGCAGAAAGAAAGTCTGCAATCCTCGCTCGCCCGGACTGAGGAGGAACTGAAAAACCTGAAGAACAAAACCGGGACGGCCTCGGTCCAGGAGCAGCGGTTGATACTTCTCCAGCGGATCGGGGGGATGCAGACCGAACTGGAGCAGACCGAATCGGCCGCGGCCGCTTCATCGGCCAGGGTGAACGCGCTGAAGGCGTCTCTTGCCGGGCTGCCCGGCACGCTGCAAAAAGATGAGACCACGGGCTTTGCTAATTCGGCAGCAGATGGGATGCGAAAGCAGATTTACGAGCTGGAGTTGAAAGAACAGGAACTCTTGTCCACTTTTACAGAAGACAGCATTCCCGTTCAGGAGGTCCGCCGTCAAATTCGGGAGGGCCGGACACTGCTTTCTAAGGCTGAACAGCAAAAGCAAGTGACCCGTGGAATCAATGAAAATTACCAGAAGATGCAGCTCGACCTGCTAACCGAGGAAAGCAACCTCTCATCGCTTCAGGCCAAGTCAGAGGTGCTGAAGACTCAGATCGAGAGCGGCCGGAGCGAACTCAACGTCCTCAACGATACTGAAATGCGGCTGGCTCAACTCGAGCGGGAACTCCAAACGCAAAAATCAAATTACAGCAAGTATTCCGAAAGCCGGGAACAGGCCCGGATCGACCAGGCCCTCGAACTGGAAAAGATCTCGAACATCAGCATCGTGCAGCCCGCATCCTTCCCCGTAAAGCCGATCCGGCCCAAAAAGCTTTTGAACCTTGCCATGGGTCTTTTTCTGGGGATATTTGGCGGCCTGGGGTTGGCATTTTTTACAGAATACCAGGACCACTCGTTCAAAAAGCCCGAGGACGTGGACAACCATTTGAATCTCCCGGTGCTGGCGACCCTCCCAAACGCCATTCACCGCAGAGACGCAGAGAAAGAAACGGCTTGTGAATCGCTTCTCGGGATCAACGGAAACGGTAACGCGTGCCGCGAGCTGTTGCATCTTTTCGCCGGCGGGACTTTCGCCGCCCCCTGCGCGATTGCTTTGGTAAGCTGCCGCTCGGGCGAAGGCGCGAGCACTGCCGCGGGGCTTCTAGCCCGGCAAAGCGCCCTGCAAAGCGGCGGGCGCGTTCTCGTCGTGGATGCCAATTCCCGCAGTCCCAGCCAGCATGTGAGCTTCAGGACAAAACTTTCTCCCGGACTCACCGACTATACGTCGAACGGCCGGCCCGCTTTGAGCTGCATCCAGTCCACTGAAATTGAGAATTTGGATCTTCTCAGTGCGGGAGGCGGTAAGCCGGAGCTTTCCGCCAATGCCCTCAACTCTATTGCCGCAGCCCTTCCTGCCCTGAAGCGGGAATACAGCCACATAATTTTTGATCTGCCCTCGGTGCAGGAGCACAGCTCTGCGATGCAGATTGCGGGCCTTATGGATGGAGTCATCCTGGTAGTGGAAGCGGAGAGCACGCGCTGGGAGGTGGCAAACAGTGCCAAAGAAGACCTCCTCCAGGCCGATTCGAAGCTCCTTGGCGTCATTTTGAACAAGAGAAAAATGCATATCCCGGATTGGCTTTACAAGACGCTGTAAGAACTACTCTCACCACGAAGAGCACAGAGAACGCAGGAAAACAGGGAACTACTCTCACCACGAAGATCACGAAGAGCACGAAGGATAGATTGGGCCTGTGTGAACTACTCGAACTACTTCTGGCAGGGAGTAGCATTGATAAGCATATGGCTCCCTCTTCGTGGTCTTCGTGCCCTTCGTGGTGATGATACGAGGAGAGCACGCGCTGGGAGGTGGCCGACAGGGCCAAGGAAGACCTCCTCCAGGCCAACTCGAAGCTCCTTGGCGTCATTTTGAACAAGAGAAAAATGCATATCCCGGATTGGCTTTACAAAAGACTTTAAAAGACTGAGTGAGGAATTCAGGGATTGAGGGCGTTGGGTTAAAGACGAATTGATGGACTGAGGGACTTAATAATTTAGGGATTTAGGGATTTTAATTCCTTAATTCCTAAATTCCTCAATTGATTTTGCCAATTCCTGAACCTCAAGCTGGAGTAGAGTATGGCCTTAGTCAAAGCCACAAACATCACCTGGCATGGCACACACGTAAAGCGGAAAGATCGGGGAGATCTGCTCAAGCAGCACGGTTGCACAATCTGGTTAACGGGCCTGCCCTCCTCAGGCAAGAGCACGACCGCTTTTTCGCTGGAGCACGAGCTCATCAAGCGAAGGTATCTTGCTTATGTTCTGGATGGCGACAATGTGCGGCATGGGTTGAATAAGAATCTCGGATTTTCTATCGAGGACCGCACGGAGAACATCAGGAGAATTGCTGAAGTCGCAAAGCTTTTCGCTGACGCAGGTGTCATTGTGATGACCAGCTTCATTTCTCCTTATCGAAGAGACCGCGATCTTGCCAGAAATCTGCACATTGAGACAGGCCTACCCTTTGTGGAGATCTACGTCGACACACCAATAGAGGTATGTGAAGCTCGGGACCCGAAAGGGCTATATCAGAAGGCAAGAAGAGGGGAATTAAAGGGATTTACCGGTATTGATGATCCTTACGAGCCCCCGCTAGCCCCGGAACTCATTTTGAAAACCGAGAGACATTTACCGGACGAACTGGCATCCCAGGTCTTCGCCTTGCTAATTAACAAAGGAATTTTGACCAACAAGCCGGCAGGGAATCAATATGATCTCGAGAAGCGGCAGAGCTGCAATCACAAGCGCATGAGGTCTTTCATGATCGGGAACATCATTGGCGATGATGCCTAAGTAGCCCCCATTTTTTTGTAGCTAACTTGTGCAAGGGCTAGGAGCTACGAATGGACTGCTTTGAACACTATGATAACTTTTGATACGGAACATTGTCGACAAGAACCTTTGTGATGCGAATTAGTAACTCATGACATTAGTTGGTGATAGTATATGTACAGAATTCTATTAGCCAATACGCGCCACTTCTATGGAGGCGGCGATAGCACTTACACCTTTAATTTGGCAAACCTCCTACAAACAAAAGGACACGAGGTTTGTTTTTTTGCAATGTCCGATGAGCGGAATATTCCCGATCCTAATTGTGATCTATTCGTATCGAATATAGATTTCAAACGGTTGGACAATAGCAAATCTTTAAGGAATGGTTTACGGGTTCTAAATCGAGCAATCTACTCATCAGAATCACGCAAGAAGTTCAGAATTCTTTTAAATCGCTTCAAGCCTGACATCCTTCATCTCCAAAACATTCATGCACATCTCACCCCATCCATTATTATGGAAGCGAATGGCTGGGACTTGCCAGTCATATGGACTGTGCACGATTATAAACTTGTTTGTCCTAATTCTCACATGCTGATAGACAGCACAAAAGAGATTTGCGAAGCTTGTGTGGGTGGCGATTTTTATCACGCCTTTCTGAAACGATGCAAAAAGGGGTCACATTTAGCAAGCGGAATGGCCACAATCGAAGCGTACGCACATCGCTCCCTGCGAATTAAACAAAGAGTACAGCGTTTTATTGCTCCGAGCACATTTTTGAGGGGTAAATTTATTGATGCCGGCTTCGGACCCGAAAAGGTTCGGCACGTTCCTTATTGCCTACCAGACCAACTCTTTGACTCGAAACTGAATGATGAAGGATACATCCTATTCATGGGCAGACTTGAGTCCATCAAGGGCATTTATCAAGTCTTAGAAGCCTGCAAGAGAGTAGCCGATGTCAGACTTGTTTTAGCTGGGAGAGCTAGCGAACCTATACTGAGTCAACTTCCAGCATTGTTGCCTTCCAATGCTGTCTATGTTGGGATGAAACATGGTGAAGAACTCCGAAACCTGCTCCTGAATTGCCGGGCAGTTATAGTACCCTCCCTATGGTACGAAAACCAGCCGTTCAGTATCATTGAGGCCTTTGCTGCAGGAAAACCTGTTATTGCCTCGGATTTGGGAGGAATGACGGAATTGGTTGGACACCAGCAAAGAGGGTTGCTCGCCCCGCCCGGAGATGTCGACGCACTTAGCCGGTGTATGAGAGTACTTACAGAGTGCCCCCAAAAAGCCAGACGTATGGGTAAGGCCGCCCGCCAATACGCAGCCGAGCACCACAGCTCTGAAAAGCATTATTACAAACTGCTCGAGATTTATACACAAGTTACTGAACGGCGGTCAGGCTTTAACCTGGATTAGCCATCATGGGATGCCCGCTAATTACCACATATAGGTGTAACGCCAAGTGCGGCATGTGCAACACCTAGGAATGCCCCTCAGAAGCCATGAGCATAATCGAATTCCCAAATTTCTGGACATAAATTGTATACGATTGAATCAAAAGATATCGCTACGTCATCGGGCTTGAGGCTAACGCCAGGTTTTTATCTGCTGATGGGCTGGGTTATGATGCATGCTTGATTCATTGTTCGGACGAAATTTACGTTCACACAATTTCCCATTTAGCCTGGGGATCTATTGCGGTCTTGCTGTTCTATTGGGTATCGCTTGTGTATCGTTTCCGCCGTTGTGGACGCTTGCCGCACTGGTGGGCGCTGGGCTGGTATTGGGCTTGTGCAAGCGACCTGAGCTTCTCCCGTTGGCTTACCTGGTTCTCACGTCCACCGTCATAGAATACACTCAAGCGCTGCACATCCCCATTGGCTTTGGCACGCTGTACCTCACAGACGTGGTGTTGCTGCTCTCGCTGGGCATCATCGCGGTGCGCTTTATAAAGGAACCGGATTTCAAAATCGTACGTACCCCGCTCGACTGGCCACTCCTTATCTTCTGGGGTGCGTCGCTGATATCGACCCTTGTCGCCATTATCTACTCGTCCCTGCCGTGGAAGCAGAGCTTGGGTGAGACCCGAGTGGTGACAGGTTACTTGATGTTTTTTGCTGTGACCAACCTGGTACGCGAGAAGCGACAGCTTAACCTGTTAATTAGAGGGTTTCTTCTTCTCGCAACGATTGTCGCCCTTGCGATGATAATCCAGCATTTTCTTGGCGAATCCCGGATCATCCCCGCCGGTTGGATCGGGGATGCAGAGATAGAAGGCGGCGAAACAATATCAGATGTCGTCAGGGTAATCCCGCCGGGACAGTCCATGATCATGGTGGCATTGGCTGCTGCATTCGCTACCATGGTGTTTGAAAGGGCCGGCGCGCTAAAGTTCCTTCAATCTGGCCTGCTGGCCCTGGCGCTCGTAGTGACTTTCTTCCGCGCCAGTTGGGCAGTCACAGGCGTAACAATGTTGACCATCGGCCTCCTGGCCAGGGGGCAAGAGAAAAAAAGGTTGATCGTGTCCGGCCTCGTGGCTGCGCTGCTGGTCGCAATAATCTTAATTGCCGTTCAAGGCCGGCCGGGATCCCCAGGAGCGAACCTGGCCAATGCAGCTTTCGAGCGACTAATCACTCTCTTCGACAGCAGAACATTTGAAGACCCGGACAGCAGCCTGCGTTGGAGAGACTTCGAGTACAGATACGCGCTTCCCCATATTCTGTCTAATCCTTTCGTGGGCTTGGGCTTGGGCGCCAGTTACCGCCCCTGGACTCCCGGAAAGGATTGGGAAAAGTTCGATGGCCGCACCTTTATCCATAACGGCCACGTGTGGGTTATGCTCAAATCAGGTATTTTCGCCTACGTGGGGCTGCTGTGGTTTATGCTCGGTTTTTTTGTGCGAGGGCTGAAATACTGGCGACGCATACCAGACCCTTACATGAGGGGCATTGTCTTGGCGTTTGCACTCACATCTCCGGCAGTGTTGATCGTCTCCATTGTCGAGCCATACGTGGTGATGCTTGGGTGGGCGACAGTGATTGGCATTATCGCGGGAATCAACGAAATGGTTCTGCGCCTTTTTCCCCCTGGACCGCCACTGGTTAGGTAGAAAAGTCAAATGCCCGATTCTATTCTTTCGCGTTTCATGCGCGGCATACTCTCTACGGGTTTTGCCCGCTTTATGACTTTGGGCCTTGGCATGTTGAGCCTGATGCTCGTTATACGCCATATTTCCGCCGAGGCGTATGGAGCATTTGTCCTTATCCGGGTCATCTATCTTTTTCTTGCCGAAGTCAGCAATTTTGGTCTAACGCTGGTTATACCCAAATATTTGGCAAGCAGCGAGGACGTTCAGTACAAATTTCGCCTCATCAATACGGTCATCTATTTTCGGGTTTTAACCATTCTTGTGTTGGCCCCTGTGATGTTCATGGTCAAGCCTGGGCTGGTGGCCCACTTCGGGTCTTCTCCGTTCTTGCTTAGTTTTTATATATATATACCCGTCCTGTTCGGTTTGGAGAGTCTCGCACGGACCTTGAACTCCATATTGCAGGGGCTTTTTCTTTTCAGGATGATCGGCATCATCAACGCTATCTCAGCGATTTCCTACCTTATCGCAACCATTGTCTTTGTCTTCCCCCTAAATCTGAGCACCCTCGGACTGATATACGCCGTATTCGTTTCAAACACCCTGGTCATCATCTCGGGTTACATAGCAGCCCACATCAAAGACAAGCGTGGAGTTAACCTTCTAATTTTAAAAGAGATGTTGATCTTCGGCTTTCCTCTGCAGATGCAATACATGCTGGCATTTGTCTTTGCCCGTATCGACACTCTGGTCATCGGTTCCTTTGTCGGGACGGCGGGTGTTGCGCTTTACGAAGTTGCCCGGAAGCTGCCGGATAGTTTCATGTGCTTATATGACGCCTTCCGGTCTGTGTATTACCCTTTTATTGCCAAATTCCACGCCGACGGAGAGCGGGAAAGAGTCTTGAAACTCCTAAACAATTCCAACCGAATGTTTGCAATCCTGACCAGCTTCGGGGCTCTGGTCGCGGTGCTTTTTGGCAAAGAGATCATCTCCTTACTGTTTTCACAAGCGTATCTCCCCAGCTACTATCCTTTTGTCGCCCTGATGTTTGGGTTGAATCTCCTGGTCTTGGATTGCACCTTGGGATATACGCTCGTAGCCATTGGCGAACCCAACAAACCTTTGATTGTCAATCTTGTTCGCGCGATCATCAGTTTGCTGCTCAATCTAGTAATTACACCTATCTTCAGCTTCACCGGTGCATCCGTCGTGTCGGTGGTGAGTAATTTGACCGCTGCCCCCCTGGATGTTTATTTCTTGTGGAAGAAAAACGTCCGCGCTGAGATGGCGGCTTTTTTAAAACCAGTCGTCATCTCTGGCGGTTACGGTCTGCTTTTCCTGCTCCTCGGGACTTCCCTGTTCCCCATAAAGGTCCTCTTCGTCTTCCTGTTCATCTTGACCTGCCTTTTGATGTCTGTCATTACCCGCGAGGATTGGCGGGTAGTCTTAGCTGAGGCCAAAACCGCCAGGAATAGGTTACTACGAAAGGAAATCGTGGGGAGCCACAAAGTCGTAAAGTAAATTCTGCAAGGAAAGCATGCATGGAGCAAACTGAGAATATACGGAGGCGCGTCTCTGAAACCGGCGCGACCCCGCGCCGGGTACTCGACGATCTAACCGTCATTATCCCTACTGTGGGACGACCCATTCTGCAGAGGTGCCTGCAGTCAATCGCAGTCGGCACGGTCCTGCCTGCACGCATAATTGCAATCGATCAGGGTGACAATCCTGCAGTGGCTGATTGGCTGCACGGCTTGGAGGAAATCGGGCTGGAGACGTTCCACTTGCCTTCGACGGAAAGAAGCCCCGCTTCGGCCCGAAATCGCGGCATCGAGCAGGTTCAGACGCCTTTCGTAGCCTCCGTTGATGACGACTGCATAGTCGAAAAAGATTGGCTGGAAAATATAGAAAGGCTGCTGCACCAACACCCCATGGCCATCATCACCGGCCGCGTGGAACCTGCCGGCGACGGGATGCCCCTAAGCGTGGTCACCTCCACGGTTCCCTGCGTTCATCGCCGTTCATCAGTCAGAATTATCAACCCTATGCCCAGCGGCAACATGGGCTTTGCCCTCCGTACGGCTCTGCGTATCGGCCCCTTCGATGAAAATCTCCCCACAGCCGAAGACATTGATTGGGGGTATCGGGCTTTGCGTATTGGGGTTCCAATTATCTATGCACCTGAAATTGTCGTCTATCATTGCCACTGCCGAAACGAGGCGCAAACGGTCACAATTTATCGGGCTTATGCATGGGGCTTGGGGGCCTTTTATGGAAAGCATTTGCGCCGGGGTGACTGGTCGATGCTTTTGCGCATCGCCATATCTTTGTACAGAGCAGTAACAAGCATCATCAGCGGTGTTTTGAACAAGGATTATAGCAAACGCGCTGTCGGGCGCTCCAGGCTCACCTTCCTCCTGCCCGGTTTAGTTGTAGGGCTACGAGGTAGGGGACTGTCTAAAATGTCGCTGCCCAGTAGAAACGCTTCCAGTAGTTCAAGATCATAGATAATCGGGGCAACTTCATATTGTATGGAGTGGGCGGACTAAAAACCCTGATAGGTGAGAGAGACTGTACTGATGGGAAGAACGGCCAAAACGGGAATTCCTGTTCTCATGTATCATGCACTGGAGTCACCCAACCAGCCCTGTGGTCTGAGCGAACCGGGCGAGTTGCTGTATGTATTGTCGGTCGCTGTCTTTAGACAACAGATGAAGCTTCTATCCGATGAAGGGTTCAGCACTGTTTTTATAGAAGATCTGATTGCGACAGAGCGGTGGCCGGAGAAAGCGGTAATATTGACCTTCGATGACGGGCATGTTTCCAATTTCACGCTGGCGTTGCCCATCCTGGAGGAATTTGGTTTCAAGGGACTGTTCTTTATAACTACCGACTGGGTCGGAAAGCAAGGCTATATGTCAGAGGATCAAATCAATGAGCTCTCAAGAAGGAAAATGTCTATTGGCGGGCACAGCCATACACATCCTTTTCTGAACGAACTGGGTTCCTTGGAAGCATTTCACGAACTACAAATTCCTCACGAATTTTTGAGTCGCATTATCGGAAACAGCATCACCGCCTACTCGCTTCCCGGAGGACGGAGACCCAAGGCCATTGAATCCATGGCAGAAGTTCTGGGCTACAAGACCATCTACACGTCGTTGCCTGGATTCTTCAAACCTTCGACAAATCCTTTCCTGATTCCACGCACAGCTTTGAAACGTGGCATGGGCTTGGAGGACTTGCGGAGGATTATTTACATTGACCCGCTGAGCACGCGTTCGGCACGATCAAGGGCCATCATAAAGCATGCAGGAAAAAAAATATTGGGGGACCTCTCGTACACGAGGCTTCGAAATATTCTCCAGAGATTAGTCGGAATCTGATCGCGCGAAAGTAGTGGCATATCGCTAAACAGCTACTGTTGAGAGGTAGAATTACCAATTTAGTCGTAAATTACAGCTTAGTTAAGTTACGGGCATCAGGCGATCCTGCATCCGAAACCGTCGCCTTTTATCCTGGATTATGCGTGAGAATACCTAAGAATAATGCTGCGTTGGTCCCAACTATCTGATATTATGTCGCAAATTCGTAAGAGGGAGGGAAAGCTGAATGCACTCGCTTGGTGACAGACAAAGAGGGGCCATCAGGCCCGAATTTGACCGCTCCATCAGCATTGATTTTCAGGGCGCAAAGATCACGTCCGATGCAGGTTTTCTCCTGATGGGAGAAATGGATCAGCGTTTCAACATCCTTGGCGGTGTAGAGTCTCTGATTGATGATCCAAGATCGCCTCGGCATACGGATCATTCGTTACTCCAACTGCTGCGCCAGAGGGTCTATCAGGTTGCGGCAGGCTATGAGGATTGCAATGACGCCAATCACCTGAGAGTGGACCCGGCGCTTCGGCTGGCCTTGGGAAAAGAACATGAAAGTGGCGCCTGCCAATCCGCGCTCTCTCGCTTTGAGAATAATATCCTGGCAACTGGTAAGGGGCTAAAAGCCTTGGAAGACATGATAAGCCGCTCCGCCGATACCCTCCTTCGACGGAGAAACAAACGGCGACTCATCCTCGATGTGGATTCCACTGAAGACCCCGTTCACGGAAAACAGGAGGGTGCGCATTTAACGGCTACTTCGACCAGGTCTGCTACCATCCTCTGTTTTGCTTCACCAGCAAAGGGGATCTTTTGGGCGCAAGGTTAAGACCTGGTAACGCACATTCAGCCGAAGGCGTCTTGGACCTGATCTCTCCCCTGGTTGAGCGCTACCGATCTTCGTTCAGGCAGCTTTGGCTCCGGGGGGATGCGGCCTTTGCAGGCCCAGACCTGTACGAGTTTTGCGAAAAGAAGCGTATCATTTATTTCATCCGGCTTTCCAGCAACACCGCCCTTAAGAGGCTCATCGTGCCTCACCTGAAGCGTCCTGTCGGTCGCCCCCCAAGGGGCGGGATACAGGTCAGGGTGATCGAGTTTCATTACCAGGCGGCGAAATGGAATAGGCCTCGCAGGGTTGTCTGTAAAATAGAATGGCACGTGGGTGAACTCTTCCCCCGTGTCGGATTTATCGTGACCAACTCAAGTCTTGAAGCGCACACGGTGGTTACGATTTACAATGGTCGTGCTGAGATTGAAAACCGGATAAAAGAAGGGAAGAACACCCTCCGCTGGGACAAAACGAGCTGCCATCGCTTCGCAGCGAATCAAGCAAGGCTTCTCGTCGGATGTCTTGCGTATAACCTGCTCCACATGATCCGGGATACGGCGTTCTGGGGTGAGAAGGTCAAGCCGTCCATAGACTCAATCATCAGGCGGCTTGTGAAGGTTGGAGCCAGA
>Ga0187854_10002912_pt1 | contig 14037 bp, 19 predicted proteins | sample June2016WEW_6_15_FD_132445 | JGI IMG/M metagenome (GOLD analysis project Ga0187854, IMG submission 132445) | Peatland microbial communities from SPRUCE experiment site at the Marcell Experimental Forest, Minnesota, USA - June2016WEW_6_150 | ecosystem: Environmental > Terrestrial > Soil >...
ACACAAATATGGAAGAGAATAACGTCCCATATTGGGCTATCCTGGAGTTAATGGGGCATAGAAGAGTGGGGGGGAAGATTTCTGAAACCGTGATCGGCGGAGTGACCTTTCTCAGGATAGACATACCCACGGTGCAAGGTGGGTTTATGACTCAACTCTATTCCCCCCAGGCCATTTATTGTATCACCCCGACGACAGAGGAGATCGCTACCAGTGTCGCCAAGTATAATCAACCCGAGCCGGTTTATCGCTTCGAAATACCTCAGCATGCCTCACCGGAAAGAGAGGAGGACTAGAGATGCTTGGCTTTAGAGCCACCGAATCATGAGATTTAGGGAGATATCCCGGAATATTCCTCGAGTAGAAGTGTAAGACATGGTGGAAACGGGTGGTCATACTTGGCAGCCCAGAAAGCAGGAGGTTTTAATATAGTCGAAGTGCAAGTGCCTGTACTGGAACCAGCCGAAGTCAGCTTAATTCTGCAAAAACGAATTAAAAAGGCACATATCCATCACAAAGATGGCAACCCTTTGCATAACACCTGGAATAACTTCGAGGTCCTCTGCACTAAATGCCACGGAAAAAGAGAGAAAGGGAGCAGAAAAGGCAAAAATTATTATATCGTTGTTATTTTTAAACCAGCTTTCAGACAGGATATTTTAGAGAGAGCTGGTTATAGATGTGCTGAGTGTGGGGCTTTCGTGGGCGATATTGAACATTTAAGGTGTGGCCGATGTGGTAGAGTCACCCGTAAGAAGGATGCCAGGTACTGGCAGAATGGGCAAGTTTGGTGCAAGGAGTGTTTTGATAAATGTTGACAGAAACCGCTACAAATAGCTATAAACACACACAGAAACTAACCGCTACAGGAAATTTTGGGGAAAAGTTGCTTATGTGGTTAGGGGATTTTGGGACTATATATATCTTCAAAATTCTACCGCTACAACGCTACAATTTATACCTATTTAAAGCTAAAAGGAATCGCTACATTGAAGCTAAATTTTATAGTGCCTAATCGCTACAAAACGCTACATTTAGCTATGGTTGTAGCGGTTAGCTACGGCTCATTGGTCGGTCCATTTGGGTCGATGATATGAGGCAAAAGTGCTCTATACTATTAGCAAATTTGGGAAGGAGGTGATGAATGATGGCAGGAAACAGGGTTAAGCTCTGGGGTCCGCCGGGTACCGGGAAAACACGGCGCCTTATCGAGATATGCGAGGAAGAGATATCCCGGGGGCGGAAACCGGAGGAGATAATCTTTTGCTCTTTTACTAAGGCAGCTGCCCATGAAGCCCGAAACCGGGCTATAGCCCGCTTCGAAGGCTCTGTCGAAAAATATCCCTGGTTCTCTACCGAGCACAGTATTTGCTTTCGCCTTCTCGGACTCAAGCGAAACCAGGTTCTTACCAGGCATAAGCTCCGGGAGTTTGGCCAGATATATAACTACTCTTTTTCCGAACAAAGGGAGGAGAAGGTTGATCCTGAGGAACGATACAGTGAGGCCATGCTACAGACGGTCCCTGACTATTTTGAAGCCTTTACCTCATTTATGGCGAACCGTTGCCTTGGCTTTGAGTCTGCCTACACTGAGTTTATGCATCAACAGGAGCCACCTGACGAAGGGTGGAATCGTACCAGTCTAGCTCAATATATTGAGCGCCGTGAGAGATACAAACGAGAAAATAATCTCTGGTCGTTTGACGATATGATTTCCCGGGCAATAGAGCGTGACATTTTTCCTCAGGGGGCCAAGGTGCTCATCGCCGATGAGATGCAGGACTCTAGCCCCCTACTATACCGCTTGGTGAGAAGATGGGCAAGTAAGGTAGAGAGCTATTACCTCTCTGCCGACCCGCTGCAGGCCATATACCGCTTTTCTGGAGCTGCGCCAGAGCTATTCTTTGAATTCCCCGGGGACCAACAGGTGCTTAGCCATTCTTACCGATTGACCCCCCAGGTTAAAGAGATGGCCCAGAGAATCATCGAACGTACTGGACTTCCCTTCCCCAAGTATTCTGCAGCTGATAGGACGGGCATCGTGGACAGGAAGCAGTTCGACAGCATCAAGTGGGGTGATGACGACTCTTTTCTCCTGGCTCGTACCCGGTGGCTTCTTTCCCTCTATGCCAACGAGCTGCGCGCCATGGGCGTTCCCTTCAAGACAGAGCGGGGCCGCCACAGCCCCCTAACTGACAGCCGCGGCCGGGCATTTTATACCCTGTACAAGCTCTCAGAGGGAGAGAATGTCTCTTCCCTCGAGCTGGCTGACCTTATGAAGCATACCGGCCGCCCCTGGCTGGAGTGGGGTGCCAAGAAGAGAATCAGCAACCTGGTTGAGGGGGAATACTGGATTGGCGACCTTCTCAACATGGGTGTTACTGAGGAATTTTTAACGGCTGTTGGCCACGGTGACTTCGGTGATGTGCTCTGTCGTGATTTTGACCCTGATGACCGGAACTATCTATCTCATGTTCTGAGAAACTTCGGGCGTGGCGTTTTCGAGGAGAGCCCCAAGCTGGTACTAACGACTATTCATGGCAGCAAAGGCCGGGAGAAGCCCACCGTCTACCTCTGCCCCGACCTGACCCGCCGTGTCTGGGATGGTTTCTGCCGGGACAAGAATTCGGAATCCCTGGTTTTCTATGTCGGCGTTACCCGAGCTATCGACCGCTTGGTGATTCTAAAATCGGAACAAGAGCAATCCTTCCCTTTGCCTCGGGTCCAAGAGCAAGAGGATGACGATCTGAAGTGGCTAGAATAGCCTGAAAGGGCTTGTTAGGCGGGGGGGTGGTATGATTTTACCTAAAAAGGGGTAGACAGGGCATTTTGCCCTTGGATTTAATGCCAGGGAGGGCATTCCCAAAAGAGATGGTCGATTACAGAGAACTGACAGAGAGGTTAGACCTGAGAGACTTCGTAGCCCCGCCGGGGAAAAGGGTGCCTAGCGGCGCTCGCCCTCTGATGATTAACTGCATCTACCATGATGATCACCATGCCTCATTAGGAATCTGGCCAGACCATCTTCATTGCTTTGGCTGTGGTGCTCATAAGAGCACCTTAGATTTCTTGGCTGAAGAGAATAAGCTGGATATTAAGAACGATTTCAGAGGAACGGTCGAAGTCTTAACGGCGAGGTACATGACAGGGAATCTCCCGCCGCCGAGACCCAGGGTACTACCCAGGAAAGAGCCAAAAGAGCTAAAACCGATGAATTCTGTCATTGCCCAGCGCTATCACGACAATCTCAAGGAAAAGAGGCAATGGTTCTGCCAGCGGACTCTCTCCGACCGGATAATCGACGGACAACTTCTTGGCTATGACGGCCGTGCCTTTACAATTCCCGTCTGGGATCCCAGCGGGCAGCTCCTCACCATTCGCTTCCGACGTGATGACTCACTCGGGACGCAGGGCCCGAAATACTACGGTATCGAGGGGCGTAATCAGACTTTTCTCTATAACCAGGGCGCCCTCACTGGCTCGCGTTATGTGGTTATCTGTGAGGGAGAATTAGATACACTTGTCCTCTGGCAAGAGGGGATCCCCGCCGTCTCTTCAACCAATGGCTGTGCCGGTATGGCTAGCATATGGGAAGAGGTTAAAGCCTTTTTTCGCTGCGAGCATATACTTATAGCGTTTGACCAAGACGAAGAAGGAAGAAAGCAAGCTGTGAAGCTACTACGGATAATCAACGGTACAAGTCGATACCAAGGCCGAAAACGTGCCGTTGCCCTGAGGTGGGATAAGAGACTGGGGAAAGATATCACTGAGCTGGCCCAGAAGAAGGGCATCGGATACGTGAGGGAAATGATTTAGAGGAATTTGAACTATGATTACGACATCATTTAAATTCAGTAAGAATATACCTCAGGATGCACTTGTCATTGATGTCACCTCAAACAGTGGAGAGTGGCGAGATCTCAGTCCCTTTGTTCTGCCGGCGCCGCCAGCCAGGGTATTCGAAAACCTATGGCAGTTCAGTAAGGTGTATGCCATTCATCTGGGGAAAGACGGTTTGCCTACTCCAGAATGGTTCAGGTGGAGAGACAAGGGATTTGCCGATCCCAGACCGCACCGGTACCCCATGGGTAAGGGTGCTATTCCAGCCTATTCTTTCTGGAATGGCGAAGAGCTAACCTATATAGATGCCCGCAAACAAATCTACATTCCTGAATATAAGAAAAACGTTATACGCACTGATGCCTTCAAGAAGTTGCAAAAGCTTTACAAATCTGGAAGGGACATAGTTCTGCTCGACTATGATGCCTATGACTACAAGGCGATGGGTAAGACGCTCAAGAATGTCGTTCATGACCCGACCAGAAAAATGGGGCATGCCTTTGTGCTGATTATGATGCTAGAAAGAGAGAGGAGTTTTAATGTCAGACTTAGATAACATGACTCCGGCCGATCTCGGTCTCCCGGAGAAGTTTAAGAGTTTTCGGTCTTTTCAAGTTGAGACTATCGGAAGGATTGCCCAATCTGAGAAAAAGGTTATCCTCTGTCAAGCTCCTACCGGAAGCGGGAAGACGGTATTGATGGCTGCCCTGGCAAAATATCTCAACACCCGTGTCCTGTACACTTGTTTCACTAAGCAGCTGCAGCGACAGGTCGTCGATGACTTCCCTTACGCGGTGGAATTAAAGGGCAGAGCTAACTATCCCTGCCTTAAATTCAATAACCTGACGGCTAACGAGTGTACTGTTAAGAAGGGTAATACCAATTCGGAACTATGTAAGGTGTGTCGATATGAAGGCTGCACTGACCGAGGTGCGAGACGTAAAGTGAAGGAATGTTCTTGTAAGGGCGTGTGCCCCTACCTTCAACAAAAATCTCTTGCCAAATCAGCCAGCTTGGCAGTCTTAAATACCCCCTTCTTCCTCCATGAGGCCAATTTTGCCGGCGATTTCTCCGGGTGGCCATGGGTCATTCTCGATGAGGGCGATCTTAGCGAGAGCTCGCTGATGAGTTTTATTGAGGTTTCTATTAGTAAAGCCACCATCCGCAGGCTGAGGCTACAACCACCTCGAAAGACAGTTGAAGAGGACTGGATCCGGTGGTGTGAGGAATTTGCTATTCCGACAATAGACAGTCGCATTAAGGAGCTCGGTGGGGCCGATGCGGACCCCTTCAGTAGTATCAGGGAAATGAAGGATATGGAGCGTCTCAACAGGAAGCTCAAATGGCTTATTGAGGAAGATCTGAGAAACTGGGTATTTATCCCCTCTGACTTTAATTGGACCTGGAAACCAGTCTTTGTCTCGAGATACTCGGCTAAAAGGCTCTGGGAACATGGTGAGCGCTTCCTGGTGATGAGTGCTACCATCATTTCGCCTGAGCAGTTTGCCCGTAATCTAGGGCTCAAAGAGAATGATGTGGAATTCATTGAGCTGCCATCTTCTTTCTCCCCGGAGCGCCGGCCAATTTACTTCATGCCATCTGCCGATATGACGCATAAGAATAAAGAGCAAGCCTGGCCTCAAATTGTGAAAGCTATGGATAGAATCATTGCCAAACATCCCAATGAGAAGGGCTTAGTCCATACCGTCTCCTACCCGCTTGCCCATTACGTCTTCGAGAATTCTCAACACCAGGCACGCCTCTGCCAGCATGATACCGAGAGTCGCACCTCCGCCCTAGAATCATTCAAGGCGAGCCCGGAGCCGTTGGTTATGGTATCTCCATCTATGGAGAGGGGAGTTGATTTACCCAACGGTCTTTGCAGTTTTATTATAATCCTGAAAGTACCTTACCCTAATCTTGGCGATATCCAGGTTTCCCGTCGTCTCTACTCTGCCAGTGACGGTCCGCTCTGGTATGCCGTGCAAGCCATACGTTCGATTGTTCAGGCAACTGGCCGGGGAATGAGGTCGTCTACAGACCACTGTGAAAGCTATATCCTTGACGGAAATTTCGCCCGGCTATTCGCCGAATATCATGACCTATTCCCATCCTGGTGGAGGGAAGCTATTGTATAAAGAAGGAGGCAAGATATGTGGAGACCTAAAGACTGGAAGAGTCCTAAGCCAGATGGCTACCAGGATGAGTTATATTGTGATATAGGTGAACGTGATAAAGGTAAGTATGAGCGAGGCGCTAATGCCATGCTTAGGGCATTAATAAAATGGCTGGAGGAAGACTGTACGGAATGCCCCGGTTTTCACCATACTAACAGAGAATGCCCAAAGTGGAAGAAGAAACTACTTAAGTAGGACCAAGCGAAAAGCCAAGTGAAGGGAGGAGAGTGATTATGACACTGGATGAGATTAAGGCAAGTCTAGTCGGACAAACAATCGTCGCTGTGGAAGCCGACGCGTGGGACGACAGCAGAGGGTGGCTTACAAATGCCTTCAGTGTCGTCATCCACTTATCCAATGGTCTCGTACTTGACACCCTTGAGGAACCACTGTTGGTGGATTTTCTGAGGATAAGAGGGGGATAAGAGGAGGAATGATGGACAGGAAAAGATTGGTACAAAGCGGGCGTATTTCAGCAGCCATCCTTGGGTTATGCGCACTCATCTATAGCTCCTCGGAGCTATCGCGCCTCATTTGGATCTTTATGCATACACCGCACGAGGGTTACTCTCTAGAATGGTATCAGCGCTATCCAGCGTGGACATTCCCGCTAGAGATGTCATTCGTGGTCATTGGTGGCTTACTTGCGTGCTACTACCTCATACGTCTTTTCAGTAAAATTCTGAGGAGAGCGACCAAAGGAAGTTCCGGAGAACAAGGAGGTGAGTCGTGAAGGCAGAACTTGAACCGGAAGGCGTGGAATATCGCGGCGTCCGCCTCATTTCTGAAACCGAGGAGGAGAAGCAAGTACTTGAGCGTATTTGGCAAGAGTGCGGCCGTCCAGTAATGTTTGTTAGAAATGCCAAATTTGATTCTACCCTCGTTGGTGTTGTGTTTCTTAGACCGAATGGGAATGCGGAGCTTGTGGTGGCTCCGACATCGGAGGTGAGCCATGTTTGAGGAAACTATTAAGAATCTGAATAAGGAGCTCGAGGACCTTCGTGCCAAGCACAACAAGTGCTACGAGTTAATGGAGAATGTGCAGGACAAAGAGAAAAAAGGGAAGCTCGCTGCCCAGCATTATATCCTCGGTAATGCCATAGACAGAGCAGCTATCTGTCTTACCATTCTAAGCGACCAGGTACCCATGGAAGTATCAGGAGACTTTCTCACTGTGAAATTCACTCTTCCTAACTCTTTGCCAAAAGGGAAAGTGGAGCCAGGGCAAAAACTACTACTATGACTGAGAAATTATGCTTCATCTGTCAAAGCGACAGATATGTGGACGACCATCACTATGATTGTGTGCGGGGTGCAATAAGTAAAGAGACCGTACCCCTCTGTCGCCGATGCCATACCACATACCATACCTGGGGAGTTTCATCATTTTCACCAGATACAACAGCCAAGGCGATAGAGGTGGAAAACAAGCGGCGGGAGATATTGCGGTCACTACCTGCTGGCGATCCTCATTATCGCAACCTGCCGCCCCTGAAGATTGAGGATGTGAAGCGGTCGAGGTACTGGTATAAGAAGCATGGCCTTACACCTCCAAAACCTGCCCCTAAAAGTAAAGAAAGAAGTTTTAGCTTACCCAGTAATCCCGTCCTTTGTGGTGAAGACTGGCTGGATCAACATCAGAGAGACTATAGCATGGCCGATATCGAGGCACTTTCGATAGAGGTTAGCTATGATGGAGGTCATTTTAGCCCTATTCCTGTGGCAGCCAAGAAGGGCACGGTCAAGGAGCTGATGGAGGGATTAAAAAGTGACTGAGGTGACTACTCCGTCAGCTAAAGCAGACGGCTTCTACGGATTGGATACCGAGGCTCGCTAGTCCACGAGCCAGAATATTCAGAGAGGCGTTATGGTCACGATTGATTATGAGGTTACAACAAGGGCAGGTGAAGACTCTATCGGAAAGCGTGAGCTGTTGCCTATGACCACACCTGGAGCAATCCTGGGATGTGTAGCTGGGATTCACGGCCACAAACTTCCTACCAGCACTTTCAGCCTTGTAGGAAAGATAGGCAATGAATTGGCTCCAGCCAGCATCGGAGATAGACTTAGCCAGGCAATGGTTATGCAGCATACGACTGGTATTGATGTCTTCCACACAGATGACCCCAAACTGGCTCACAATTCGATGGGAAAGTTGATGGGCAAAATTAGATCGCCTATTGGCGATGCGCTCATGGATATGCGACACAACCTTTTTAACCTTTCTTCTCTCAGGTGTTCCCTTCTCCAGTCTGGACAGCTTCCTCTGTGCTTTAGCCAATACCTTTTCGTCAGTCCTGAAGAAGCGAGGATTAACGATAATTTCACCAGTAGAGAAGGTAGCAAAGGATTCCAGGCCCACATCAATACCAACTGCCTCATTGCACTCGGGAAGTGGTTCTGGCTCCACCTCACAAGAGAAACAGGCATACCACTTACCTGTGGGACTTCGGCTAATGGTGAGTGTTTTGATACCACCTTCAATAGGACGATGGAGTCTAATCTTGACATCGCCAATCTTGGACAATCTAAGCCTACCATCGATAGAGAATCCCGATTGTGTGTAGGTAAAACTGTCATACCAGCCAGTGCCACGGAATCTAGGGTAGCCAGGCTTTTCACCAGCCTTGACACGTCTGAAGAAGCTCTTGAAAGCGAGATCAATCCTCACTGCCACATTCTGGAAGATTTGGCTATGCACCATAGACAAAGAGGGACGTTCTTGCTTCAACTTGGGCAAAGTCTTAATTTGGTCATACATCGAAATAGACTGATTATTTTGTTCCCACGCATTCTTACGCTCTTCAAGAAAATGGTTGTAGAGCCAACGGCACTCATCAAGGGTATGCTCCATCTTAGTTACCTGTCCTTGAGTTGGATACACTCTATATTTAAAAGACGTCTTATGCACAAATATACTATAGCACAAATTATGAAAGGAAGCAATGACTGAGATAAAGAGGCTTTCCTACTCCATGGTTAGAGCTTACCTTGATTGCCCCCAATTTTTTTATTATCGCTACATACGAAAGTACCCCGCTGTTCTAGAAGGTAATATGTTGGCTGGGCGTGTTTATCACCATGGAGTGTCTTATGGTCTCAAAAGGAGAAAGGCAGGCGAGTTAGTCTCATTAGCTGAGGTTAAGGATCTGATGAGCGACCGCTGGGAGTCCGAGACGAGAGAGAAGGTCTATTACGAGAATCTCGAGGAGCCTCAAATAGAAGCAAGGCAGGTTAACTGGGGTGAGTATGACCCAGGTAAATTAAAAGATACCGTACTGAAATTGGGCGCCCTCTATGTCAGAACTATGGTACCTAACCTACAGCCGATTGCTGTCGAGGAGAGAATTGAGGGTGTCGTCGGCGGGGTTCCCTTCGTTGGTTATCCAGATCTAATAGTTCCCGGTCCCGGAGTAATTGACCATAAGCTCGCCACTCGAAAAGCTACCCAGGAATTCATTAACAAGGATATGCAGTTTACCTCCTATGCTGCTCTACTCCGTAAGCCGATATGGGGAGCTTGGCACCAGGCCCTCAATCAAAAGAAGCTCAAGATTAATCCCGTAACTACTACAAGAAGCCAGGGTGACATTGCTTGGTTTAGTCATTTAGTGACCAAGGTATGGCGCGGGATAAACACCGGCATCTTTGTGCCGAATCCCCTATGCTGGCGGTGTGGTCCTAAATGTGTTTACGAGATGGAGTGCCGAATACTAATGGAGGATTAAATGAAAAAAGAGGAAAGACTACCATATCTGATTCTCACTGAGGTTCATTATGGAAAGCATGATCTTGGTAATGCTACCCTCTGCTCATTCTGTAAGTATGGCCAATGGGAAGGCGACAGTTGTTGCGAAGGGTATTATGAGTGTATGCATCCTGTAGGGGAAATAAGAGAAAAATGTGCTGAGAAATTCCAAGATAATCCTGGCAATGGCGTTGACTGCTGGGCCTTCCGCCCACTCTATAGTCAAGAGGATTGTGTGGATATGGTGGGGGTATGGCTAATTGGACGAGCGGTGGACATGACCAATGTACCGGAGCGGAGAAGGAAGTGAATGACTTCGACCTCTCTCAGGTGGGTGATGAGGTAAGACGCTTAAACCCGGACGTCTTCCAGGAAAAGCCTAAGAAACGTAGCAAATATCGAAACATCAGACAAGAGGCTGCAGGCATGCATTTCGATAGTGGAAAAGAGGCTGAGGATGCCTATAAATTCATGGTGGGAGTGAGAGCTGGTGAATATCTAGTGTATTTACATCATGTGACGGTCTCTCTCCCCGGCAATATCAAGATGGAGCTTGACCACCTCTTAATAAATAACCAGTTAGAAATTGAGGTTTTTGACAGCAAGGGCGGTGATGCTACCGTAACAAGAGATTGGAAGAATAAGGCTAAGCTCTTCAAGGCGACCTACGGCAAAGAAATTAGAATCATTTGAGAGATATTTCCTGGGAAATAGAGGAGGCCAGCGCAAATGCTGGCCTCCTCTATTTCTACTTTTCTGCCCAAGCGGGCTTAAAGTTCCTAGGGGTTTTAGACGGCGGGTTTTGATAACCAGTAAGTCGTGAGAGACCCGATGATGGTACCCACCAGACCAATCATTAATTTAGAAAAGTCTGCGTCAGTGGTACTCTGCAGAGAGCACCAAAGCATGAAACTAGCCATCGCCAGTAATCCTAGACTAATGGAGAGTCTTCCGAGCTCTTCGATATCCTTGTTTTTTTTACGCATCGTGGCATTCCTACTGGATCCTGATGATCCTCTCCAGGGCAATCCATAGTATCTATGTGGCTATCCTTTTCTCCAAATATCTTTGCTATCAGCCAAGTAGAGGTATTACCAGCTCGTGTACCTCTCAATACCTTTGGTATCTCCACTACCTACTCCTCTCAGTCGCTAAGCTTCTCCCACTATTCCTTAAACACCAGCTACTACTTCGGTGTCTTTGAGGTATCCGTTGGTGTTGTTGGAGTGGTCGGAGAAGACAGGTGAAGTATCCCTGTCGTCACAGCTTCCACCTTTTGGGCCACACCCGTCTTTTTCCACCACAGCTCGTATGTCGCGATTGCTTCTACCAGCACGATGAGAGCACTGGAAATCCACGTTTTGGTAGCCAGGTCTCCGCGTACCACACAAGTAATAGCCGCTGCTGCAGCACACGACACAAAAGCTACGACCGACCGCAACCACGTTGCCCAAGTTCGCTGTTGAATAACAGCGATTATCAAGGGCATGAAGAAGCCGACGACCAGCGCCCACATTATTGTGTCAGGGATGACACCTCCACTTGCTGATGGCTCCCCGCTCCCGGCTGCCATTACTGGTGCAGCTAGGAACAACAGCAACATGGCGAGGGCTACCACCAGGGCTACTAAGAACACCTTCCGTTTCATAGTACCTCCTTCTTTTCTCCTCTATTATGCCCGAGGAGGGTCTTTTATAATTATACTCCAAGCCTACTACCGGTGCATGCTCCCGGTTCCCACCCGCACCTCATGATGCCTAGCATCACTCACCATCCGCTGGTCCTCAGCCTGGAGAACTCCAACTCGGTCTCTTTAGAGTAATCCCGCAACTGTGGCTTTAGGCAAGATATTTCCACAGGATGGTGCAGATGGAGGCGGCAACACCCCGTTACTCTTCATGATGGTCACTTTTATCTTCACTATATGTGCCGGCCAATTTTGAAACCCGGCATAGAGATAGTTACTGTTATAGGCAAGAGCATCGCAATAGTTCTGGTCTCCAGTCCAGGTTTTCACTGTCGTCATGGTAGCCGGGTCTATCTTTACTACCTGCCCCGGGTCATTGTAAATTGCAACATAGATATAGGTGCCATCAGAGGCAAGAGCATGACAGTCATCCTGGCCAATGTCTCCAACCCAGGGGCTGCCCACCGTAAGCATGGTAGCCGGGTCTATCTTTACTACCTGCGCCGGCATTGCTTCAATCCCGGCGTAGAGATAGGTACCGTCATAGGTGAGAGCGCCAGTTACCCCTATGCCTCCAACCCAGGGGCTGCCTACCGTAAGCATGGTAGCCGGGTCTATCTTCACTACCTGCGCGTTGGGATTGCCAACCCCGGCGTAGAGATAGGTACCGTCATAGGCAAGAGAAGTACAGTAATTCTGCCCCGAAGCTCCAACCCAGGGGCTGCCTACCGTAAGCATGGTAGCCGGGTCTATCTTCACTACCCTTGGCAGGATATCGAGAGACCCGGCATAGATATAGGTGCCGTCATGGGTAAGAGAAGCAATGTGCCTCTGTGGATATACTCCAACCCAGGGGCTGCCCACCGTAAGCATGGTAGTGGGGTCTATCTTCACTACCTGCCCCGGGTCAGTGTTAAACCCGGCATAGAGATAGGTGCCATCAAAGTCGAGGGCATAACATTGGTTCTGGCCACTTGCCCCAGTCCAAGTTAGTACCGTCTCCATGGTGGTGGGGTCTATCTTCACTACCTGCGCCGGGGAGGTGTTAAGCCCAGCATAAATATAAGTGCCGTCAGAGACTATAGCCCGACAATCACCCTGACCGGCAGCTCCATTCCACTGACCCATCCTCTTCTCTCCTTACGAAGTTCTTTCCCAGTAATACGGTCCATAAGGACAACGGCGCACTAATCTCCAGGTGCCGTAGCCATATATTTGTGCTGGATTATCCTTCCCATCCATTTGCGCCACGTATGCTCCAACTGGGATAACTCCAGTTGAGGGCGCAGGTGAGGGAGGTACAGGCGTAGGGCTGACTGGGTTAAATTGAATATAGTGAGCATCATAGCCACCTAACTGTTTGAATACCCCAATTGCCTGAAAAGGCATATAATATCGGCCGCTACCTCCCCAGCTCATTCCCCAGGAGTTTTGTCCATAGAAGAGGGCTGTGGTTTTGTCATATCCCGCCAGTATTGTCTCATGCCCTCCGGCGACACTATCTGCACTTGATACGGTAGGTAGTTTGCCATTACTGGCAATATTCATCCACTTATCGAACCAAGGTGTTCCGATTGAGACAAGATATCCACTGGCTAAGGCAGAACAGATTCCGTCTACTCCATCCACGCACCTAAAGTAAGCAAAATTAGGGTATTTGGTAGCCTGTGCCTCTCTTGTAGATGAGGGGGCACTCTGGTCAAGTTTTGTGGGGTCATACAGCCAGAAGTGCTCTAACAGGCAGCCCATTTTAAGTAGCCAGTCCAGGGCGTCTCCAGGCTCACAACCGGCATCCTGAGTAAGTTTTCCCTCAATATACCGCGCACCGTTGTAAATCCACGTGGGGGAAAACCACTCTGTAAATATCTTGAGTTTCTTGGCTACCGAGCCTACATTAGCTCCTACTCCGAAGCCGACGCAGCTACCCACATTGCCTTGGTCTCTTACATTAGGTAGGTATTGACTTAAATCTACCTTATCAGGGACTTTAATTGCTGTCTTGTGAAGAAAATCCCGGTGGTCGAATTTATCTTTAACCCATCCTAATTTTTGATTGGGCATTTATACCTCCAAGTTAGCTACTGATTTACTCATCTTACCTTCTCGTATTAGTGAAATAGCCCTGAAGCGATCTGTACTACTTGTGCCGGGAAGATGATGAACCCGGCATAAATATAAGTGCCATCATAGGCTAGAGTCACACACCAATTCTGTATGGGGGTTCCAGGCCAGGTGGCTACCGTAGTCATAGTGACAGGGTTTATCTGTACCACTGGTGCGGGTGGTGGCAGCCCGGGAACATACCAGAGTCCGGCATAAATATAGTTACCGTCAAAGACCAGAGCATCACAAAAATTCTGACCACTGGCCCCAACCCAGGGGCTCCCCACCGTAGCCATGGTAGAGGGGTTTATCTTCACTACCTGCGCCGGGGAGGGAGCGAGTCCGGCATAGATATAAGTGCCGTCAAAGACCAGAGCCTTACACTCATTCTGGCCGCCAGCTCCAGTCCAGGTAGCTACCGTAGCCATGGTAGAGGGGTTTATCTTCACTACCTGCGCCGGGGTGGTGTAGAATCCGGCATA
>Ga0187854_10002935_pt1 | contig 13968 bp, 14 predicted proteins | sample June2016WEW_6_15_FD_132445 | JGI IMG/M metagenome (GOLD analysis project Ga0187854, IMG submission 132445) | Peatland microbial communities from SPRUCE experiment site at the Marcell Experimental Forest, Minnesota, USA - June2016WEW_6_150 | ecosystem: Environmental > Terrestrial > Soil >...
ACGTTTCTGGGAAAGAGAGCTTTTCGATCGCCTTATAATGGCGTGCGTTTCCGCTGAAACAATTACATACTCTGGGCTTGTACAAAGCAAAAAAATCATTATGAACTAAATCAATAGGCATTTCTATTTATTAAAGCGGGGGTTCTTCCTGAGTGCCTCGCCGGAGACGGTACGGCGGACCTTGCAGGAAGAGTCCTTGATTGTTCCCTCAAGGAGGGGAGGACTCAAAGGGTTTGATAATAATGTATTCCAAAGGGCGAGCGGCTTAAAAGCCTCGGAATATATGGTGCCGGCGGTCGGAATCGAACCGACACGTCCCCAGGGGACACGGGATTTTGAGTACTTTTCAAGCCGTTTTCTTCCATCTTTCAACCCTCCGAAATTACACCTAATCTCTTGTATTCACTGAATTTAATAAATTTATCAAAGTCAGGTGGAGTCAGGTAGAGTCAGGTGAAAAGAAAGGCTCACAGGCACAATTTGGGCACAATTTGAGGATAATTCATTGCGCGATTCTCGGGTTTGAAATTCATCCGGAAGCCTGCAATGCTTCAGGAAATCATCCTCTCTGTAGGAAGTGCTTCGGCCGGGAGAATGAAGAGGCTACCATTCTGGCCGGGGAAGGGAAGTCAAGAAGGCATAGTGAGTGCGAGGCATGGTTTATCCGCAAGAGCAACCGGCAGAGGTTCTGCGAGAGGTGCAGCGGGGGGAATAGGCGGGCAAGGGGCAGGGAAAGACAAAGTTGTTTTTATCATGCCACAAACAAGCCAAAAACCTAACGCGTTAGTAAAAAAACAAATGAAATCAGGAGATTCTAAGGTCGATTTTGGCAGGTGGTTATGATATCATTACCAGAGGAAAAAAGTCTTGAATTTTGGCTCAAGTTACGATAAGTAAAGAGATATAGAGCCCTGGCCGTAACCTACTTGCATATTCGTGACTACTTTAATATAATCGGGTTAAATCCCCGGAGAAACGAATAGGCGAGAGTCTCACACCTTTTCAGAAAATGATTTGGAATTCCGATACATAAGAGGAATACGCTCGCGCACTGGAGGGGGTATGATTATTAGTATCGTAAATGCGAGCGCCATCATAGTGGCGCAACAATTCAACCCTTCAATAATTACACAGTTGTGGCTGGTCAGGAATGAAATTCTTTCAGCGGATGATTTTAGAGAGGGCTGCATCTCCTCTCCAATGGTTTCGCAAATTAATTCGCGAGAGTTTTCTCTTTTAACATTGCCTGATCGTCTTCAATTTACTCCTAATGATGTCGCGGGCGAAAATGGGAATTTGGTTACAACAAAATTAGGCGGCATTGTGTCCAGGCTCCCGCATACTCCTTACAGTGCCATTGGCCTTAATTTTACGTGGCATCTGGATCCTGAAGAGACCGGAATAGGAGAATTTAGTAGATCAATCTTCTATCGTGACACCTCCTTGTTCAGAGAATTTGATACTGAAGATGCACGTTACGGTGGCTATTTAAGTAAAAATGTTTTGGGGTGTAGGCTAAAATTGGATATAAAGCCTATTATCATGAGCATTCCGACAAGAAAGGATTATCTGCAGTTTGCTTTCAATTTCCATCTGGATCTAAGCGGGGATAATCCGGTAGAGGAAATATTGTCATTATTGACTCGATGGAATGAGGCAAAAGGGTTATCCTCCCGAATTGTTGGGACCGTTCAGAGGAGCTAATTATGAAAAATACATTACCTGTGGAAAAGAATTCGTATCCATTTTTTTTATATTGCAGCGACCTTTCGCGCTTAAAGAAGGCCGGAACCGCGCCAAGGTATGAAGAGAGCTTTTTTGATAGCAGTGAAGATGAAACAAGAGTCGCAGAATTCGCCCTTTCGACGATGTTTGAGAATGATCTTGCCCCCACCCTAAACAAATTTCGGTACCGGTATCCTAGGACGAGTAACCATTTTAGTCGATTATTATTGGATATCCTTTTGCGTTTAAGGTGTTCTTGGACAACCGCTAGGTTTGAGAATGTTTCGAGTCCCAGTCAAGAAGTTTCCATTCCAAGCGAATTAGTAAATAATCTTTTACGGGCTCCCAACATGAAGACTATATCTGTCTCTCCGGCTCTGAAAGAAAACTGGGAGAAAATGAAAAATGAATATATTGCCCCCATGACAGCCAGTTTATTATTGTGGCTTGAATCCAGTCCCGAAGAAAACGATGGAGAATAACGAAATAAAATTCTATTGGCAATGCACTTCGCAATTGGCTCAAGGTGATATTTTCGGTCTAGACCTTGTCGCCCCATATGCTGATAGGGAAATAAGAATATTCCGAACGAAAGAGGGCTTTCATGGATCGCTAGTTTTTGCTTCCAGTTTTGAAGCCCGGATTTGGGATTATAAAGAATTAACGGACACATTAGAAGGAATTGAACCACACCAAAGGCTGTGGCCTTTTGAAACAAACCCGCAAGGGTTGCGAGAGATGGTAATTGTTTACGCTGATTTATTAAAGTTTTTTATTCTGGCCTCGCAAACCTGCGATGTAAGCGGGCCTAAATCTAAAAACTTTGCGATCATTCTGCCCATAGTTACCATCGCCAGTTTCATTACGAACGAAAAATTGCCTATCGGTCTAAAAGGGGGTGAATTTTCCGATCCTCCAAAATGGGCCACAATAATAGATGTCCTATGCAGTAAATTAGGGAAAATTCCCGATTCTTTGATGAGGGATCCACTTTCTCTTCCTGGGGAAATCCATACGCTTCTTGAAGGATGGAATCCCACAATTAAGAAGGATAGAGAAATTAAGAGTCAGATTCGCAATTCTCTTAACGCAGCAAGAGATAACAAAAAATCATATATATATTATCTCCCCCCGAGAGGGGAATTTAAAATGCCGGAAGGATTTGTGGACTTTTGCAGGCCCTACATTCTTCCGATTCAAACTATTCAAAAACTGCAAGATTATCGAATCGTCAGCTTACATAGTCCTTATCGTGAGGAATTTGGTCAAAAATTGGGCCTTTTTCTTTCAAGGGTTGCAACCCCTGCCCCTATAAAAGCTCCTGAAATTTGATACTAGTCTTTATTTTGACCCTCCATCATTCTCACATATGTCACTTTTGTAATCAAAAACAGTCTGTATCATTCCTAATCCAAGCAACAGATGGTGCCTAATGATGGTTTAAAATAATTTATTGACAGAATGTGCCGGAATTCATAAGGGAGGGGCTTGATTGGATTCTTGCCAAATACCAGAAGGAGCTAAAGAAATCGAAAAAGAAAGAGGGTGTAAGGGATTGAATCGACCGGCGCGCGGTGTCGGGGAAGGTTCACTCTCAGCCTTCCCCCTGCCCTCCAAGTATGAATCAGGACCGTTGACTTCTTTGCCGGTAGGAATATAATTTAAATGAATTTCGGCGCTCCACTGCTTTGTTAACCGCTACCCCGCGAGGTGGGTGTATGGCTTGAGGTCATTGAGCTCCATTTCTAAAAGGAGATGGGGCGTTTTATTTACCTCTCGCCCTCTTCACCTTGGCCGGGAACAGGGCGGCAATCCCAGGGCAAATACCTTGGGGAATAGAAAGACTCATTGAGGATGAGCCAAATAGTTAACATCACTATTCCACCGATACCGTAAGCAAGGGGGCTGAGAAGACGACGACATGCTTGATGAGGAAGCAATACTCACAGGGCTGAAGAAATTCGCCGAGGCAGTAACGGCCAAGATGACACAATTGACCGTTGGCGAGCCTGAAGACCAGCTTCGCGCCCCGTTTGAAACCTTCATGGAGGAAATCGGCAAGGGGCTCAAGCAGAAGGTGATCTGTACCGGCGAAACCAAGTTGCCCGGGCGCATTGGCAAACCCGACTATGCCGTTCATTCAAACAAGCTGCTATCCGGCTATGTAGAACTGAAGGCCCCGGGGATCGGCGCGAACCCCAAGCGGTTTACCGGGCACAATCGCGAGCAATGGAAGCGATTCCAAGCTATACCGAATATTATCTACTGTGATGGCAACGAATGGGGCTTGTACCGCAACGGCGAAGCCGTCGGCAAACTTGTCCGACTCTCTGGAGATGTGACAGCGGATGGCAAGAACGCCGTCGAACCAAATGATGCCAGGGCCTTATTAAATCTGTTGACCGACTTCCTTTCCTGGCAGCCGATCATCCCCAAAAAGGTCGAGGACTTGGCCAGTCTGCTCGCTCCTCTATGCCGAATGCTTCGGGATGACGTAACTGAAGCCCTGGAAGACCCACAATCACCCCTGGTGCAGCTTGCTACGGACTGGCGACAGCTGTTATTCCCTGACGCGAGCAATGAGCAATTTGCTGACTCCTATGCGCAGACCGTAACCTTTGCGCTTCTGCTTGGTCGAAGTGAAGGGGCGGATCCTCTGACCCTGTCCAGTGCTGAAATAGCCTTGGCTGCCGAACACAACCTGCTTTCCCGAGCGCTCCAAGTATTGACCGACCCAAACGCTCAGGCGGAAATCTCCGCTTCGTTGAACTTGCTCATCCGCGTAATCGGTGAAGTGCCTCAGAAGGCGATGACCGGCCCAAAAGACCCGTGGCTTTATTTTTACGAAGACTTCCTGGCAGCCTACGACCCGCAATTGCGGAAAGATACGGGTGTGTATTATACCCCCGTTGAAGTCGTCCACGCTCAGGTGCGCCTTATTGACGACCTCTTGATGAACCAATTTGGCAAGGCCCTGGGCTTCGCCGACCGAGAAGTGGTGACACTTGATCCAGGCATAGGGACCGGGACATACATTTTGGGCGTCATCGATCATGCCATGACCAAGGTTAAGACCCAGCAGGGACCCGGGGCTGTGCCGGGCCAGGCAACGTCTCTTGCTGGGAACATCTACGGTTTTGAAATCATGGTTGGGCCATATTCCGTGTCTGAGCTTCGCGTAAGCCGTGCCCTTCAAGGTAGAGGCGCGAAGCTGCCGCCCGGCGGAACGCATGTCTACCTGACAGACACACTGGAGAGTCCCCATACCACCCCGCCACAACTCCCCCTGTACCTTCAACCGATTGCCGAACAACACAAGCGAGCGCCGGAAGTCAAGGACAAGGTGCCCGTAATCGTCTGCCTTGGGAACCCCCCTTATGATCGGCATGAGGCAGCCGACGAAACCAACAGGGCCCGCACCGGCGGATGGGTTCGCTGGGGTGACGATGGACAGGGAACGGGCGCTATCTTCAAGGACTTCTTGGATCCCGCAGTCAAATCCGGACATGGCGTCCGTGTCCATAACCTCTACAACCTGTACGTTTACTTTTGGCGCTGGGCGTTATGGAAGGTCTTCGAGCATACCACGGCAGCTGGTCCGGGTGTGGTGAGTTTTATCAGCGCGTCCAGCTACTAGGATGGCGACGCATTCTGTGGTATGCGCGAGCATATGCGCGGTCTGTGCGATGAAATCTGGATTCTTGACTTGGGAGGCGAAGGGCGCGGAACACGTAAAAATGAGAATATTTTTGCCATTCAAACACCGGTGGCAATAGCTGTTGCTGCCAGCTATGGGAAAGTGGATAGGAACATACCTGCCAAAGTCCACTTTGCCTCGATTGATGGCACGCGCGACGAGAAGCTTAAGACACTGGATGCTATTCAAGACTTCAAAAGCCTTCTATGGGAAGATTGTCCCGATGGCTGGCAAGCGCCTTTCCGTCCGGGCGGGACAGGCAAGTATTTCGACTGGCCACTATTAAAGGACCTTTTCCCGTGGCAACAGGTGGGGGTCAAGGCTGGCCGTACCTGGGTTATCGCACCGGACGCCGACACGCTGGAGAAGCGATGGCGGACACTTTGCAGCGCCGACAAGAATAAGCGGGCGGCATTGTTCAAGGACTCGCCCACGGGGTGCAAGGCCCATGACACGCCCAATCAGCTTCCGCCAACCTGGGGCAGATTGAAGGCTATTTCCGACCTGCCCAAGAGCGTACCGCCACCGGACATCATGAGGTACGCCTATCGATCATTCGACCGGCAGTACCTTTTCGCCGACGCTCGTATGTTGGACAGGCCCGGTCCTGCCCTTTGGGCGACTCGTAGCAACGAGCAGATTTATCTGACAAGCCTTTTCTCGCAACCATTGGGGTATGGGCCAGCGGTGACGGCCTGCGCCACGATACCCGATCTTGACCATTTCCGAGGGTCCTATGGTGCAAAGGCGACTATACCCCTCTACAGAGACGCCCAGGGTAGAGGGGCCAATATCCTGCCGGAGCTTTTGGGCGTGCTGGCCAAAACATATGGGCGTAGGGTGGCGCCCGAAAATTTCCTGGCCTATGTCTATGGCGTGATAGGCCAGCCCGCTTTTACCAGCCGCTATACCAAAGAACTGGAAACCCGCGAGCTTCGTGTACCCGTGACAAAGGACCCGGCCCTATTTGCTAAAGTGCGAGATGTCGGGGCGAAGCTGCTTTGGTTGCATACCTATGGCCAACGTTTTGTGCCCAAGGACTCCCATGCCGGGCAGACGCCCAAGGGGAAGGCCCGCTGTACAAAGCCCGTTCCTGGCGACCCAGGGAACTTCCCGGAAAGGTATGAGTATGATCGCTCCACTGAAACACTGCACATTGGCGACGGTGAGTTTGCCCCTGTCTCCCCAAAAGTCTACGAGTTTGAGGTATCGGGGCTGAAGGTTGTCCAATCGTGGATGAAATATCGCATGAAGCATGGAGGAGGGAAGAAGTCTTCACCCCTGGACGACATTCGGCCTGAGCGCTGGACAGGCGATTTCACAACTGAGCTTCTGGAGCTTCTATGGGTACTGGAAGCAACCCTTGCGGAGTATCCCGGCCAGGCAAAGTTACTTTCGGCCGTGGTGAAAGGGCCGTGCTTCCGCGCCGACGAACTACCGACCGTGCCGGACTATGCCCGCAAGTCCCCCGAGCCCCAGCATCAAAAGAGACTGATCGACTAAGGGATAAAATGGCCGAAAACTTGACCCAAAAGAAATAGTCACCTTTGAAGAGCTTCTTCTAAGTAATGTTTATACCCAGGAGGCCTTGGTAAATCTGCTTGTCTAATAATGAGAAAAGGCCAGGCGTGATTAGGCGCGGGAAAGATTCACTCCCGGCCTTCCCCCTGCCCTTTCCGATGAACCAGGGAGGAAGGGAGAAAAGAGATGGGCAGGACACACGAGGAAGCCAGAGCCATATTGCATAAATTTAGGTTGGAGCTAAAAGACCAATCAAAGCAAAGAGGATATGAACTTCTTCCTAAGAACATTGCCCCTGAATATGAACTTCAAATCTATGGCTTTAAAATTCCCAATACCGATAAAACCTATTTTTTTATTGTGAATACAAGCACGCTTAGAGGGGGGTTTGGGGGAATAAATTTGAGGTGGCAAAAGTTTTTTCAGAACGTGTCCTTGGAGAATTATGATTACGCCATTATTATACTAAAATCTGCAAGTCGTGGATTCCTTATCCCCAGCAAGGATTTTGAAATGTTGAAACCACTATTCAGCATTAGCCATGATAGCCGGATATTATTAGAAGAAAAGTCACCATTCTTGTCAAAATATGAATTTTTTGGATGGAAGAACTTTTTCCAGTTACTCAATCTTTGAATATGGGGAGAGAATATGAAGTAAAGCCGTAGTTGTTTTTAAACCGAATCTCCGGACGAAGTCATGAAAGAACAAAAAAACCTAAAACCTGAAGATTCCCCAAAGCGTGAGCTCGGGGCGGTGAGCCTTCATCGGGAAAGTCCTCAGGCTTTTTCTTTCACCGGTCAAAGTTTGACCGGCGCTTTTGAGAGGAGGATGGTATATGCCAGTATATCTGTATAAGAAAATTAAGAAAGATGAGGAGGAATCTTTTTTGCAAGTTAAGAAAATTAACCTGGCTGGCTATAACGCCGTATTTAAATTATGGGAAAAGAAAGGCAAGCCCTTGGAAAGGGGTTGGAACATCACTAAGGAAGAATTGATTGAATATGCCTTGGGAAAGGAAGGAGAAGTAGATATGCATTCGGCTTTAATTGACATTACTCCTTCAAGAAAGAATGAAATAAATCTCTTAGAGGTGTTGGATATCTATCTATATACGTATCGCGAAAAGAAAACTGAAAAGGCAGGATGGAGTAACTTAATGTTACGGCTCAGCGAAATTTTTGGAACGGACGTTGAATCTGAAGAAGACAAGGCGAGATTGACCAAAGAATTTCCTTTTAAAAGGTGGCCTGAAGAAAATGTTTACACTTTTCTCTACCTAAAAGGAGAGGAAGGGTCTTGGAATTGGAGCAGGCGAGGGCAGATGAATGGTGCTCTAATTTTCAAAGAAGCGGCAGCCTACTTCAAAGAATTTTTCCGTTAAGGCACCCAGGCCATTTTAACAAGTCTGACGGGCCGATCGCTTTTGAACCAAGCAGAAAAGAAGGGAGGAAGGAGAGATGGCAACCTACCAGAGGACGAAGAATTGGTATATCGATTTTATCTTTCATGGACAGCGGATCCGCGAAATGATCGGGCCCCGAAAGGGCACCGGCCGATTTGACCCTCTATTTTTGATTATGACATGGCCGTTGACTTCTTTCCCCATAGGAGTAGAATTTCAATGAATTTCGGCTCTGCACTGCTTTATTAACCCCTACCCCCGAGGTGGGTTTATGTCCTGGAGATCACTGAGACCCCGTTTCCCCAAAGGAGATGGGGTTTTCTGTTTCAGGAGGGCAAAATGGCCAAATACTTAATCCCCCTTATTTGCCTGTCACTTCTGTTTTTTTCATCACCTGCCATTGCTGAAACAAAGGTCTTTGTAGAGGAATACACCTATCAGGCCAGCGAAGCAGATAGCAAGATTTCGAGTAGGGTAATTTCGCTTGAGCAAGTCAAGAGGAAGCTACTTGAAAAATTGGGAACCTACCTCGAAAGCGAAACTCAAGTCAAAAATTTCCAGCTTACAAAAGACCAGATTGTTATCCTAACTGCTGGCATAGTCACGGCTGAAATCGTAGATGAAAAATGGGATGGCAAGACATATTACCTGAAGGCGAAGATAACGGCAGACCCGAAAGATGTGATCACTTCTATAGAGAAATTGCGCGGGGATCGCCAAAAAACAAAGGAGCTGGAGGAAACGAGCAAGAAAGCAAACGAGGCATTGAGGGAAGTTGAAAGGCTAAAAAAGCAACTGGAAATATCGAGGGTCAAAGACCCTAATCTTGGTCAATACAATGAAGCGGTGAATAGATTAAGTGCCACAGACTGGAACGAGAAGGGAACTGCATTACTAGGAGCCAACAAGTGGCAAGAAGCGAGGGTGGCATATACCAGAGCCATTGAGCTGGACCCTAAATATACGCGGGCCTATGCTAACCGTGGACTTGTCTACAGCCTTCTTGGGAACCACCTGCAGGCAATCAGGGATTACGACAGAGTCATTGAGCTGGACCCAAGAGATGAAATAGGCTATTTTGGGCGTGGAGGTGCCTACGAAAGCCTTGGAGACTACAAGCAGGCGATCAGAGATTTCGACAAGGCTATCGAGCGGAATCCTAATAATTGGGTCGCTTATAGTTGCCGTGGCAATGACTACGCCCAACTTGGGGACTACCGAGAAGCGATCAGAGATTTTGACAGGTCCATCCAGCTGGTGCCGCAGCCGCAGATTAATAATTTTGCCTATTTTGGCCGTGGATTGGCCTATGCCCGCCTTGGGGACTACCTGCAAGCAATCAGGGATTACGACAGGGCTATCGAGCTAGACCCGACAAATTCCATGGCCTATGTTAATCGCAGTTTTGCCTACCTGCAATTAAGAAATATTCCGCAGGCTCTTGCAGATTCCAACAGAGCCATCAAGCTAGACCCGACAAATTCCATGGCCTATGTTAATCGTAGTTCTGCCTATTTAGGCTTAATGAATGTTCCGCAGGCTCTTGCAGATTCCAACAGGGCTATCGAGCTGGACCCAAGAAATGCAGTGGCCTATGTTAATCGTGGGCTTGCATATGGCAGGACAGGCAATCATCAGCAGGCCATTTTAAATTTCAACAAAGCTGTCGAATTAGACCCTAGAAACGGGATGGCTTATTATGCACTAGGACTTATTTATGTAATACTGGGAAATGACTATCGGGGAATTCAGGATGTAAAAATAGCCGCAGGATTAGGCCTTAACGAAGCACAGGATTATTTAAGGGAAAGGGGGATTAGCTGGTAAACCGTCCAGAAGAGATATGATTCTTCCTTGACTCATCCTTAATAGCTTTAATCCCGGCGTCACCAAAATTTTGGTCGGACCTGGGAAACCATGAAAATTTGAAATCCATTTTGACCCCCTCAGCTCGGCCAGGGACAGGGTAGCTTCTCCACTACCTTGGGGTCAATTCACCTTGGAGTCGGGAGGAGACTCTCTGGCTCTCTTGGAATGAGGTAATGAGAGCGTTAGGAGAAAACATCCTCATAGGCTGTATAGGCGTAAATTGCCGGGGATAGGCTCTGCAGGCCGAAAGGCGGTTTTCCTGGACCGCTTTCCCCGGATAACCACCAGGCCGCTTCAGGAGGCGGGTTCATGGATAATAACAAGTCAATTGGCAATGATCAGAAGACTTACTATTACGTTGGATTTGCTGAATCTAAAATTATAAAATCCCCTGAAGGCCCGAAAACAGTTTTTGAACCTTCCGAGCTTTTCCACCCAAACCTTACCGATATAGCCATAGACATTAATTTAAACGATTACGATCCTCTAATCGAACAAAATATTGAGAAAATCGCAAAGCAGGCGCTTGAGGGCGGGTATATAAGCCTCATTGAGCTTGCCCATATTTTAGCAATGGAGGAGATTTACACCCATCTGCTTCCTGAATTGTGGGATTTTTATGGATTCACCTCGTCTACCCAAATTATGATTTTGGAATCCCATGATGAAAGAAATACCTGGATATGGTGCAAGGAAATGAAAGTCGATTCCGTTCCCAACCGAATGCAACATTGGTGCTGGTTGCTGTGGAGATGGGTAGAGACTGGGAGCGATTTATTTAAGGGCTGGCGGCCTGTCGAAAAATTAACTTTGTACGATGGAAATGAACCCGCTATTAACCAATCAGCAAAAAACTTCATTCGAGTATCCGATTTAGAGAAATTTTTTCAAAGTCACTCACGCATATGTCAAATTGATTTACCTATGCCGCAGCTGCTATCAGAAAAGGGAGATATAATTACTGCAAAGACGCCCCCGATTGGGAAAACAGGTGATCCACATTCAACTGACAGTCAAGAAAAACAGTTCGTATTTAAGAAAACAGGCCCGGGCTGGTTTATAGTATTTGATTGGAATCCCATCGGCCCCATGAAAGGAATAGGGTTCGATTACATGTATTATTGTATTGACAAATCTCCCCAAGAATATAGCAACATTGATTTATATAAAGGCGTAAATGCGGGCAGAAGTATGCCAGCGAACCGCAACCACATGCCAGTCGATGAAGAAGAATTACAGAAATTCCAGTTTGGAAATGTGGGGTCAGTTGGAGGGCGGCAAGACAAGACCGACCCCCAAACTATGATGGAAATCAGAAATAGGCTTAAGGAACTTGGAAGCCAGCGAGAAGAGGCCCAAAAGATCAACGATCTAGGCCATATTCAAAGGATTAATGATGAAATAGAGGAGATCGAAGAATATCTTGACGAAAACGAAAGAATGGGAAAGCTAGAAACCTTCAAAGACGATGAAACCAGAATTTCAGAAAGGGTGAGTAGAGCCATAGAGCGGGCTATTGATAAGCTCAAAGTGTATGACGACAAAGCCTATAATCATTTTCATGAAGCATTCAAACCTATCCGTTCCTCCACCAAAAGATACAAACCTACCACTAAAATTCCCTGGACTTTAACGTAGCCCACCCTTTTTTCTCACCGGACACTTTTTGTCCGAAAAGGACACGAAATGTCCGCCCTTCTATGACTAGGAGGACGGACTATGGTAGCTCTGGAAAACCGATTGCTGGCACCCCATGAGTTGGCGAGGGTCCTAAATGTCAGCCTATCCTGGGTTCGGACCCATGCAGCACCCTCTTGTAAAAATCGAATTCCGACAAAGAAAGTGGGGGGATTGCTTCGGTTTGACCTTCAGGAGGTGATGGGTTGGATTGAAACCCAGAGGGGAAGATTTAATCCTCCCGTGGACAAGGACACCCCGGAGGCTGACCGATGAGTGCACATGACCCTCACGCTTTTATTATCATTCGTTTTGATGCGGAAATGAAGCCGGAATTTCTCTTCCTGGCTGATTCGGACGCGGAAACGGCGCGTCTTCAGGAATGGCTTCGGAATAAGTTCATAAGCCGGCGGTCCTTCGGGAGGCCCACCAGTTCTCCGTCGAGGGCGGAAGATGGAATCAACAGAAATAACCCCTCCCAATAATCTCTCACCAGAGGTAAATCAGGAGGATCCCTTCAATAAAGATGTCTCTCTCATGGCTTCCCGTCTGAGAGGGGGATGGATAAAATTGTGGCGCAAAATTCGGGAGCATCCCTTTTATACAGAGCGGAAGGTCTTTTCCAAGTTGGAAGCATGGCTTGACCTTCTTCTCACGGCCAATCATCAGGACCATAAATTTCTCTTGGGGGGTTCGGTGATTGAAGCCAGGCGGGGAGAAGTCATAACTTCAGAGCTTACCCTTATGGAAAGATGGCGATGGTCAAAATCCAAGGTCCGCAGATTTATAAAAGGACTGGCAGATGAACGGATGGTGATTAAAAAAGCAGACAGCAAAAAGACCAGCATTCTAATAATAAATTTCGAGACTTATCAAGGAAACGAAACCGCAGAAGAACCACAGAAAGACCGCAGAAAGACCGCAAAAGATACACAATCAAGAAGAAAAGAAGGAAAAGAAGGAAAAGACCCTTCCGCGATTTCGGGGGAAATCGCTTCCCTGGTTTCAAAACTCTTTCCCTCTCCTGGAGAGAAAGAACTTTTTTACCAAGTAGGAGAGGCTATTGCTTCCACCAGGAAAACCGGAAAGGTCTCTCCGAATATTATTCTCACTCAGTTAAAACTCTGGGAGAAGTACCCGATTAATCAAGTCCATGCAGGGATACAGACCTACCTCAAGAAAGCTTGCTATGCCCCTGAGAATGGCAGGAAGGACGAAGCATATCTTTACGGCATCATCCGAAACCAGCCCGTGAAAGAAAGGTATCAGGAAATTACGCCAGCCGGGAGCGGAAGCGATTTCTATGATAAAGCTCTGTCTGATTATCACTCCGGGAAACTTAAACCCTAGGAGGCCGGGAAATGAGCCAAACTGCCTTAGGTTACATTCAGGAGAAGGGGTTTGAATACAAAAACCGGGGGAAGGAAATTATTTTACGCGAGTGCCCATTCTGTAGGGATACCAAATTTCATTTCTACGTTGACCCAGGAGAGGATGGGCTTTATTTCTGCCACAAATGCCAGGAGAAAGGAAATTTAATCACCTTGCAAAAGCATTTTGGAGACTATGAACCCCGGCGTGAAGGCGGGAATGGGTACGGAAGCCCTTCCAGGAAGCCCCAAGGAACCATAAGACAGGCTTTCCCTTCAAAGGCAAGATCAGGCAAGGGCCTTGATGAAAAGATGGCCACAGAACCGCACGGAAGGCTTTTAGGGGATCCGGAAGCCTTGCAATATATAACCGGTCAGAGGGGGATCACCCTTGAAACCGTGGAGGCTTTTAAACTGGGGCTCGAGATTGACACGGATGGAAAACGCTGGCTGACCATTCCCCATTTCCAAAAAGGGAAGTTGGTCAACATCAAATCTCGGACTCTACCGCCTGCGGAAAAGGATTTCCGGAGGATCACGGGCTACCCTTCCATTCTCTTCAATGGGGATTGCGTCGAGGGAACGGAAGAGGTTTACATTTGCGAGGGAGAGATTGACGCGCTCACCCTTTGGCAGGCAGGAATCAAAAACGTGGTGGGGGTAACGTGCGGGGCCGGGACCTTCCACCCTGAATGGATTGACCA
>Ga0187854_10002937_pt1 | contig 13947 bp, 12 predicted proteins | sample June2016WEW_6_15_FD_132445 | JGI IMG/M metagenome (GOLD analysis project Ga0187854, IMG submission 132445) | Peatland microbial communities from SPRUCE experiment site at the Marcell Experimental Forest, Minnesota, USA - June2016WEW_6_150 | ecosystem: Environmental > Terrestrial > Soil >...
AAGCAGCGCGAACGCGAGGCGGTGTGGGCGGAGGACATCGTCCAGGCCGAAGTGCAAAAGACCATGAAACGCCTGGCGGCGCACGACGTGGTGCCGACCATCGTGGCGCTGGAAGACCGTCTGAACCGCATCCGCCTCAGCGAAATGGAGCGCTACCAGGGCCGGCTGGGAAGCCTCACACCTGAGCAGCGCCAGGCCGTCGAGGCCCTGACGCGGGGCATGATGAACAAAATCCTGCACGGCCCCATCACGGAACTTAAGAGCGGCGTCGGTGAGCCGGAACAGGCGGCGCTGGTGAGGTTGATTCAGAGAATCTTTGGGCTTGGCGAGTAGGACGGGAGCACCCAGGAAGCGGCCGGGCGTGAACTGATGAGCAGGTGTAGCGCGGACCTGTTCTGTAGGTCCGCGGCTCGTCCCCTATGGGCAAGGAAAAGCCGCGGACCTACAGAACAGGTCCGCGCTACCCTTCCTCTTAGGTTGGTGACTGTTCATGACCCCTCACCCGGCCCGCGTCGGCTCGTGAAAGCGCCGGTCGCGGCCCACCCTCTCCCCAAGGGAGAGGGCGGAAATCACCAATCCCAACCCTCTCCCTTGGGAAGAGGGTGGCCGACGAAGGAGGCAGGGTGAGGGGTCTTTCCCTTGACCCTGGAGCGACTGCCCGACATTGCTTTCTGCGCTCGCGTCAGTACCCTGTTGAATGCGACTTAGTATGATAAGGTGCGGATCGACTCCCGGCTTGTGACTTGTCACCCATGAAACTCACCCTCGGCACACGCGGATCGAAGCTGGCGCAGTGGCAGGCGCAGTGGGTGCGCGAACAGCTTGCCGCCGCAGGCCACGAGATCGAAGTCCGCGTCATCAAGACCACCGGCGATAAGCTGCAGACCTTTGCGCCGGACCAACCGCTGCCGGCGTCCATCGCCGGGACGGTGGCGGAAGCTGGAACCAAGGGCCTGTTCATCAAGGAAATTGAGGAAGCTCTGCTGGCCCGCGAAGTGGATGTGGCTGTCCACAGCCTCAAGGACCTGCCGACCGAGCAGCCCGCGGGGCTCGTCCTGGGGGCCGTGCCGCAGCGAGAGGACGCGCGCGATGTTCTCATCGTCCGGGACGGGCAACCGCTCGTTATCCTGCCCCAGGGTGCGCGCGTCGCCACCAGCAGCCTGCGGCGGCAGACGCAACTGCGCGCGCTGCGGCCCGACCTCACCTATGTCGCCATACGGGGTAACCTCGACACGCGCCTGCGCAAGCTCGAGCGCGGCGATTGTGAAGCGCTGGTGGTGGCTGCGGCGGGCGTGCACCGGCTGGGTCTGGGCGAGCGTATCACGGCGTACTTCAGTTTTGACCAGATGTGCCCAGCGGTGGGCCAGGGCGCGCTGGGCATCGAAATTCGTGCCCGCGATCCGAGCGCTCGCGAAGCCGTCGAGCCCCTCGACCACCTCGCCACGCACCATGCGGTGCGCGCGGAGCGGGCGCTGCTGCGCCGCCTCGGCGGCGGTTGCCAGGTGCCTATCGCCGCCTACGCCGGACAGGAAGACGCACAGTTGCGATTGCAAGGGCTGGTCGCTAACCTGGACGGGACGCAGGTGATCCGCGCCCGGGGCGAGGGGAGTGCCTCCGACCCCGAAGCGCTGGGCGCTGCCGTGGCCGAAGACCTGCTGCGCCAGGGCGCGCGGGAGATTCTTGACTCACTCGGCAAGGGGTAGTGAATAAAGCTTACAACCCTCGCCCCCTTGGGGGAGAGGGTGGGCCGCGACCGGCGCTTTCACCGGCCGGCGCGGGCCGGGTGAGGGGGTCGCAGGCGGGAACGGACTTCGCAGCGCCGGCGTGAACCCCTCCCGACATCATCGGGAGACGAGCATTAACGGCGCAATGATATGGTTATGAATTAGGTCATGAAATCGCGCCATCACCTGAATTTGCATGAGCGCCTGCCGCTGGCAGGGAAGCGCATCGCCATCACCCGTGCGCGCGAGCAGGCCGGCGCGCTGCGCGAGTTACTGGCGGCGCGGGGCGCGCAGGTGATTGAAATCCCCACGATTGCGATCCGCCCACCGGATTCATGGGAGCCGCTCGATGGGGCGATTCGCAGGCTGAACGAATTCGATTACTTGCTGATGACCTCGGTGAATGGCGTGCGGAATTTTCTCGCGCGCCTGGAAGTTTCAGGGCGCAACGTGCGTGACTTGAAGGAACTCACCATCGGCGCCATCGGTCCCGCCACGGCGGCGGAATTCACGCGGGCGGGCGTGAGAGTGGATTTGTTGCCGCGTGAGTACGTGGCCGAGGGGTTACTCGCGACGCTCGGCGACCGCGATCTGCGCGGCAAGGCCTTCCTGATTCCGCGAGCCAAGGTGGCCCGGGATGTGGTGCCCCGCGTGCTTGAGGAGCGGGGTGCGCGAGTGGAGGTGGTGGAAGCCTACCAGACCGTTGCGGCGGATATCTCCCCGGAAGAAATCTCCCACCTGCTCACGCCACCGCCGGATGCAATTACGTTCACCAGCTCATCCACGGCCACGAACTTCGCAAGACTCCTCGGCCAGGAGCGCCTCGCGGAAACACTGCATGGCGTGGCCATTGCTTCGATCGGCCCTGTCACTTCTGAAACCCTCCGCCAGCTCGGCCTCACTATAACCCTCGAAGCGCGCAAGTCGACTATCCCGGGTCTCGTCGACGTTCTCCAGCTATACTTCACAAGAAACTGAGAGGTCGACGGCGGGGCTCGAGTGTTTCCGGCCGCGCCATGGTTCAAGGTCTTGGGTTAAATCTGAGAGTTGCGTGGCGTTGCCACCTGCGGAAGAACTCGCAGGTCCTGTCATTCTGAGCGAAGCGAAGAACCCCTGCAGTTTATCCTTTTCGCTCACCCAGGCGAACTGCGGAGGTCCTTCGCTTCGCTCAGAATGACAGCTTTGGCGGTTTTTCCGCAGCCTGTAAAGCCCCGCCCTTCCAATCCCGTGGTGAGAAATTCGCGCTAATGGCGGAAGCCGCGATTTCGGCGGGGTGGAAAGAGGCTGCGGAAGATCCGCCGGATTCCTGAACTTGCATTCCGACCCTACACGTGGCACTGTGAATCAGGCCGGCCAGGCCGTTCCAAACAAGCTATGCAGAGAGCCCAATGAAAATCAGAATCCTGATCGCGGCGATCCTCGCCGTTGCAACCGTTCTCCTTGCCCTGCACATGGTTCGCAGCGGCGTGGATCAGCCGCAAGTGGAGACGCTCTGGAGCGGAGATGCTCCCGGCGCGCTGGGCTCGACGGATGCTGACCGGCCTGCGGTTTCCATCTTTCTTCCCGCGCGCTGGCACGCGAGCGGAGCCGGGATGGTGATTTGTCCGGGCGGCGCGTATTCCCAATTGATGTCCTCCTACGAAGGGGAGGACATCGCACGCTGGTTGAATTCCTTTGGGGTGGCCGGCTTCGTGCTGAAATATCGCATCAGTCCGCGCTACCGTTACCCGGCTCCTTTCCTCGATGCACAGCGTGCCGTTCGATATGTCCGCTATCACACGGCGCGGTTGCGGGTCCGGCCGGATCGGATCGGCATCATCGGGTTTTCAGCGGGGGGACACCTCGCTTCCACAGTGATTACGCACTTCGATACCGGCAATCCCGGCGCCAGCGATCCCGTGGACCGCGTCTCCAGCCGTCCGAACTTCGCCATTCTGGCCTACCCGATCATTACTCTCCACCCACCCTGGACCCATGCGGAGTCGGTGCGGAATTTGCTGGGTCCCGCTCCGCCGCCCGAGATGATTGATGAGTTGTCCAACGACCTGCACGTCACCAAGGATACCCCTCCGACCTTTCTGTTCCACACGAATCAGGACACGGGCGTGCCGCCTGAAAACAGTGTCCTCTTCTATACCGCGCTGCGAAAAGCGGGAGTTCCCACGGAGCTCCACATTTACGAGGAGGGGCCGCACGGCATCGGGCTAGGCAATGGACACGGGCGTGCGCCTCGCGTGCCGGGCACGCTCTCCTGGTCGGCACGGGCTGAGGAATGGCTCATCCTGCAGTGGGCTCCATATACGCGCTGGTCCCTTTCCCGGTTGTTCCGTATATAGTTTCACCTGACGACCGTGTGTAACTGCGCAAAGTATGGCCAGCCCCATCTTGGAGCAGGCGTCTTGCAGCAGGACCCTCGCATGGAAACTTGCCATCCCACGCCTGTGGATCTTTGCGTTGGAGGCGCCGAGCGTGGCAAGTCCTACTACCTCAGCGAGGTAGTAGAATGCGGCGGCCGGCGTTCCATCCGGGAGGGCGTTCGTCGCGTCAGAACGCAGCAAATTGCGCGCCGCCCACCGCGTCGGAATATACTGGCATGACCCAGTAAGCCGCGCCTTTCTTCCAGAGGTGTGACCGCAAGGGACAGGACGAGTTCGTCTAGTCCAGCACACACCCCAGACCCGAATCAGCGGCAGACAAGGCGGCGTGGTCCAAGAGAGTATGTGTAACCAAGAGCGAATAACGCGTGCAGTGATTCCTGACCAGTGTGCACGGGAAAGCGGCCAGAAATCCAACCGGACTGCCTTGGGCATGGCAACGGCAGGGGGGGCCTTCTTGGCTTACTTTGCCCTCGCCACGAGTGTGGCGTTGACGAAGCGACCCATCTCGAATGAGGCATGGTTCGCTAACCCGGCGTTGACTCTGATCCAGGCCCATTATCTGGGCACGCCCATCCTGGAGACCTCGGGTACGTGGCTGCGGGGACTCGACCGGTATACATACTGGATCATGCCCCTGCACATTCTGGCCGAGGCGGCGTGGTTCAAGGTTATGGGTTTCGGTCTGTTCCGGCTGCGCCTGCTTTCGATCTGCTGGGGTGTGGTGGCGCTGGTTGCCTGGTGGATCATCCTGCGAACGCTTACGCAGAGTTCGCGGATCGCCTTGCTGGGCCTCGTGCTCATCGGCACGGATTTCACATTCGTCACGAATGCGGCGACCGGGCGCATGGATATGATGTGCGCCGCCTTAGGCTTCGCGGGTTTGGCCGCCTACCTGGGCTGGCGGGAGCGGAATCTCGCCCTGGCCGTCCTGGCTGGCAACGTGCTGGTGGCTGCCAGTGGACTCACCCACCCGTGCGGAATTCTGCCCTTCGCCGGGCTTTGGCTCCTCCTCCTCTATCTCGATCACGCGCGTTTCCAGTGGCGTTTCCTGGGGATTGCGGCGGTGCCCTATCTGGTGGGAGCTGCCGCCTGGGGCGCCTACGTCCTTCGGAACCCCTCGCTCTTCTGGGCCCAGTTTGCGGGAAACATTTCCGGTTTTGCTGGAGAAAGCTCGAATACCAGCCGAACCTCGGGGCTGTGTTCTCCATGGGTCGCCCTCAAGAATGAAATCGCCGTCAGGTATCTGAGGAACTTCGGTGCGGACCCGACTGCGAAAGTTGCCCTCCACTTCCGGCTGTTCATCCTCCTCGCCATGGTGGCCGGCCTTGTTGTCCTCACCGCGAGGCCGGAGCTGCGCCGTCAAAAGGGATGCAAGGCTCTGCTCCTGCTCGCGGCGGTTTTCTCTCTCCTCATGACTTTTCTGGAAGGAATGAAATTCGACAGCTACCTCGTTCAAACCATTCCGATTTTCACTGCCATCCTGGCCGTGGCCATCTGTAGTGCGGTTGCGCATCCCCTTCCTTTCCTCCCGCGGAGACTGGTCCTCGTGGCGGTGGCCGCTCTGGTAGGATTGCAGGTCGCCGTGGTGGTCGGTCGTGGGCGACAGGATCCCTACCGGCGGGAGTATTTGCCCACGACTGAGTTTCTGAAGAAGCGAGTGAGCAGTGGGACGTTGATCATGGGGCCGGGCGAACTTGCCTTTGAGCTGGGTTTCAACGGCGGGGTTATTGATGATGTTCGACTCGGGTACTACAGCAAGAAGAGCCCGGATTTCATCGTGATCGGAGACTGGAATCGGTGGTGGATCCGGGCCGCTGCCGTGAAGAGCCCGGAGATCTATCGGTTCATCGAGAGACGATTGTCGCAAGAATACGTCGAGGTTTTCAGGAATAGCGCGTACACCGTCTATTCCCGGTTGTAGGCGGAGCAATCCCGGCCCGGTGAAACGGCCGCCAGCCTGGGCGAAAGCGGCAGCAAGCTGCCGCACTCCAAAGCGCTGCGGGTGATTCCCCTCCTTGATAAGGAGGGGGCTAGGGGGTGGTTGACCTGCTCGATTTGTCCCGTGCCCCACCACCCCCTAACCCCCTCCTCAGCCGAGGAGGGCAGCTATTTTCATAACAGCAGGCGGCGGAGCCGCAGGTTGCCGCCCGCCGGATCGAGCGTAATTTGGAAAAGCCTGTGGCCGGCCACTGGTCCTACCTGAACGTCATGCCGATGCGGAAGCTAACGACATTTTGAGGCGCTGTGTAGGAGTTGCCGGAGGGTTCATAATCTATGCTTATACTTCGGCCGCCGATGGTATCCCGAACCTCCAGGCGCAGGGCAGCGTGTTTCTTCACCCATATGTTCACTCCAACCCCGAAGTTGCCGCCAATAGCGATGGGTTGATCGGTGTCGGGGACGGAAAAAAAGGTACAGCCCCCGGTCACAAAGGGTTCGAACTTGCGGTTTTTTCTGCTGGGCCCAAAGTGGTAAGACACATTGGCTGAGGCGATGTACTCTCCGAAAGGCGATCCTGCCTTGACAAACTCACCGCCCAAGCCGAGCCCATTGGAGAAAAGCCCTTCTCCGCCGCCCCCGCCGGCGGGACCCACCGTCGCCTCGTCGGCAACGAACGCATAGCCTTCGGCGTGGTACACATGGTCAGCATTCTGTGCCGACGCCAACATAGGAACCAAAAGCAACAAAGCTGCTGTGGCAATGAGTTTCTTCATATTACACCCCCTGGTGAGAATGTTTTCGCGGGGAGGTCCCAAGACGGCTACTTATTGCCTATAACTTTCGATTCCGATTAAATCGAAGAACAATCCCTATGCTGGGAACAATATTGTGAAGGCTGCTCGTATTGTAATGGGGCATGCCTGTGGTGTAGTCCCTGAATTCAAAGCGCAAAGCGAAATATCGTTGGGGGATCACGTCGATGCCGGCTCCGAAATTCCAGGCGAACTGGGAAACGTTGGTCGTCAACCAGTTATTCCAACCTGCCGTACCATGGAAACTTTCCCAACCAACGCCGCCCGTCACAAACGGCTGCAAATGGGGATAAGCCGACAGGTAACGAACGTAATTAATGGAGTGGGAGTTAAGGAGGTAGTTCTCGTAGTGCAGTGGAAAGGCCTCGTCGAAGACATTGGGGCTGTAAGAATAACTCGCCTCGACGGCGTCATGCCGGGTCAAACGGAGCCGCATCCCCCCGAAGAAACGGCCCGCCTCGCATTTCACCTGGCCCGAGGCGCCGGAGTGTACATTACCCTCAAGGCAAGAGGGGCCGAACTCGCCGAAAACGTCAAAGCCCATGGGAATATCCCGGGCGCAAGCCCAAGGGACAGAGAAGAGGGGAACTATAAATAGCAAACCTACTGTCGCAATGAGTTTCTTCATATTTCACCCCCAGTGGGAATTTTCCTGTCAGCACGTGACTTGGCCGAACGCCGTTCGGCCCCATCGGTGTTTTGCACACACGTACCCCCGGTTGGCACAGCCCTTTCCCTGGCTACCACCAGGCGAATGGGCCATGGCACAACTCGAAGACTATGTTGATGCGTAGAGTCGGCGCGTGCCGAGCTAAAGCTCGGCGCTACAACGTCGCGTTAGCGTGCGGACGGCCCAGGAGGTGTCGCAGAAGAATGAGGGCCAGACCGCTTACACCCAGCAGGGTCACGCCCGTCCAGAAGTAGAACAGAAAGCTGGGCGAACGGGAGTAAAGCAGAGCGTCCAGCAACATGTAATGGCGGGGTGGAATGCCGGGCAGCGTCTGAGTGTACATTAGAAATATACGAAGGTCGCGGGTCTGGGTCCTTTCACCGTTCAGGATGGCGCTCTGGAAAAAGTACCAGTAAGGGCGATAGGTCAGGTAGAGCGTGACGGAGGAGAACAGCAGACCCACGGCGCTGGTCAAGACGACCATCGTCGCCAGGGGCTTGGCGCGCTGAGCCGCCGGCCGCGCGCCCCGGCGACTGCCGGCGATCAGGATCGATGTGGCAACCACCACGAGCCCGCAGAAGATGAGGATCATGAGCCCCGAGATCTCTACCACTGCGGCGTTCCGTCTGGAAATATCCAGCCCAAAAGCCAATTCCCCGGGGAACCCTGGGTGCTCGCCCTCGACGGGGTCGAACTTTGCCGCGAGGTAACCGAAGAGCGCGGTTTCCGACTGATTACCTCCCTTCTCGGAAGACGCCCGGAGCTGGCTGTAGGCCATGGCCTGAAGGGTTGTGCCCATCCCGTGTTCGAGGTAGGTGCGTCCCTGGGAATCGATCAACTGGCCATAGCGCGCTACGGTCCAGTATTTGTCGCGCGCTCCCTTCCGATCACCGCTTGCTTCGAGAGCTGCCCCGGAGTGAAGAAGAGATTTGGCAAACCGCTCGGAATTCTCGAAAGCGGAGACAGGCAGGTCGATCTCTTCTCGGGACTGCACCTCATACGGGTCGTAGAAGCCGTAACGGGGTACGACCTTGCGGTTAAGTTCTGCGACCCGGTCAAGGTAATCATCGAATTTCGGAGACTGGAACGCTCCCACCATGGCGCTCTGCCACGCTCGCTCTTGTTCCTTAGTCGGCGGCGACCATACGCCCCGGCGAAAATGCGCCTGCTCAATTGACTCCGCCGTGATCAAGTGAAATAGGGCATTCTGCGGATCCCATCGCTGGAGCTTCTCGACCCACGGGCCGGTTTCCGAAAGTCCGGGGTTGCGCATGCCGACAACGGCGTAGACCCAAAGGAGGTTCGGGTCGAGACGGACGGCTTCCTCCGCCAAGCGAGCGCTCTCGCGGGGATCTTGGAGCCGCACGGCGCAGAAGGCCAGCCCCTCGGCGTCATGGCGCACCTCGGCCCGCTTGGCAAGGGCCTTCAAACCCGACTGAATATTTCCGGACGCCATATGCCAGGGCTTTAGCGCAACCCGGAACGCCTGCCGGAACGGAGGGGCAGCAAAAAACAGCAGTGCTGCCAGCGCACACGCGCCGCCAATGGCTAATGCCGCCTTGCGGAGGGAGGCACTCTTGGCGAAAAGCCCTCCGTCAGGAACAAAACCCTCCCCGTGGCGGCCCGGGATGAATAGGGATGCAAGGGCGTGTTTGGTGAGAACGCTCGCGCCGCCGAGCGCCCACATCACCGCCGTCCAAGGGCCTTCCACGTAATTGAGCTCGCCCATCATCGCCCGGCCCCAGTCGCGCGTGTCGGGCGGCGAGATGCGAATCGCGGATTCCAGGAGCACTGTCGCAGCTTGTCGGAGATGCGTTTCCAGCATCATTCTCACCCATTGCAGAAGGCGGGTTGCCGCACCATCGAGCGCGGGCGCGCTTCGTCCAACTGGGTCTTGGCCAATTCCAATCCATTCGGCGTCAACCGGTAGGTGTGTCGGGGCGGCACGCCGTCTTCCGTCGCCACCCAGCGTGCTTCCAGCCAAGTGTGCTTTTCGAGGCGCATGAGAATGGGGTAGAGCGTCCCGGACTTCAGCCCGGTTTCACGGCTCAAATCGTAACCGTAGCGCCAGTCGGTGGGGCGCTCGACGAGCCTTTCCAGCACAAGGAGAGTCTCAGGAGACATGCGGGGAGTTTTCACGGCGAAAAGTCTATATATATAGATATAGCTTGTCAAGCCCTTTCCACACCCTGCGGTGGGTTGATTTGATATGAAGGTGGCTTTCCGCCGACACTACCCTACCCCCCACGGAGCAAAGAGCGTCACAGGACCATCGGGCCAGGATTGACTGGGGAAGGGTCCTCCAAAGACCCGGGTGCAGTCCTATGCGCGATGCCTGAGACTATGGAGGCAGAACCATCGAGTTTGACGATCCTTAGTGATTCAGCCCAGCCGTAAGTAATCCAATTTCATTGTGGGTCCTCCCAGCGGTAGTCAGCATGAAGGCATGCAGGATTGTAAACAAATCCTCCCTGGATTACAGTTGAGTGGAATGAAGGCGGCGTGATGGGTGACCACGAGGGGCTGTAGACCATTCGAGGCTCCGCTAGGCCCCAATTGGCGCAGCCCAGGACTGGAACATTGCAGTCGCGCGGCAGGGCGAGTTAGGAAGCCCCAGCGAGCAGCGTTTGAGTTAGTCCCATTTCCGGCCCCGTTCTGGTGGAAGATGATGCCGACAGGGAGGCTCTAACGGGCGTCTAAAGAAATCTACACGGTGGTTTTTGTGATGGGCAGCCCAGCAAGCAGAATCTCCGGGGTTTTTGGCATCGCGATAATAAGCCTCTGGGGGACGACCACCTTAATCGGCGGCTTAACGGTCGGAACCCTTTCCGTTGCCGCAGAGCTCCAAAAGTCTACCGTGGATTACTGCCGGCAGGCACAAGATCTGCTTGCGCGAGAGAAATTCCAAGAGGCCCGCGACGCGGCGCGGCGCGCGCTGGAAATCGATTCTCGCTCAGCAGAAGCTGAATGCCTCCTGGGGATGGCCGAATTCGCCCTCGGTGATTTCGACGCCGCCCAGAGAGATCTGGGAAGGGCTCTCAAATTCCAGCCCGACCTGATCCAGGCACGCCGCACTTTGGGAGCAGTGTACCTGAAGCAGAAGCGCTTGAATGACGCCCGGCGCGAATTCGAATTGGTCCTCACCTCTCACCCGAACGATTTTGAATCTCTTTATGGTGTGGGTTTGACGTTCCTTCTGGAAAACCAGCCCAGCTCGGCCTCAAACGAGTTCAACAAGGCTTTGAAACTCAATCCCCGCGATCCTGCGCTTCTTACCAGCCTGTTGCAGGCGCAGTTGGAGCTGAAACAGGAAGCACAGGCGGCCGCGACTCTAACCCTGCTTGACGGCCAGTTGGAAAAGAAAGATCCTCGGCGAATGGAACTGGCAGCCATGCTGGTCGGTGAAGGCGCCTACAAGCTGGCGATTCAGCAGTTCGAGCGCTTGCGGGAGACCCAGCCGGAGTCTTACGAGCTGAACTACAACTTGGCACTGGCTTACCACCGTGCTGGCGAAGAGGATCAGGCGGCGGCTCTCCTGGCAAGCATGCTGGGACGCATAGAAATCGCGGAGCTCGAAAACCTGCTGGGCGATGTCGAGGAAGCCCGCGGCGACAAGTCTCGATCCCTGGAAGCCTTTCGACGTGCTGCGGAACTTGAATCGCAAAATGAGGAGTATCGCTACGACTACGCGCAGGCGCTGGTACATTGGGCGGCCCTTAATCAGGCGTTGGAAGTCTTCACTGCTGCGGCCAGGGACTTTCCGGCATCGGCAAGGATGTGGCTAGGATGGGGAGCGACGTACTACCTGGCGGGCAGATATTCAGATGCTGCACAAACGCTTCTGCACGCGGCTGACATGGCTCCGCAAGATCCCCAGGTGTATTACCTCTTGGGTCGAGCTTATGACGCGGCCGGCCCGCTTCAGGACGTTATCGCACAGCGATTTGCAGGCTATCTGGCAAGGCAGCCGGAGGATGCGTGGGCTGAGTATTTCTATGGAAGAATTCTCGCGGCACGCGGGCAGCAGTCCTCAAGGGAGGACCTGGCAGAAGCGCAGCAGCACCTCGAGAGAGCTATTGTGCTTGATGGTCGATTGGCCGAAGCCCACACGGAATTAGGCAGTGTACTTGAAAGGCGTAACCAGCTCGGTGCGGCCCGACGCGAACTGGAACGGGCTGTCCAGCTTGACCCCCAGTCCAGTGCCGCCTACTACCACCTGGCCGAGCTTTATCGGAAAGCCAGTGAGTCGGAACGAGCCCGGAATGCCCTGAAGAGGTTTCAGGAACTCAAGGCAAGAGAGCAGGTGGACAAAGATCGGGAAGCTATCCAGGGCTTCTTGGAGCGCACAAAACAGTGAGATCCAGATTCCAGCCCAAGCGGGGGCTGCTGAGGGGCCGGTAACTTGTGGGAGAACCTGGCGAAGGTGAATTCCGAGGCTTACGACACCCTCTTCACGGAATTCCTTCCTCGCCTGGCCGCCGCGGGGCTGAATGAAACCGACCGTGATGCCCTTCTCAACCAAGACTTGCAGCGGGCACTGTCACAATCGAACTGGGGATGAGGATTCGCTTGGGCCGCTCGAAACGGCGTTTTCAAGATGCCCGGGTCTATCGGCTTCACGGCCGAATCGAGCTCGGAGGGGTCAAGGCTGTTGCGGTCGTGGACCAGGAGTCTGTCGGAGATAGATTTCGTTGCGCGTAGAATCAACAACTTAGCGAGATTCAACTGTCTGTATCTTATTGATTTTTCGTGGACAAACAGTACTGTCCGGTAAAAGTTAGGACCATTTCTTGTAACTACCTGAGTACGCAAAAGCAAGGGGTCCCGATGAAGTTTTTCGATTGCAAATTTTTACCTGTTCACGAACACCATAGGACTGCTTGCCACTCTAGTTTGGAGGCAGTCGATGAACACGGGCCAAACCGTTTTCGCTCAACTCATGGAGTTCATACCGACCTACCAGTTTCAGCTCTGCGTCGATCGCTACTACGGCCATCGTTACGTCAAAGGTTTTTCTTGCTGGGATCAATTTCTCTGCCTGGCTTTCGCTCAGCTCACCTATCGCCACAGTCTCCGCGACATCGAAGCCTGTCTGCGAGCTCAGCCCGCGAAGCTCGATCCTATGGGTTTCCGCGGTCGAGTCTCTCGCGCCACGCTCGCCGACGCCAACGAGCATCGCGATGGGCGCATCTACGGCGACTTTGCCCAAGGGCTGATTCGCATCGCCCGCCACCTCTACCGCGACGAATCTTTCGGAGTGGAGTTGTCCGAGACCGTGTAGGCGTTCGACTCGACCAGCATCGGTTTGTGTCTGTCGCTGTTTCCCTGGGGCCAGTTTCGCCGCCGCAAGAGTGCGGTGAAGCTGCATACGCTGTTGGACGTGCGCGGCAGCATTCCAACCAGTGTTTATGTGACCGGCGGGCAGGTCCACGACGTCAAGCTGCTGGACGAACTGCTTCTCGAAGCCGGAGCCTTTTACTTGCTCGACCGCGGTTATGTCGATTTCGCTCGTCTCGACGCGTTTACCCCAGCTTGGGCCTTCTTCCTCACGCGCGCCAAAAAGAATATGCAGTTCTATCGTCGCTCCTCGCGCCCCGTCGAACCACCCACGGGAGTGCGGTGCGACCAAACCATTCTGCTGACCGGAGTGCGAACCGCGCAGCCTTATCCTGATCGCTTGCGACGTATCCACTATTTCGATGCCCAGAAGGACTCCCGACTCACTTTCCTGACCAACAATTTTCTCCTGCCCCCTCTGACCATCGCGCAACTGTATCGGGCCCGCTGGCAGGTGGAATTGTTCTTCCCCTGGATCAAACAGCACCTGCACATCAAGGCTTTCTACGGTACCTCCGAGAACGCCGTGAAGACGCAAGTTCGGGTCGCCCTCTCGGTTCACGTGCTGGTGGCGATGGTCAAAAAGCAACTGGGGCTCGACCTGAGTCTGTACAAAATTCTGCAAATTCTCAGCGTCACGATTTTCGAAAAAACCCCGATTCTAGAGGCGTTTTCCAACTTTGACGATGAAACCGAAAACCTGAATCTCGGTAAGCATCTGAATCTGTTCGAGTTTTAACCGGACAGTACTGCACACATATCGATAATACAAGCTAATAATGCAGATTATTGCCGCAATATGCGTGTCTACACTTTTGACGCCAAAAATACCCTTCATCCCATGACGGCTCAGAAGTCATCTCAAAAGATCAGAGGTGAACATCCGTTGAACTGATCCGTCCAGGCGGCGGTGAGGACACCGCCGCTACAGGAGGCGAAACTACTTCTTCTGCTCGGCGGGAGGCGGGGTGGCCGGTTCTTTCTGTTTGTCCATTGATTCCACGGTCAGGATGCGCACGCCCGACTTGAACTGTTTGTAGTCGGTATAGCGAACGATTTCCTTCATATGCACGGGCGGGCCATTC
>Ga0187854_10002939_pt1 | contig 13941 bp, 10 predicted proteins | sample June2016WEW_6_15_FD_132445 | JGI IMG/M metagenome (GOLD analysis project Ga0187854, IMG submission 132445) | Peatland microbial communities from SPRUCE experiment site at the Marcell Experimental Forest, Minnesota, USA - June2016WEW_6_150 | ecosystem: Environmental > Terrestrial > Soil >...
AGCGCCGCATCTGTTCTTCCTGTCCGCATGGCGTCCAGGATCGTGTAGAATTTGGCTCGGTATTCGCTCGCCACTACGCGTCCATGACTTTGATACCAGTACAACACCACTTGCTTCTCGAGGCCCTTCACAATTACGATTCGGTTTACTTCGATCTTCGTGTCTCTGACCGGTATTTCGAGAAACTCCCGTTTGACCGGATTCCACCCGGCGCCCGGCAGACAATTGAGAGGCGAATGAATCGAATCACCCTGCCGCTGGCTCAGGTAGTAGCCGATATAGAGGCTCAACGCAGGAGCGCCCGGGCTTGCATAATAACGGTTGACATAATCGTCTACTCCTAAAACGGCCATGGTTTGATCGCTGAATCGCCCCGCATCCTGGCCTTGCCAGCCGCCCAAGTCGAAAGGAAACTCGTCCAGAGATGTCCTTGCTGGGACGGCCGCGGAACGGCTTGCCCAGGCGATATATGCCGAACCGCCGAGAAGACAACCACACAGGATGAAGACTCGCGTCATCATATTCGTTCCTCATTTGAGATTCGAGATTCGAAATTCGAGATTGAGGATTGTGAATCTCGAATCTCGAATCTCGAATCTCGAATTTTCGATCCTCGAAGCCTCAGGCCGCGGAAGATCGCTCTGCCGCGGGGGCTTTGACCGGCGCGATTAGCCGCAACAACCGGTGACAGACGAAAAGCATCGAGAAAGCCACAAGAAACACCAGCCATCCGGAAAATGAGTGAAAGAAACCCTCGGCAGCCTCCGCACCAAAATAATGCGCTGCCATGCCGGTCCCCGCAACGCGGAAGGCGTTGGCGGCGATGGCGACCGGAACGGTCGCCAAGGCGAGTATGAAGCGCATCCAGAGACGCGATTCCGCAAAGTAACCATAAACAATTCCCAGCGTGAGCAGGGAAATGAGCGAGCGAATACCACTACACGCCTCGGCGACTTCGAGGCTGGTGTTGGCGAGGTTTATCACGTTCCCTTCGCGCAGCACCGGTATCTGGAAAAGCATCAAGGTCCACTCACCGAACCTCGAAGCGAGCAGCTGCAACGGAAACGCAACCTGGTTAAAAATGATAGCGGGGATAGGAATCATCAGCAACAGGAACGCGATGGGGAAAAACAAGACGCGCAGGTGCTCCCAGCCGTACAGAAAGAGCAGCGCCCCGGCGATGATTCCGAGCATCGAGAGCCGAGTGGTAAAGAACTCCACCCCAAGCACCCCGACGAACAGCATGGCCAGGCTCCCGAGCACCACGACGAGTCCGAGGTTGCTCGGCCTTGGCTTCGCTGAAGCGAAGAGTGCCCGCCGCTCCCATGCCAGATAGAGTGCGAGCGGAATAATCAGGAAACCATGGGAGTAATTGTCGTCATGATACCAGTCGGACACAAGGTCGACAAAAACATGGCGGTACAAGAAACCAAAGCACGCACACAGAAGCACTAACAAGACCAGTGTTTTTTTATTCATAGATGACTTCCGCAAGTATTCTGGATCCTCGGATGCCTAAAGCAAACCTCAAAGGCTCAAAGTACTCAAAGAACCTCCAAGAAAGCATTTCTGGCCGGAAGCCGGCGTCTCTTCGAGGCTCTTCGAGTACTTTGAGTCTTCGAGGTTTGCATTGGCTTTGCCGCCATTAGCGCAAATCATGCCGCTCCATCAGCTGATACAAGGTAGGCCGGCTGATTCCGAGCGCTCGGGCCGTCTTCGAAATGTTCCCGCCGTTTTCCTGAAGAGCCTTGGCGATGATCTCGCATTCCAGGACCTGCTTCGCTTCCTTCAGGGTTGCCGAAGCGCCATTCGCATCCATCGTGACTTCCAACTCGAGTTCCGTGGCCCCAATGATGCGCCCGTCAGAGAGCACCAGTGCCCGCTGAACGCGGTTTTGCAGCTCGCGCACATTCCCCGGCCACGGGTGCTGCCGCATCGCATCGAGGGCGGCCTTCGAAAACCGGGCAGGCGGCTTGTGCAACTCGCGACAATAGGATTCTACCAGATGTTCCGCCAGCTCGATGACGTCTTCGCCCCGGTCGCGCAGGGGGGGCAGGGTAACGCGTACCACGGCGAGACGGAAAAACAAATCCTCTCGAAAGCGATTGACCTTGACCGCGGCTTCGAGGTCCTGGTTGGTCGCGGCGATTACTCGGGTGTCGACAGGGATCGACTCGCGGCCGCCGACCCGCTCGATGACCTTCTGTTGCAGAAACCGCAGGATCTTGACCTGCAATTCCCCGGCAAGATCGCCGATCTCGTCGAGGAACAATGTGCCACCGTTTGCATATTCGAACTTGCCGCGCCGCTGTGCGGTAGCGCCGGTAAAAGATCCCTTCTCATGGCCGAATAGCTCGCTCTCCAGAAGCGTCTCGGGTATTGCACCGCAGTTGATCGCGACAAACGGACCCTTTTTCCTGCGCCCGAGATTATGGATCGCGTTGGCAATCAGTTCCTTGCCCGTGCCGCTCTCACCCAGGATCAGCACCGGTACATCGGTGGAGGCAACTTTCCTGACGGTCGCAAAGACCGCCTGCATTGCGAGACTCGACCCTACGATCTGCTCCAGGGAAACCCGCTGCGCCAGCTGGCGTTCTTCCAGGCCCTCCTGTTCCAGCTGCACGCGCTTAAAAACACGGCCAAGCACGACCTTGAGTTCGTCCAGATCCACCGGCTTGGGGAAAATGTCGTGAGCCCCCTTTTCAATGGCCACCCGGGCGTTCGTTCGTTCGGAATTGCCCGAAACAATCAGCACCTTAACCAGCGGATCCAGGGCTATGAACTCCTCGAGCGCCATGAATCCTTCAATCGCCTCGCGCGGGTGCGGAGGAAGGCCCAGATCGAGGAGCACGACGCGCATGCGTTCGGTCTTGAAAATGCGCAGCGCCGTCTCCCGATCGCTCGCGGAGAAAACCTGGTAATTGTCCGAGAGAGCCCACTGAATCTGCTTCAGGATCTGATCGTCGTCGTCGACTGCCAGCAACGTCGGAAGCACGGTTTTGGTCTCAGTCATGTCTCATGCCTGTCAGTAGCCGCGCGCATATGCAAGCGGGCTTTTTCAAAGCCAGCGATCAAACGCAATGCTGCTAACTTAAGCAAAAATACAAGAAGACGCCTCGAATTTCACAAATTCCACGAAATCTTCCATCTGTCCACCGGCTCTTCAGGGCCATTTTTGTGGAATTCGTGAAATTCGTGGCCGTCTGATTTCTGCTCGAGGATGTATCTCCCCTTAAGTTAACAGCACTCGATCAAATGGCCTTATCTTCCTGCGCCTTGGCGATTGGGGCCACAGGGAAAAAGACGCGCACAATCGTACCTTTTCCATGTTGACTCTCCACCTGAATCCTGCCCTTGTGGGCTTCCACGATCTTCTTGGTCTGAAAGAGCCCTATTCCGAGGCCGTCGCTCTTGGTCGTATGGAAAGGAAGAAACAACTCCGCTTCCACGAACTCAGGAGACATCCCGCGCCCATTGTCTTCGACAGCCAACTCCACCGTGCTGTCGTGGCAGCGGGTTCGCAGGATAATCGTGCCATCCTGGGATATCGCCTCACGTGCATTGATGATTAGATTTTGGATCACCCGCGCTATTTCCTCCCCGTCGACCAATACGGCCGGGACGTCCGCCAAGTCCTGAATCAGCCGTGAACCCAGGTCCACAGAGAAACTATCGGCAACCGCGCGTGCGATATGACTTAAATCATCGAGTTTTGTGTTTGGGGTCAGAGTGGATGAAAACGTGCGCAGGGAGTTGCACAGCCGCTTCATCTTCTCTGCCGTCTCAAAGACCGACCGGAAAGCATCGCGATGGAAATCGGGGTTTTCCGCGTGCTTTTCCGCATTTCGTGCAATCAGGGAGAGCGTGGAGGCGAAATTCTTGAGATCGTGCATGACGAAGGTCGAAAACGTGCGGAAGGCCTCGGTTTCCTTGGCTTGGACCAAGGTTGCGAGCAGCTCCGCCAGATGCATTCCGGAAGCGGCATGTTTACCCAGAACGCCGATGAACTCGCGCGCCTCCCAGCCGTAAGGCTTGCCGCTGCGATCCGGCCCAACGGTCAAGAGCCCGACCAGTCGGTCGCTCGACTGCAAAGGAACGAGCAATGAGGCGCTGGTCTGGTTGCAGAAACTTAGAATCGCCGCATCTTGCGCCTCCGGATCGATCTCGCTGCCCGCCACGGGTTCCTGAATGCCGACGAATTTCTCGACGATGCCTCCCACTTCCGGCTCCAGGGTTCTTGCGACCTCGCCGCGGGCAGCCAGGAGCTTGAAGCGATTGGGATCCCTGAGCCGGCTCCAGACAGTCGCGTCGATTGCACCCAGGGATCGCTGAACGATATCGAGGAGTGCAGCAGCAGCTTCCCCCGGCCGCTCGACAAACAGGACTCGATCATTGGCTTCCAGCCAACAGAGCCGGTAGTCGTAGCTGCCTGCCAGCAGATTTCTGCGAATCCAAAGTTTGACGCGGTGCCGGAAGTCAGTCCAGAGAAGAGCAACAGCCAGGCCCAGCATTGCGAGCAGAAAGACAAGAGCCTCCACCGGAAACTCCGCTCCTGCCCATTGGCTGGCCCAGCGTGCCGCAAGACTCGATATGATGAGGTAAAGGCCTACGCCGAGAAGCGTTATGGAACTGTACACGACGCCGTGAGACACGGCGACGCGGGCGTGTCCCGAGCTGCGGTACCATGAGACCAGGATCAATACGCAGGAGGGAATGAAAATCAGCGGAAATAGCCGTAGCGGGGCTGCTGCCAGCAGGCCATAGCTGGGAGGGTAAAGGAGCACCTTAGAGGAAATGTAAACGATCCCACCCCAGGAGACCGCGATGCCGAGCAGCAGGAACTTGATCTCCCAGCGCACGTGTTCCTGCGCGCTGCGCAGCGTCTGTTCGAGGTTAGCGAGCACGACTACGGAGACAATCAAGAGATAGAGTGCGGCGACGAAGCCGGAGGGGCCGAGCAGTGTGTCTCCGCCGCCAAGTTGTACGGTTTCGACCACAGGATTCGGAGCCAGAAGGACCGCCGCCGACACCAAAGGGGCGGCAATGCCGACACAGGCGATAATTCGCCAATAGCGCCGCAGGTACTGGCGGTAATCCTCCCGGTCGATCGTGTAACTGACTAGCACCCCGCCAGGGGCTGCGAGAACGAGCAGGGCTAAGTAGAGACGCACGGAGGTTTCAGGAAGCACTCCCAGCAGGTAGGGCCCCATGGTAAGTGCAGAGGAAGCGATGCTGGCAGGCACGAGGAAGAGCGCCAGCATCCAGGTTCCGGGCCCAAAACGCCGAAACGCAAACAACAGCCCCGTAGTGAACAGGCCCACGGCTAAGGAGATGACTTGGACTGTCGCAAGCGTGTTCACATACCCCCTTTGTTCACTGTGTTAACGATCTGAATCGAGTATATTATATCTGCAGTGCCTGTCACGAGGAAACAGTATCGGCCTCGTTTCAGGGCGGCAATAGAAAAACGTAGGCTTTTGCAGGGGTTCGTCGATAAGGCACACAATGCCGAGCGGGTTACGGGCCGGTGGCAACCGGGAATCCGCCCCGGATTGAAGGCACTGACTCTTTTCAGAGCCCTGTAACTGAGAGGGCGAAGCTGTATCTATTTCCGATATCCACTTCCTGCATTTCGGGCAGCCGATGATCGTAATTATTGCCGCCATCATGCTGTTCCCGGCGGCCCTGGCTACCGCTTATTATGCTATCCTCGCTTTGGTGTCGCTGCTCCCACCCAGGATGCAGAAAACCGGACCGGCGCCGATCGCGCACCGCTTTGCAGTTTTGATTCCGGCACACGACGAGGAGAACACGATCTCGAAGTCCGTACATTCCTGTCTGCGGATGGACTATCCTCTCGACAAGTTTGACGTATACGTCATTGCTGACAACTGTTCCGACCGCACCGCAGTCGTGGCCCAGGCTTGCGGCGCGCGATGCCTGGTCAGGACTGATGCTTCAAAAAAGGGAAAAGGGTATGCTCTGGAATGGGGATTCCAGAACTTGCGATCCGCGGGCTATGATGCTTTTGTAGTTGTCGACGCGGACTGTACTCTGGATTCCGCGGCTTTGCGTGCGTTTGACCTCGAGTTGAGCCTCGGTGCGGAGGCCCTGCAAGCGAGCGATGGTGTTTCCAATGCGGACGAAAACGCCGTCAGCTATGCGCTCGCGGTCGGTAATCTGGTGGAGAATCGCCTTTTTTACGAGGCAAAATCGCGGCTGGGGCTGCCGGTGTTCCTGCGCGGCACGGGCATGGTGCTGCGCACGTCGCTGCTCGAGCGCATTCCATGGAATGCTCACTCGGTTGTGGAAGATCTCGAGTATTCACTCCGTCTCGTGGCTGCGGGGCAGCACGTCCGCTTTCTCAGGCACATTGAAGTGCGCTCTGCATTTCCCGTGACCGGCCGGCAGTTGCATGTCCAGCGTGAACGCTGGGCTAAGGGAAACTTGGGTTTTGGGCGAAGACATGCCTTTCGATTGATGATGGACGGAGTGAAGCAACGGTCCCCGGGCTTGTTGGATGCTGGTTGGACGCTTTTGGTACTGAGCAGGCCTCTTGTATTGGCGTACCTTTTGGGGAGCGTTATTGGCTGTTTCCTCATCCGCCGATTCGCCCCGGGTCCTCACGCTGGACTGCTGTTTGCTGCTGCCCTGATTCTGCTGGCGATAAACGTTCTCTATTTTGGATTGGGAGTCTTCCTTCTTGGCGTAACTTGGCCTCGACTCTTACTCCTGATGAGCATTCCTCTGGTCGTTGCGCGTCTGGTATGGATCTCCATGCGTGGGCTCACAGGGGCTGAAGCACTCCAATGGAACCGAACACCACGTTCGCAATGAGCCTGGAACAGATCCAGTGAAATGGAAAGTCGCCCATGTGATCGCCACGAATTTCTATGGCGGTCCGGAAAAGCAGATCATCGAACACTTGAAGCGTCTTGACGCCTCGGTATACTCTGGCTTTCTGATATCCTTCCTCGAGGATAACCGCGAGAACGAGATTCTGTTGCAGGCGCGACTGGAGGGAATTGAGCACCAGGGCATATCGATGAACAGCCCATTCGACATCGGTGCCTGGTTGCAACTCAGGAAAAAGGTGCGCACGCATGCGGTCAATCTGCTATGTGTTCATGGATACAAGGCCACGGTCATGGGATCGTGGATCCACAAGACCCTAAGGATTCCGACTCTCGCGTTCTCACGCGGGTACACGGCTGAAAACCGCAAAGTGGCATTCTACGAGTACATCGACCGCCTTGCAATGAGGCATGTAAGCGGAATTGTCTGCGTTTCGGCGGGACAACGCGAAAAACTCGAGACATTGGGCGTCCGTACCAAGAAAATGTGGGTAGTTCACAACGCGGTGGTGACTCCGGAGGTTGTGCCTGATTCGCGACCAATCCGGGCCACCATACTCAAGCGATTGGCTTTGCCCGAAGGCAGCATGATCTGTCTGAGCGCCGGCCGTTTGAGTCCTGAGAAGGGTCACGAGGATCTTATCAGGGCCATCGCTGCGCTACGAGAACGATCCGATGGATGGCATTTTGTGTTCTGCGGAGACGGGCCGTGCCAGGCGCAGCTGGAAAAACTAGCTCAAACTCTGCAAATCCAGAACAGGGTGCATTTTGCCGGGTTCAGGAAAGATCTTCCTGAGATCTTTCAGGCAATGGATCTTTTTGTGCTGCCTTCCCACTCGGAGGGGCTGCCCAATGTCGTGCTCGAGGCATTTTCGTACGGGAAAGCGGTCGTCGCCACCTCCGTGGGCGGTGTGCCCGAACTGGTTGAGGATGGCCTGAGTGGAATCGTGGTTCAACCGCGACAACCTGCACTGCTGGCGGAAGCCATGGCCCGATGCATGGCTGATGGAGGTTTGCGCCAGACGCTGGGGGACGCCGGCCGCTGCACGGTACGCTCGCGATTCACATTTGAGGAACAGAACCGCATCCTTCAATCCATTTATGCACAGGTGCTCTTGCACAACCCACCCGTACAATGATATCCGATGATATCCGCGATCGTACTTACATTTCACGGTGTCGTAACGAAAGAAGCTGATCTTGCGGGCATAGCGGATCCCGGATCCAGCCGCTATGCCGTGACCACGGCTCGCCTCAAGGAAACCCTCGACATAATAGGTCAATTCAGCGTTTGCGTCGTTCGTGATTTGGCGGCTGCAAAGGAAGCCCGGCACGTTCTTACCTTCGACGACGGGCTGCTCTCGGATTATGAGATCGTTTTCCCGGAACTTATAGCGCGCGACCTGAAAGCTACTTTCTTTGTGAGCGCGCTCAATGTTGGAAGGGAAGGGTATTGCTCCGGCTCGCAATTAGTTGAGATGGCACGATCCGGCATGGAGATTGCCAGTCATGGGTGCACTCACCGGTACCTGGTCACAATGGCCCGCCGCGAAGCCATCGTGGAGCTGGCGCAGTCCAAAGCGGAATTGGAATACGCGCTGGGAACGCATGTGGCGTCATTCGCTGCCGTCGGAGGCCATTATCGGGACTGGATGATCGCAGCCGCAGCGGATGCTGGCTATCGAGCCTTCGCCACGATGATCCCGGGGCGCACTTTGATTCGTGCTGAGAGGATCCTCCGTCTTCGCCGCAATCATATCCAGGCCGACCACGGCCCCGAATACATTGCTCGCGTGCTGCGGGGCGAGTTCAGAACCCTGGCCAGCAATCGGCTTCGCTATTTAGTCCTGGATCTGGCGCGGCGGGCACTGGGAATGAACGCCTACGATCGGCTGCGGGCAAGGCTGCTGGCCTCTACATAGAAAGTCGGACGCTTCTCTGATCTCACGGGTTCTACTTTGACATACCTGACTGTTGTTCTTCCTGTGCGCAATGAGGCGCGATTCATCGAACAGACTTTGGAGATGATGGTGCGCCAGGACTATCCCGCCGATCGGTTTGAGCTGATTGTGGTGGACGGAATGTCTACCGATGGAACGAGGGATGCCGTGGAGCGATTCATGCGCACGCACGTGGGTTTTCATATCCGCCTCCTGGAGAACCCCGGGTTGCTCTCAAGCCGGGCGCGCAACATCGGCGTCCGCGCTGCTCAAGGTAAGCTGATTGCAGTAATAGACGGCCATGTCAACATCCCCAATGACAAGCTCTTTGTGGCCATGGAGAATGCTCGTGAGCAGAAGCAGGCCTTATGTCTCGCGCGCCCTGCGCCGTTGGACGTTCCAGGTCTGCCGCCTGGAACCGCATTCTGGATTGCCGTGGCTAGAAAAACCTGGCTTGGCCACAGCAGGAGTTCCTATATTTACAGCAGTTACGAAGGGTTTGTTGATCCCATGAGCAGCGGCTTTGCCTACGATCGCTCGGTTTTTGAGAGCGTGGGTTATTTCGATGAGTCATTCGATGCGGCGGAGGATGTTGAATTCCACTACAGGTTGAAGGTAGCAGGGATTCAGGCCTACACGTCTCCCGAATTGGTGATCTACTCATTTCCTCGCTCTTCGTACCTGGGTCTTTTTCAGCAACAAGTGCGTTACGGCGTGGGGCGGGCGCGTCTGGTGCGGAAGCATGCCGGCGCATTTTCCCTGGAAACGCCCGTACCCGCGCTCATCTTTCTCGCTTTTGGACTGGCCCCTCTGGTTTTGGGATTGCCCGGTTTCCCGCCCGTAATGAGGATGGCCTACGCGATCGTGATTGCTCTGTACTGGACCGCTCTCTTGATCGGGTCTTTGGGCGAGGTTCGGAAACTGAAACGAATCATGCCTGCAATCCCGGTTGCGTTTGCGATCTGGACTACGCACATGGGGCTCGGCTGGGGTTTTCTCAAAACGATTTTGCGCAAGGGACAAGTGCCCGTGATGGAATTCCGGCAGTCGAGACAACATGCGCGGGAGGATCTGTAGAAACGCTATTGACGATCTCGCAATAACGGGGTTGTAACGTCGCCTGCATTTCTTGCCAGGTTTCGGAGTGAGGCGGAGCAGAGGTGCGTGGAAATAAAGCACGCGACCGAGGGCTGCGCGTGAAGAGTGTGCGTCGAAGTAGATTCAAAGCGGCGGCAAAGTGGCGGCATAGCCATCTCCACGAGGGCTCGTGAGCCGTTCCGCACTTGACCGCGCCAACGATTTACCGGCCTGATCATGGACAGGATAAAGATCCTATTTCTCATCGATCAAATAGAGAAGGCTGGGACCGAGAGCCATCTTCTGCTCCTGGCCGGAGCCCTGCCCGCTTCGAGGTTCGATTGCAGGATCGGAGTCCTGAGTGTGAGCGAGTTTCAACGACAGCTCAAGGCAACCGTGCCTATTGTGGATTTGGGCGTGAGTACTAAGTGGGGATTCGGAACTGTTCGAGACCTCCTTCGCGTTGCACGCTACATCCGGCGGGAGCGATTTCACATCGTTCAGACTCACTTTAATGACTCGGAGTTGATTGGCACGCTTGCCACCCGCCTGTATCCGAAGCGGCCCCGCCTGGTGGTCACACGGCGCAATAACTACCACTGGACCGGGGAACAACCGCGAATGTTTCAGATTATCAAGCGGACAAGACGGCTGGCGGATCACATCCTTGCCAACTCCTTAAGCGTGATGGAAAAATGCCGGGAATACGAGGGCGTCGGCGAGTCCGGCGTCAGCGTGATCTACAATGCAGTCGACACGTCTCTCTATGACCCGGAACATTTCCCCGACGCGAAAGAAAAACTCGGGCTCGCCGGCTGCTACCCGGTGATTGGGGTGGTGGCTAATTCCAGGCCGGTGAAGGGCCTCTTCGATTTTCTGGATGCCGCAGTCATCGTTCGCACTGCTGTGCCGGCCGCAACCTTCGTGCACATTGGGTCCGGGCCTCTTGACGAGCAGTTGAGGATGCGCGCGGAGCAGCTGGGATTGACACCTCACGTGAGGTTCCTGGGAAGCCGATATGATGTGCCTCATGTGCTGCCGGCGTTCGATGTCGCAGTGCTTCCTTCTCATTCGGAGGGTTTTTCGAATGCCCTGATCGAGTATATGGCTGCCGCGCGTCCGATAGTGGCCACGGACGTTGGAGATGCCGCCCGGGTGATTGAGCATGGGATCGACGGTTTACTGGTTCCGGCTCGACAACCACAACGTCTGGGGGGCGGTATAATCGCTCTCTGCCAGGATCCTGGCATGGCCCGGGAATTCGGACGGCGAGCCAGAGAAAGGGCCGTCGAATGCTGGTCCGTAGCAAAAATCATCCAACAGTATCAGAGATTTTACGAGCAGCTCGTGGACAACTGAGTGCATTCGAGGAACTCGCGTTTCGTGAATTCGATCCCACAAATGTTGCGGGCGCAAGCGCAGTGCGGATTAGGATGGTGTTTATGATGTGGACCGGAAATCGATATGAGTGAGCTTGGAATTCGGCAAGAAGTTCGGCTGGTTGGCAAGCAATCTGCGATTTATGGGGTTGGATCAGCATTATCTCGTGCTGTCGGATTCTTCATGCTTCCGCTCTACACCCATTACCTCATGCCTTCCGATTATGGAAGCCTGGAACTGGTGGAGGTAGTCTGCGGCCTGGTTGCTTTACTCCTTGCATTGGGCGTGTCCAGCGCCATGCCGCAATTCTATTACGCTGAAAAGAGTCTGCGTGGGCGCAAGCAGGTCGTGACTACGATTTTGATCGGGTTCGCGTTGATCTCCCTCCCGATCGTGTTGGTCTTTGTGATCTTTGCGAGACCTTTGGCTCAACTGATATTCGAAAACCAGAACTATGCCCTCCCGTTCAGCCTGACCATAGGCTCGACATGGTTCGGTTCGCAGTGCCAGGTCGGTTACACTTACCTGCGGCTCCGATACATGTCCAAGACCTTCGTAGCCGTTACGACCTCCCAGCTAGTCATTGCCGTACTGCTGAACGTCTATTTTGTCGTGTTTCTGAGAATGGGCTTCTGGGGCATCTGTTATTCCTCAATGATCCAACAAGCCGTAATCGGGATCTTACTGACCATCGGAATCCTGCGGAAGGAGTATGTGCGGCCATCGTTCCGGCTGTTGAAGAGACTGGTGCTGTTCGGCCTGCCGTTGGTGCCGCTGCGCCTGGCCTCAGACATGGGAACGGCCGTCAACCGTTTCTGTCTGCGCTACCTCGCCTCGCCTGACCCTTTGGTCGGACTTTCTCTGGTGGGGCTCTTCTCGCTGGCCAACAAGCTCGCCGTAATCATCAGTCGTTTTGTGAACGTGCCCTTCAACAGTCTTTGGGTGCCGCGCTGCCGGGAACTGCTCTATATTGATGAGAGTGAAGCCAGGATTGTGCTCGCGCGCATCTGCACCTATTCGACCTTGGTTGCCACATACGTGGCGCTTGGCATCGCGGCGGGTGCGGAAAGTGTCATACAGATCATGGCTGACCCCTCTTACCGTGGCGCTCATGTCGCCGTCCCTCTGCTGGCGCTGGCGTTTGTCGTGTTGGGGATGGAAAATCACTTCATGATCGGCATCACGTACAAGGACAAGACCATTTGGGGCCTGTTCATCGGCATCATGACCCTGGTACTGATTCTTCTGACGAGTTTTCTTCTGGTTCCGCGTTTGGGCTTGATGGGAGCCGCCATCGCGCACCTCACGGCCTACTCGTCGCGCAGCATCATGCTGTATGTGGTAAGCCAGCGGGCGTTCAGAATCCCTTTCGAAACGCGCCGGATTGCCATGATATTCGGCGCGGCGACTCTATTGTTTTTTTGCTCCAGGGCCATTTCCACGCCATCCGTTTACCTCACTCTTGCACTTCGTTTGATGGTGGCGGGGACTTTTCCAATAGCGCTGCTGCCGATCGGATTCTACTTCCGGGATGAACTGGCCGCCGCTCGCGAGTTTTCGGCCCGGACATTGAAAAGCGCAGTCGCGAGGTCGCGCACGATCATTGGCGCCGACAGCAAAGCGCAATCTTGGTGACTATGTGAGACTTGGCTCTACATTCCACCGCAGAGAGCGCGGAAAACGCGGAGAATGGCATTCTGAAAGCATGATATGTCGACGCCCATAGAATTCTCAGACATGGAAAACGAACTCCGGACAGGGCCGGCAGGCACGGCCTCGCTTGTGACGGAAGACGACCTGCTCGCGCGCGGGATATGGCCCAAATCCCTTGCTCTTTGGATGGTGGCTTTCTACATCGCGCTCTTTATCATCCGCCCCTGGGAACAGCTCCTCCCTTGGCTGGCCGCGTTGCGATTCGAGCGTGTCTATGCTATCGCCATGATCGTCGTCGCGGTCGCGAAGGCCAGGGACCACTTGCGTCTGTCCTTCCAGACCCTCGCGGTCGTGGTGTTTTTTCTTTCCCTGGTCGTATCCGCGGTTTTTGCCCGCCAACCGGGACTTGCATGGGACCCCATGTATGACTTCGCGACGCTCCTTATTTTCTATTTCGTCATCCTTCTGGTCGTGCGCACGCCCTATGAGCTTGCATTCCTGACCTGCAGCTACATCGTCACAATGGCGGTGTATCTGGCCAAGTCAGAGTGGGAGTTTTTCGTGCACGGCCAGCATCGATTTGACCAGGGGGTGATCAGGCTGTGCGGCATCGAGAGTACTTTCGGCGGGCCAAACCTCCTCGCCATGTCCGTGGATCTGTCGCTCCCCTTCCTGCTTTGTCTTTGGTCCGTCCGCAACGAACTGAGTGCGCCGTGGCCAAAGAGAATGTGCAAGTGGTTCCGTTATGGAATGATCATCTATTTCCTCCTCGGAGTCAGCGCCGTCGTTCTGACGAACAGCCGCAGCGGCATGCTCGGTTTTGCCCTATTCGTGGTGCTGGCTGCCCTGAGCGGAAAGCGGATCATGCGCAAGGTCTTAGGCCTGGGGGGGGTCGTCCTGCTCTGCTCGGTCATTTGGCTGGTGATGCCGGAACAAAATAAGGGACGGCTCAGGACCATATGGGACCCGGAAAGCGGGCCGCAGAATGCCCAGGCTTCGGCCGAGGGACGCATTGAAGGCATGAAAGCCGGCCTCGA
>Ga0187854_10002941_pt1 | contig 13934 bp, 11 predicted proteins | sample June2016WEW_6_15_FD_132445 | JGI IMG/M metagenome (GOLD analysis project Ga0187854, IMG submission 132445) | Peatland microbial communities from SPRUCE experiment site at the Marcell Experimental Forest, Minnesota, USA - June2016WEW_6_150 | ecosystem: Environmental > Terrestrial > Soil >...
GCTTTGGTCCCGTAGCTCAGCCGGATAGAGCAGCGGTTTCCTAAACCGAAGGTCGCAAGTTCGAGTCTTGCCGGGACCGCCACCTAATGAAATCAATGGCTTAATCAATCTATTGGCGGCAGTGGCGACAGTCGTTGGCGACAGTCTGGAAACCATGTCGATTGAAGGCCCGGCGCGGTTGCGTTGGCCGTGATGTTGCCGTTGGTGCTGGTGACGTTGACGCTCCCGTTTAGGCAAATCGGCGTTGAACCTGGAGACCGTCATGTCCGCACCGTGTCCGCATTAACATTGCCGATGTGCGTCCCTTTCAGTGCGACGGTGGGGGGTCAGGAGTTCGAATCTCTTCGGGCGCGCCATCTAATAAAATCAATAACTTAAATGGTCGATTAGCGGCATTAGCGGCACTCGTTAGCGGCAACCTCCCAGTTCTTATGCGGCCGTTGAGAACGGCTCAAACCCCGACAACCATCATCAACCCAGCAAAGCAATGGGCGAGTGATATAAGCACCGCTCGCAATAGAACCGTGCCCATGCGCTGCGCTTCCGCACCCTCCCGAGTTCAAGAGCCTCAGGGTCGGAGCGGTGTTGCTCGAATGCTTGGGGCATTGGATCGTTCTGGCCTAGCTATACGGCGAGGCCATCAAAGCCCCAGTCTCCCGGAAGAGGGCACTAAGGTCGTTCGGCTCGCGGTCGCGGCTGCTCATGGTGGTTGGATCGCCAATGATATTGCTGCACGCCAACTCCATCGAGCAACGAACTATTAACCCAGTTTGGATACGCTTCATTAACCGCCTACCAATGGGAAGGGCAATATGACGCCCAGGACGCTGATCCACACCGCATTGCTTATGGCCGTGATTGCCGCAGTCGGGGCAGTCGTCATGGACCCTACCTCGGCGGCCGAGCGGCAGATTCCGGGCGTTTCACGGGTCGGCAACGACGCAACCACGCTCCGCATAGGGCTCGCAGTCGGCGAGTCGCACGTCTACGATTTTCAGCGTACCATCAAGGAAGTGCTGGTGGCCGATCCCAAGATCGCCAATGCCGTGATCCGCTCGTCGACTCGCGCCTTTATCGAGGCCAATACACTTGGAGGTACTAATATCGCCTTTTTTGATGCCGAAGGGAAGCAGCTGGCTCGCTTCGAGATCACAGTCGGCCGCGACGTGAACGCCATCATTGCGGCGATCCGGAGACTCGTCCCCACTTCCCACGTCAATGTTGAAAGCATCGGCGACGGCATCATTCTGACCGGCACCGTGGCGAACCAGGCCGACGCGCAGGAGGCCTACGCCATAGCAAGCCGCTACATATCTAGCGGCAGCGACTTCGCCGCCAGCAGCGGTGGCACCGGCGGCAGCCCTAGTTCTGGCGGCACTTCTGCTGCCGGCGGCACGAACATCAGCATCGGTAGCACAGGCAGTAACTCTGACAATTCTGCCAAAGTCTACAACGCGATCGTTGTTCTCGGCCGCGACCAAGTCATACTGAAAGTGACGGTCGCGGAAATGGACCGCACCGTGATCAAGCAGCTGGGCATCAATCTCAGCGGCAGCGCCGGCTACGGCTCGGCCGTCGTCAATTTCAACAGCACTAATCCCTTCCCGGTCAATGGGACGCCGAGCAGTTCCATCAGCGGCGGATTCAAGGGGTTGACGGCTACGTTGCAGGCGATGGAGCAAGTTGGCGTGGTCCGCACACTGGCCGAGCCGACCCTCAGCGCGATCTCCGGTGAATCTGCGCATTTCCTGGTTGGCGGCCTGTTCCCGTACCCGATACCGGCGGGAGTCGGATCGCCGCCCTCGATTCAATTTCAGCAGTACGGTGTAGCACTGAACTTCACCCCTGTGGTGCTGTCGGAAGGGCGCATCAGCCTACACGTGGGAACGGAAGTCTCGCAACTTGACCCCGCAAATTCCGTGACAATTTCAGGAACCACCGTTCCCGGCCTGACCGTGCGGCGCGCGGACACGACGGCCGAAGTTCCCTCAGGTGGCTCGCTCGCGATGGCCGGCATGCTCGAGGATCAGACCAAACAGACCATCACCGGTCTTCCCGGACTGATGGAGGTGCCTATTCTCGGCACGCTGTTCAAGAGCCGCGACTACCTCAATAACAGGACCGAGCTTGTGATTTTGGTGACGCCGTATATCGAGCGCCCGGTGGTGCAGAAGGACCTGTCGCGTCCCGACGACGGATTTGCCGACGCGAGCGATCCGGCGAGCGTGTTGCTCGGCAGGCTCAATCGCATCTATGGCGTGACCGCTAGTCCTCCGAATTTGCCCTATCATGGCAAAATCGGATTCATTCTCGATTGACTTGCCGCAAGGAGAACGACGATGCAGACTGTCCGGGCAATGATCGCCGAGCGACGCTGCGGCATCGCGGGGCTCGCACTTCGCGCCGTAATCGTCGCCGGCTATGCGCTCCTGGTTTGCGGATGCAACACCGACATGCAGCAGGTGGCGGCCGTTCCCGATGTTCCCACCGATTACCGGCTGCGCCATCCGATCACGATCAGCGAAGGCGATCACAGCATTGAAATCTTCGTCGGGTCCAATCGCGGCGAACTCAATGCGATGCAACGTGCGGAAGTGCTGGCCTTCGCCCAAACCTGGAGGCGCGAGGCCACCGGCGGAGTCCTGGTCGATCTGCCGGTGGGCACCCCTAACGCGCGTGCGGCGGCCGAGGCCGGGCGCGGGGTTCGCTCGCTCCTGGTGGCGGGCGGCGTGCCGCCCGGCGGTATCGTCGTGCGCGCCTATCACCCGCCAGACGGCAACCTGGCAACCATCCACATCACCTATCCAAAGATGGTCGCACAAGCCGGACCTTGTGGTCTGTGGCCCGGGGATCTCGGGCCTAGCATGAACCGCGACTTCTTCGAGAACCAGCCTCCATGGAACTTTGGCTGCGCCAGTCAACGCAACCTCGCGGCGATGGTCGATAACCCGGCCGATCTCGTGCAGCCGCGCGGCGAGACGCCCGGTTTGGAGATGCGGCGCACCATGGTCGGGGCAGCCTACCAGCAGGGCAAACCCACTCAGACTCAATATCCGGCAACTGATGTGCCAAAGATCGCCACCGTTGGTAGTGGCCAATGATGCCGCGCTCGCGTTCGATGCGCGAGAAGACGACGTTTAGTCGGTAGAACGAACGGACCGTGCTTGGTGATCGACATATCGACGACGTTTTCCTTTTGCGGGTCTCCGGCGACGCCGGCTTTGGGGACTTCCGTGCCGATAACTGTCCTGAGCATCCCAACGTAAGCGAAGCGGCGTGAGCCGGTGCCGAGACTGACGCTGGCAGGCTCAGCGGAAAGTTATCGCTGATGGCTTGCAGCATGGCCGGCATCGGCGCTTATTGGCTGTGGGTTGACTTCTTGTCCCCTAGTCGCCGGTCGTCCGTGATGTTCATCATCGAGAATTACAATTTCAAAGCGGACCAAGTGGTCATGGATTTGGATTGTGATTTTGATGTTGCTCTTTTTCCATGGCACTGCGCTGACGATGCACATCCACTACAATCCGGGTACTAAGAAGAAAGCGGCGGTGCCACCACGGCCGACAACCTCGACGCCTCAGATCGCCGAGCTAAGGCGGATCGTGATCGCGAGCGGTTTCTTTGCCGCCTGTGCGCCAGCCGCGAATGCTCTGAATGCCTCGATGACCTTTGCCACCGCGAAGTCGCGCGGCACCGCCGTCAATTCGTGATTGCGGTCGAGGGCGGCTTGCGCGTCCGACCGTCTCGGAAGGAACGGTAGTCTTCCAATTAACGTGACTTGCGGACGCGCATCACCGTAGCCACTCGGCGTGACTTCGGCCTCTGTGCGGGTTTTGCTGCTGGCACTGCTGCGCTGGCCATGACGGCGAGTGCGACCCCGCAACCGTTTTAGTTTGTCACCTTGCCGGAAAGGTCCGCTTTGAGACCTTTTCGGACCTGAAGTGACGCAGCCGCCGAACGCATCGGTAGCGGATGACCCACCGCCGACACCCCGCGCGAGCGAGTTCGCCGCGCAGTAGTTCGCACAACCCCGACCTGGCCACCACGGCATATTGACAAGCGCGGGGTGGCCTACCGTCTGTATCTGCCGGAAGATCGGGCGCGGGACTTCAAATGTTTATGAAAGCCATTCGGAGTTCGTATTACCGGTGTGGCGACACCACGCACCGGCGATTTATCTCACATCAATGTGGCGGTCGGTGGCGGATTTGCGTGGACGTAGGCGGACCTTTTGACGCAAACCTCTATCCTCCCCGCGCGCCTCTCGGGACTACGCCGCAGAATGCGCCACGTAAGAACGAGGATAGCGACGAGTGCGAGCCCCCCTAAGGAAAGATCCATGTGCTCCCCGATTACTTTGTTGGAGGTTGACTCCGATGAGATAACGGTCTGGGCGAGGCTAAAGACGCCTATAAAGAGGATCAAGGCATAAAGGGCGAGGCGCTCTCGTTCCGTTCCAAGGCCCGTCAAGTCGGGCAGCAGCAATCCCAGTCCAATTCCAAGGATCAACAGGTCATAGTCATATGCGTAAGGGCTGATCAGCAAGGTGGCGATTGCGGCGACCCCCAACGACTGCCGAGGCGCGAGTTGACGACTTGCGAGAACGACCATGCCAAGGGCGAGAATGGCGACGAGGACCTGCGCGGTAGTCGCGACGAGCGCCGAAAACCCGAACGTACGGACGACCGCATAGAGAGAAATCATGCGAAAGAGTGGGTATAAGCCATGCTCAAGAAAAACGCGAGCTTCTGTGACGCCATCGAGGAAAGCCGTCCAGACCGCCGGGCCAAGCAAAACGGTGGCGAGTGCTGAGGTTGCCGCGACGGTCGTAGCAGCGACAAGAGCCGTTCCCCAGCGCCGATTGACAAGCGTGTAGACTGCGAAGGCCACTGCGAGGTGGGGCTTAATGATCATCAAGCCGAGGGGAAGCCCCGCTAATGATCTGCCAGCCTGAAGCCCAAGACAGGTGAGGCCGATGAGCGTTCCAGTCAAGAATGCATTCTGGCCGCATCTGGCCGTGATCACGATCAGGGGGGCAAGTAAAATCAAAACTGGCACAAAGTTTTCAGCTGCAATCCGTCTTAGCGTCGCCAGATAAGCGGCGAGCGTTCCGATCGTGAAAACGCTGTAGGCCAGTCCCAGTGGCAGTAGTGCGAGCGGGGCAACCAGAAGGTCAAATTGCGGCGGATAGGTCCAGGGTTGGAAATTATCGCTGCCGGAAACGGATTTTTGTAATTGGGACATCGTGGCGAAATGATAAGCCTTCTCGATCGCGCCACGCCACACCAACTGTCCGGCGATGTAGAAACCATCGAAATCGACCAGTTTGCGCGGCTCGGCGCGGAACTGTACGCCCCATAACTCCGCTGCCGTCGAAATCAGCATCAACGCGATGACTAAGAGAATGGCTCGGAAATAAATCGCGCGTTTTGTCGCTGAGGACTTCGCGATCTCGATCACCTCGACGAACGTCATAAAGTACATCTTTCGGAGGTTGTTTTCCATCGTGTGCCGAGTGCGGATAGTCACGCCGCATCCGCGGTTCCCGATTGCAAACGGCCAACACTGCATTACATGGACCGTGCCCGCCCTGATATCAGCAAAAAAATCCGTTTGACGTGAACGTTATGGCCTAAGTTTAACAGGCAACTATTACGGTCATCTTGAACCTATTCTTCGAAAAATGAAGTTTGTCAGTGCAGTTAAAAGATCGATAACCCATGTTCACTTTCACCTTATCTTAAGTTGCGATGAGACAAGTATTCTTGTGACAGACGCTGGCAGGATTAAGCGAACGGAAATTGTGGATGAAACGCACATGGACACGCCTTCACATATCAAACAGGTCTCTAAGTCCTCACGTGCTGTGTTCTGGTCCACAATTCCATACCGTCGCCTGCGGCAAATAAATCGTAATGTTTTTAAACTACATCACTATTTTCGGTAATCATTCTTCGAAAGGCGTTTGTCATGGAACCGCTGCGGAGTACGCTTCCAGATGACAGCCTCGTCACAGACGACGAATCAATGCAAAGTAAATGGCTAAGGCGCAGCGGTTTCGTTTTGATGGCCATGGTGAGCATTTATGCCGGGGCCACACTCTGGGCCGGGCGCGGTGGCTGGCAACTAGCGCTTACGGCCATTTCGCTCGGCGACATTTTGACCATCGTCGGCCTAGTCTCAACCGGTTTTCTCCTGCGGGCGGGCCGGTGGCACTATTACATCCGTGTTCTGCAATGGGACGTTCCTCTACTGCATAGTATCTCAGCATTCGTCGCGAGCATCGCCCTCACCGCGACCCCCGCAAAGTCGGGCGAACTGGCAAAGGTTGTGCTACTGCGCAGCCAGCATAAGATATCGCTGTCACAAGGTGCAGGCGTCTTACTGATCGAGCGTCTTGGTGATCTGTTCGCGGTCATCGTGCTTGCCATCGGCGGGCTCACCCTGTTTATCGATCTGTCGAGCTACGTGCTGGCGAGCGCTATCGTAGTCGGCGTAGTAGTTTTTCTAGCAGCAAAATATCGCGTTGTGCTCGTGCGCGTCCAAGCAATTCCTAAACTTCGCAATCCGAGTCTCAGGCTTACTAACATGTTGGACGCGGTATGGCTGCTAATGCGGCCAATTCCGTTGCTGGTTGGCGGGAGCGTAGCCCTCGCGGCTTGGAGTTGCGAAGCGCTCGCGTTTCATTACCTAGTCGGGCGCCTTAGCATCCATAGTTCGCTCTCGATTTCGTTTTCTATCTACGGACTTTCGACCTTGGCGGGCGCGCTTTCAATGTTGCCCGGCGGGCTAGGCGGCGTCGAGGCCGTCATGGCATTCCTACTCACACGACTCGGCGCACCTACCTCGGTTGCAACTGTGGCAGTCGTGATCTTTCGCCTATGTACGCTTTGGCTGTTCAGTCTGATCGGCGCAATCTTCATGTCTGCGTGGATGATTTTCTTCACTAAGCGCCGTCACCCTACACTCGTGGTCGAGGCGCAATGAGCGCATTTCCCAAGACTTTTGCATTCGGTTCGGCAACGATCATCTTGCCCGTCGTCAACGAGACCTATTCACTTTTCGAGACGGTCGACTCGATTCTTGAAACTTCGAAGCCGGATGTGCGGGAGCTACTAATCATCGTTTGCGAAAAGACCACGCGCGAGAGTATGGCAACGATCGAAAGCTTGTCAGCGCGCCTTGGCGATCTGGTCGTTGTCCATCGTCAGAAGCTGAAATTTCTAGGCGGTGCGATGCGCGAGGCGTTCGATCTCGCGCGTGGCACGCATACTATCATGATGGCCAGCGATCTTGAAACCGATCCGGCCCTGGTTCCGCGCCTTATCGCTGAGGCGCGCGCGCATCCTGCTGCGATCGTGACCGTAACCCGTTGGCACACGGAAGGCGGCTTTGAGAATTATAGCGGGGTCAAGCTGGTCGCAAATTGGACCTTCCAGAAGCTGTTCTCGGTACTCTATTGGACAAACTTAACAGATATGACCTACGCTTATCGGATTTTCCCGACCAAACTGCTGCAGTCCATAAAGTGGGAGGAGCTGCGGCACCCGCTCCTGTTCGAAACCGTGGTTAAGCCCTTGCGGCTCGGGGTTAAGGTGATCGAAATGCCCGGCATTTGGCGTGCGCGGACCGAAGGCGAATCTCAGAACACCTTTGCTCGCAATTTCGAGTATTTCAGGATTGGGCTACGCGTGCGCTTTGCTACAGCCCAGCATCTCCTGCGTAATGATGCCCTCAAATATCAAAGCATGAACCGCCCAAGTGAGCATCGCATATGAAAAAGGTTATTGTTACGACAACGATTAACCCGCCGACTAAGGCGGTGAAACTCTTCCAAGCGATGAAAGATTGGGATCTCGTCGTCATCGGGGACCGTAAGACGCCAAAGGATTATCATCTTGAGCGCGGCGTCTACATGGATCCTGCGGGCCAAGAGAAATACGACAAGGAGCTATCCGATGCTATTGGCTGGAACTGCATCCAACGGCGCAATTTCGGGCTCCTCATCGCCCACGATATGAAAGCGGACATTGTCGCCGTGGTGGACGACGATAATATCCCCTTGGCCAGCTGGGGTGAGAACCTATTCATCGGCCAGGAAATCGAGGTCAATTACTACGAGACTGACCTCCCAGCCTTCGACCCGATCGGCGCCACCAATTACCCGAAGCTGTGGCACCGCGGCTACCCGCTACAGCTGCTATCAAAGCGGAACTATGGTACTAAAACGCGCAAGCGAGTACGCGCCGACGTCCAGGCCGATTTCTGGAATGGCGATCCAGACATCGATGCAATTTGCCGCATGGAGTACGCGCCCGAATGTGATTTCGATCCGGCGGCATTCCCGATTGCATCTAATAAGCTTTCGCCATTCAATTCCCAGAACACCTTTCTCGCCGGCAATGTGCTTAATAATTATTTCCTTTATCCCCAAGTAGGGCGCATGGACGATATTTGGGCCGCCTACTATGTCCAGGCCAAAGACTGCCGCGTCGTCTATGGCAAGGCCTCCGTTTTCCAGGACCGCAATGTGCACGACCTGACCCGCGATATGAGACAGGAATATCTCGGCTACGAGAACAACATGAGCATTGTCCAAGAGCTGCCCAGAAACCCAGAATCCTTGCTCGCCTATCTACCCGGCCGCGCGGCATGGGCTTTCGAGCTTTACAAAAGGCACTTTAAGCATGCGTAAGATCCTTATCACGGGAGGAGCGGGATTCGTTGGGCGCCATTTCGTCAGGCATTTTCTTGAAAATGGCGATGAGGTCCATGCGGTCGACTGTATCGCTCCCTTAACCGGCGGAATTGACCCGGTGGCGGGCTGGCCTCTATTCGAGCCGCGCGATTTTTCAAATTTCAAATTCTTCCGGGAGGATTGTCGGGATTTTTTCAAGCGCGTGCGCGACACCGATTACGAATACTCGGCACATCTTGCGGCGATGGTTGGTGGACGCGCCATGATCGAGAACAAGCCGATCGCCGTAGCCGATGATCTCTCGATCGACGCCGAGTATTGGCAGTGGGCAACCGTGGCGAAACCGGCGAAGACCCTTTGCTTCAGTTCGAGCGCGGCCTATCCCATCAAATACCAGCGCGAGGATAGTTATGTGTTACTACACGAAGACATGATCGACTTTGATGAAGATATCGGCATGCCCGATATGTCCTATGGCTGGGCCAAGCTCACCTGCGAGTATCTGGCACGTCTTGCTTATGAGAAGCACGGATTAAAATCGGTTTGTTATCGACCATTTTCCGGCTACGGCGAAGACCAAGACGACTCCTATCCATTTCCCAGCATCTGCAAGCGCGCACTCGCTAACCCGGGAGCCAAGGTGCTCAACGTATGGGGCAGTGGGACGCAGATGCGCGATTTCATCCATATTGATGACTGCGTTGCGGGCGTTATTGCCACGATGGATAAGATCCACGACGGCAACGCTGTCAATCTATCGACCGGAATCTATACCAGCTTCATCGGATTCGCGCGTATAGCGGCCAAGCTGTGTGGTTATTCACCGAAAGTGCGCGGAATGTCCGACCAACCGACCGGCGTGTATGCCCGCGGCGGCGACACCCAGAAGCAAATCGCACTTGGATTCGAGTATAAAATCGACTTTGCGACTGGCGTTAAACGCGCCCTCGATTATTACTCTCGCTATTGGTCCAGCAGCCCCATCGACGCCGCGAGTGTTCCGATCGTACCGGAAATACCAAGGCCTGCAGCAATAAGGACGACCGCTAGAACTAGAGCATATCCCGGCTGGTCATCAGGTTCTTGAGAGACGGGAAAACGGCGCAACCGCCATCGAGTATGCTCTCATTGCCGCTGGTGTGGCGCTCGCCATCATTACTGCTGTGAAGGGCGTCGGCACGAAGCTCAACACCACGTTCTCCTCGATTTCGACGGCGCTCAACTAAGCCGCTTCCGCCCCACTGCCGCAACGTCCCTCTTTCTGGCCGCGTGGCGACCCATGAATAAGCCTCAGTCCGGGCACCCCCTGGACACGACCGTCCACTCCCTATTCATAAATACAATCATCAATTGAAAAGTGCGGTCTACTCGGATACTGCCCCGAGGGGCTTTAAGGGAGTGGGCTAGGAAAATGAAGTTGGTTGAACAGGACGTGGTGACAGCCCTGATGCTTACCGAACCTGAACGCGAAATTCTGAGGAAAGCGCTTATGAACGTGAAACCGAGGGCGCTCGAACCGGCATTGGGCGTCGTCGTCGAAGCAGCGGCCAAACTGTTAACTCGCGTGCGAGCGGGATGGACCTGCTGAGGTCGGCTCCGCATAGGACGAAGGCATGCCCAAGCGTACAAAATTCAGAGCGGCCAAGGGCAAAATTAGTTGACCTTGTTCTTCGGGTCATGCCCCCCGATCATCCTCCCGAGCCAAGGTTGTTAGGCACGCATTTCCCGGGCCGGCTTTTGCTTAAGGGCCGCATCAGGGGGCACGGTATGCCGCGTCGGCGCGTATTACCTTTTCACGATGTCACCACTGGAGGTAGGACCGAACTGACGCATTGCCGACCGGACGGTCGCGACCGTCATTGGCATTGTGGTCAACGGGGTCACCTTGCTATTCGCCGGCGAATGTTCGCTTTTGGATGATTCTGTTGAAAAAGTCGCAAGTCTATAGTCGTTGCAAATCTGCTAAAATACCAACGACATCTTCGATTGACGTTTATTGCCGCCGCAGATCGATTTAGAACTCGCTCCGTTGAGTCTGAGGTGGATGATGAGGCCCCCCGCGTCTGAATCTGAAAACCGCACCCACGGGGCTAAAAAAAATTGGGCCGGGTCAATACTTGGATTTTTTCAACAGAATCGGCCCTTTTCGACGTTTGTGGCAGTGCACCGGTTTGTCCGGAGTTGAGGTTAAAGCGGACTAGAAATCGATCGCCTCATTCGGTCGCTCGTGACCCCATTTCGACCGTTTGCCGCGAGTCTTCGTTGCAACGCAGCATAGGCGGCGTGCAGCTATTCCGATTTGTAGCCGCACCACGCATTGAGCAGGGTCCATGTCCCAGCGTAGGACGCTCTTGAAATAAGTTTTTGTTGGTACGCCTATTTGAAGTGGATGTGCAATTCAGCTTGCGCGCACGATTGCGGGTGGCAGGGGTGAAGATCGATCGCGAGGCTCTCTTGCGCGCTGCAAGCCGAAATCGCCGCGCATAAGAAATAACAAACCCGCCCGCGATTGACGCAGGCCGCCTACGCCGCTTCGACAACGATGCCTTCCTGCTCGCAGGAATTAGCAATGTCGCAGACGGTCGCGCGCTGCATGTCGCGTTTCCAGCGCAGATCGTCGAACTCGGTGCCGCGGTGCATGGTGCAGCGGTTGTCCCAGATGGCGAGATCGTACACCCGCCAGCGATGCGTATAGACGAACTGCCGTTGCGTGGCATGCGCGACCAGTTCTTCAATCAGCGCGCGGCCCTCCTGTTCGGGCATGCCGAAGATGCGGCCGGCGTGGGAGGCGAGATAGAGCGATTTACGCCCCGATTCCGGAATCGTACGAACGATGACCTGCGGGACCGGCGGCATTCCCTGCCGCTCCTCCTCGCTGAAGTTGGTAAAGCCGAGCCGGGCGCGGGAATTGAAAATCGAATGTTCTGCGACCAGCGAGGTGAGCCGGCGCTTGGTAGCGTCGGGCAGCGAGTCATAGGCGGCGCGCTCATCAGCGAATTCGGTGTGGCCGCCGACCGGCGGGATCAAGCGCGCGTAGAGCAACGAGGCCCGCGCCGGCAGCCGCTTGAACGAGCTGTCGGTGTGCCAAAGCCGGTTGCCCAACTGGAACATGCGCTGCCGGCTTTCCTTGTCCCAGACCTCGTTATGGGGGTTGAGGTTGGAAACGTCGGCAAACTCGGGGCTTACGCGCAGCTGCGCATCCTTGCGAAACAGTGCGATCGTGGTTTCGAGTGGCCCGAAGTGCCGGGCGAAATCGAGATGTTGGTCCGACGAGAGATGCTGCTCGGGGAAAATCAATACAGCATATTTGGCGAAGGCGTCTTTGATGGCCGAAAGGTCGGACGGCTCGATTGGCTTCGACAGATCGACATCGCCGATTTCGGCGGCGAAGCTGGGCGTGACCGGACAGACGGTGATCGCGATGGTCGTAGCCTCCCGACGGATTATTTGCGGCAATTGAATCACAATGGACGAGTGCAAGCAATCGGGATTCCTCAGGTGAACCCGAACCAGCGCGAATTTTTGCGGTTTTCCGGCGAGACAGTAAGCGCGGCGATTTTCTAAACGCGATGCGGCATTCGGCGACGTGCCCGATCGCTGAGGCCTCGTCAGGCGCTTCGATAAGTCCTACGATTGCGGGTGGCGCCGCCTTCAGGCGGATAATCGCCCAGACTGGCTTATGGCTCGGATGCGGCACTTTCATTCGTCGCGCAACGAAAGAAGCGTGTAGGCGAGGGAGGGCGGGGGACGGCGGGGGACGGTGCAACACACACCCTTGAACCCCATTCCGCCGGGCCGTTTCATCGCCGCTGAACGAAAGGCCCCGGTCGATGCCGGGGCTTTCACGATTTCATTTTGATATTTAGCTACGAAAGACTGAGATCACTTTGGCGGCGAGTTGTCTTTGTCATGGCCGAATGGGATAACATTGGCAGACGCCCCTCAACGCGCGCGAAGGAGGGCGTGCTCGCGCTCTTGTCGAACGCCAGTGCCTTGATCAACACAATGGAGTGATTAATGAAAAATCCACTTCGTGGGATCGTCGTTATGACACTTACCAGCTCGTTGTTGATTGCGACCAATGTGCCTTCGGACGCCGGACGCAAGGGTGCCAAGAGATCGGCCTATGACGGCAGATGGAGCGTGGTGATCAACACGACGCGCGGGCCCTGCGGCACGGTTCGTGAGGCCATACAGATCGTCGGCGGTCAAATATATTCTCAGGATCCGAGCTACCAAGTCTATGGTGCTGTCGGTTCCGGGGGCGTGATCCGCGTGACCGTCGTGAGTGGTGACCGGTCCGCTTCTGGCGCGGGCCGGCTGTCGCGCAGCTCAGGGGCTGGTTGGTGGCAATCTTCACAAGGTGAGTGCTACGGTACTTGGTCGGCCGCACCGCACGAAGCGAATTACTAACTGAACTGGCCGTTAGTCGCACGCACATTTTGGCGGCGATGAACAATATCTGTCTCGGTGGTAAGGTGTTGCTCTACCTGCGGGGGCGGCCAAAATGAAGAAACCGAGCCTCCGTAAATTTGGCACTGTAGTCTTCTTGCTCGGCAGATTGAGTGTAGCCGTGCGGCGTACCTTGGAATTTCACCGTCGAAATTCGATGAATTGCGCAAGGCTGGGCGGATTGGCCCGGCCAAAGTTCTCGACGGCCGCAAGCTGTTTGCGATTGAGGCGCTTGACGAATTCTTCGATGCGCTTCCCGACGAAAACCATGAGGCGGCCGAAGACTGGACGGCGACTGCATGAGCGCGTTAGCCTCTTCCATGCCTCGCAGACTGCCGCCTGGTTGTGTCGACGACCGTGATCGGCACGGCAACGTCCGTATTTACTTCCGCGCCAAGGGTAGGCCGAAGGTTCGTCTTCGCGGGACGCCATGGTCGCCAGAGTTCATGGCCGAGTATGACCCTGCGAAGGGCGAAACCGTGCCCACACAGAGGAAGGGGATCGCCCCCGGCACATGGCGTTGGTTGTGTGTCCGTCATTTTGCCGAATGCGCGGATTACCTTCGGCTTGATGATCGAATGAAGCGGGTTCGCCGGGGAATTTTGGAGGCGACTTTCGACGAACCCATCGCGCCCGGGTCTTCGAAGTTCTTCCGTGACTTTCCCCTATCAAGGATGGGGCCCGACGCAATCGAAGTGTTGCGGGATCGTAAGATTGCGTTCCCTGAGGCCGCAAATAATCGCTTGAAGGCAATTCGCGCCGTCTTCAAATGGGCCGTCAGGAA
>Ga0187854_10002945_pt1 | contig 13931 bp, 9 predicted proteins | sample June2016WEW_6_15_FD_132445 | JGI IMG/M metagenome (GOLD analysis project Ga0187854, IMG submission 132445) | Peatland microbial communities from SPRUCE experiment site at the Marcell Experimental Forest, Minnesota, USA - June2016WEW_6_150 | ecosystem: Environmental > Terrestrial > Soil >...
CGTGCAGGTCCTGAAAGAGAATTCCTTCAAGGGGATCGACATAGGCCTCTTCTCGGCGGGCGGCTCGGTCAGCCGGAAATTCGCCCCCATCGCCGCCGCGAGCGGCTGCGTCGTTGTCGACAATACGAGCGCCTTCAGAATGGACCGGGATGTCCCCCTCGTCGTGCCCGAGGTGAACGCCCACGCCATCGCGGGCTACAAGAAAAGGGGCATCATTGCGAACCCGAATTGCTCCACCATACAGATGGTGGTGGTCCTCAAGCCGCTACACGATGCCGCAAAGATTAAGAGGGTGGTTGTCTCCACGTACCAGGCCGTATCGGGCACGGGAAAGAGGGCGATAGCCGAGCTCGAGTCGCAGGTGACGGCCATTTACGCCGCCAGGGAAGTGACCCACAGCGTCTACCCCCATCAGATTGCATTCAACTGCCTTCCCCATATCGATGTCTTCCTGGAAAACGGGTATACGAAGGAAGAGATAAAGATGGCGAAGGAGACGGTGAAGATCATGGAGGACCCCTCCATCAAGGTAACGGCGACGACTGTCAGGGTGCCGGTTTTTTACAGCCATTCGGAATCGGTCAACGTGGAGTTCGAAAGAGCGCTGACGCCCGATAAGGCCCGGAAGATCCTCTCAAAGGCGCCGGGTGTAGTCGTCGTGGACGATCCGAAGAAGAACCTGTACCCCATGGCGATATACGCGGCGGGGAAAGACGAGACCTTTGTGGGCCGGATAAGGAAGGACGAATCGATTGCCTGCGGCCTGAATATGTGGATTGTCGCCGACAACATCAGGAAAGGCGCGGCCCTCAACGCCGTCCAGATCGCGGAGATACTTGCGGAAAAGTATCTGTAGCGACGGTGCGCCTTCTCACCCTCTATGCAGGGGCGAAGCTATCGCGGACGTCGCGCAGTGCCCCCTCAAGGTCACGGCTGAGGGAAAGGTTACAAAACCTCACCGGTCCTCGTGTCCGGGCGGCTGCGTGCTGCGCACCTCTTCGATCTCCTTTTCTATCTCTCGTATCTCCGCCTTCATTTCGGAGATGGCCGTCATGCTCTCTTTCAGGAAAGGGGTTTCCATCGCAATGGGCCGTTCCAGCGCGAATTCCCCGTAGACGTACTCACCTACCTCGGTATACAGCCTCCGCACCTTCCTCTCAATCCTCAGGATATCCATCTTCTTTCCGGCTATTCTCGCCTGTTTTTCGACGTTGAAGGCGATTCCCTCTGCGGTCTCCTTGAGCGTCTTCAGGCCATCCTCGGTCTTTCTTCTCAAATCATCCATCAATGTCATGGCGCCTCCTCATCTCCCTGTACGCATATTACAGGAGGAGATAAGATTTTGCAACTCCCGCGAGATCCCGCCTTTACGCTCCGCGGCCCCGCCGCGCATCTCGGGAAGGGTGTCATACGCTCTCACTCAAATCGGGATTGCCCCATGGACTGTAGTGGAATATCCGGCTGTCCGCGCTTACAATGTTGTGTATGGTATGCTGACGAGAGGCTGATGGCCGCGCTCAAGAGGACAAAGGAACCGGTTGTACCCGAGGAAAGGTATGAGACGCTTCGGCGAAGAATAGTCATGCTCCTGAGAGAAGGGCCGCTTTCAGGAAGAGAGATATCGAACGAGCTCAGGATCCCGGAAAGAGACGTTTACGAACATCTTGAGCACATCCGCAAAACCATGAACAAGGGCGAGTACAAGCTCGTGGTGTTGCCGGCGCGATGCAACAAGTGCGGCTTTGTTTTCCGCAAGAGGGGCAGGTTGAAAAAGCCGGGGAAGTGTCCCATCTGCAGGTGCGAATCCGTGGAGGAGCCTGTGTTCTCCGTTGAAAGCCGGAAAAAAACAGAGCGGGGCCGCTTCCCCCCTGAATAAACCGAGCCCGTCACTCCTCCTTCGCAATACCCAGTTTCTTCATCTTATACCTCAACATGCTATTACCGGGGCTCAGCGCCCCCTCCATGAGCAAAGCTCACGGAGCCTCCCCCCTCACAAAGGCCTTTATTAGGGCTCAGCGCCCCCTCCATCGGCAGAGCCGCTGGAGCCTCCCCCCTCCTTCGCAATACTCAGTTTCTTCATCTTATACCTCAACATTCTTTCGCTGACACCGATTGCTTCCGCAGCTTTTGTTTGTACCCAGTTGGTAGAGACGAGGGCTTCAGTGATCATCCTCTTCTCCACCGATTCAACCACCTGCTTCATGCTGCCGTCGGCGGACAGCGGCTCGGCCGTGTTGAACATGGAGAGGTCTTCCCTCGTGATGTACTCTCCCCTTGCCAGGACGACGGCGCGTTCCACGACGTTCTCGAGCTCTCTCACATTCCCGGGATAGTCATGCTTGATAAGGGCATCCCGGGCCTCTCTTGCATATCCTTTCACGTTTTTCCTGTGTCTCTGGTTAAATTTTTTCAGGAAGAAATCGAGAAATAGAGGGATATCCTCCTTCCTCTCCCTTAAGGGCGGAATCTCTATCTGCACTACGTTCAGGCGGTAGAAGAGGTCTTCCCTGAAGCGGCCCTGCTTTACCTCTTCATCGAGGTTCTTGTTGGTTGCCGCCACTATGCGGACATCGACTTTGATAGGATAGAGGCCGCCGAGTCTTTCTATCTCTCTCTCCTGGAGCACACGGAGCAGCTTGGGCTGCAAGGAGAGGGGCACATCGCCGATCTCGTCGAGGAAGATGGTTCCCTTGTTGGCTAGCTCGAACTTCCCCAGTTTCTTCTGATATGCCCCTGTAAACGCGCCCCGCTCATAGCCGAAAAGCTCGCTTTCGAGGAGTGTGTCGGGAATGGCAGAGCAGTTGACCTTCACGAGGGGCTGGTGTTTTCTCTCGCTCAATTCGTGGACGAGGTTGGCCACGATCTCTTTACCGACCCCGCTTTCGCCCTGCACCATGCACGTGGAATCCGTCTTTGCCACCCTCACGATGAGGCTCACGATCTCGTGCATCTTTTCGCTGGCGTAGACGATGTTTTCCGACTTCATCCTGTCCTTCAGGGCTTCTTTCAGCACCAGGTTTTCATGGATGAGGTGCAGACGCTCCTCCACTTTCTTTATTTTGAAGAAGAGGTCGTCGAGATCGATGGGTTTGGTCAGGTATTCAAAGGCGCCTGCCTTGAGGGCCGTTACGGCGTTCTCTATGCTGCCGAAGGCGGTGATCATGATGACCTGGATCTCCGGGTTCATTTCCTTCAGCTTCTTGAGCACGGTCAGCCCGTCCGTATCGGGCAGCTTATAGTCGAGGAGCACAATTTCGAAGGTATGGTCTTTTACGAGCTGGAGCGCGCGCTCTCCGTTGCCTGCGCCCGTGGCTGCATAGCCTTCCTTGTTCAGCAGGCCCTCGAGCAGGTCCCGCTGCGTTTCTTCATCTTCCACGATCAAAATACCCATTCTTCCCATATTACGGCCCCTTTTTCGACGGTAAAGTTATCACAAAGGTAGTGCCCTTCCCCTCCTCGCTCAGGACCTGCAGGTCTCCCCCATGGTCTTTCACGATCATGTAGGAGAGAGGCAGGCCCAAGCCCATGCCCTTATCCTTTGTCGTGTAGTAATACTCGAAAACCTTCGGGAGATCCTCTTTCCTGATCCCCGGGCCCGTGTCCTTTATGTAGACCCGGACGTGGACGCTGTTGAGCGAGGTCGATATATGGATGCTCCCCCCCTTGCTCACGGCTTCAATACCGTTCATGATCAAATTATAGAGGACCTGCTTCATCCGCTCTTTCTGGAATTCAAGGATAACCTGCCCGCCGGTCTCGTTGTGGATGACGATGCCCGCGCGGTTCGCCTTTTCCCTGAGCATAGTGACCACTTCCTCGATGACCCCGCGGAGATTATGTGGCTCCATGCTCTGACCGGCCTTTGTGGAAAGGAGAAACTCCTCCACGATGCGGTTGACCCGCTGCAGCTCTCCGCGCACGATATCGAGGAACTTATGATATTCTTCCTTTTTTTCGTGTTCGGGAACGAATTCCCTTTTCAATCGCTGTATGGAAATACTGATTGCATTGAGGGGATTTCGTATTTCGTGGGCCATGCCGGAAGCCAGTCTCCCGAGGGATACCAGCCTCTCTTTCATGACCATGTCCTTCTCCATCTCATTCAGCTTGACCGCGTGCTTTCTTTCAAGCCGGAATATCAGGTAAATCCCCCCGGCCCCTCCGAGGACGAGGAAAAACAGCAGCATGATGAAATTCGCGCTGGTCCGCCTGATGGTGTCGCTCGCGAGCCTGTCGGATACGAATATCTCCATGGAGTAGTTGGGGAAATAGCGGGAACCCAGGGGCTTCAGGATGCTGAGCACATGCTTCGGCCTCTTGCCCGAGCCCAGGTAAATGCGTCCCGAGCCGTCGTAAATCGTGACGTCTGCAATATTCAGCCTTTTCCCCTCGTTCTCGATGATTGTTTTCATGATATAGATCTTCCGGAGGTTTTCAAGCTCTTCCGGGCTCAACGCGAAAAACAGGAGCCTATCGGCCAGTTTTATCCCCATGAAGAGGCCGAGATCCTTGTCGCTGGGCATCCTTATGACCGTCTGCCTGTCTTTCTTGAGAAGGAGGTTGAGTGCTGCCTTTTCAACGTTTATAGCGCCCTTTCGCAGCAACTGCTTCCCGTTTCTATCGGCGATAAAGACGTTCTTGAGGGACGAGCCGGCCTGCTCGAGCTCCGTTGCCTTGCTGAACCGGCTGTACAGATCGTCGACAATTGCCTCGTCATAGGCCATGACGTTGAGAAAGTTAGGGGTAATGATAGAGGGTGATTTCTCGATGAGGGTGAGATATTCCATGTCCATTTCTATCTCTCTCGCAACACTCTGGAACAACGTCTCGGCCTGGTCGAGCAACAACCCCTCCATGTTCCGTTTTGTGATGGCAATTTGAAAAAAGCCGGTAATACCGATGAGCACGAAGAATATGCCGAAAAGGAGGAGCGGGAAAAGGAGTTTCTTATCTTGCATAAAACCGGCGCCTTGGTTGTTGGTCCATGGGCCTCGCGGCTCTCCTGTTCTCCTGCTCCGTAAACCTGTAGAACTGTCCCCTCTGCTCATTGTTAAACACCGTCGATATCTCTCCTCGGTAGCTGCGGAACAGCCGCTGCCTTGACGCTTCTATCTGGTCCAGGTCCCTTCTCAGTCTTTCCGCCCCCTCCCTCCGGTCCGGCCGGTTTCGGTCCATTTCCCTCAGCTGGAGCCGCTTCCGTGCCGACTCATCGTTCAGGGCCCTCCACTCGTTCATATATTTCCTCTTGATGCCGGCTACCTGCGCCTTTTGGTACCCGGAAAGATTGAGCTCTCTCTCGAACTCGCGGTACGACTGCTGGGCATAGACGGGGGGCGCAAAGAGGATCAGGGCGCACAGAACTGATAAGAATCGAATCGTCACGGGCTTTTTCCGCTCTATGTCCCGGAGCATGACGCTCAAGGATTCACAGACTGCCGGGGCCTGCCGACCACGGCGACCAACGCGATGCTTTTCATAGGCGGGGTCCTCCTCATCCAGCTATTAGCAATAGTAGTGCCATTGCTCACTACCCTCACACATGTGCAGATTGCGCCCCTTTGGCGCCTTGCCGGCCGCCGGGTGCTTTCGCATCATGACAAAAAGGTCGTAAAAAGTATAGGATATTTCGACAATAATGTCGAGCGGGGGTGGGGGCGGCCGGGATCTTTGCGCGCCTTTCGCCTGTCTCATCGGCGCCGCGAGTCCTCACATACCAAAATGTATGCTCCGGCTCGCGACCCCTCGATCACGGCGGTAGAGTAGACTACGGGCGCCGCATGGTCTTTCAACCATCAGTCTCCCGTAGCCCCTCGCCAAACCGGACGTACACCTTTCGTTATGTATCCGGCTTTCCAGAGATCATGCATAATCGGGCCGTCGCACCCATTTTAAATCATACCGTTCAACCGTGAGCCGCCCTGCAAGAAACTGCTCTTCCTTCCCGTCGCGCCAGATACGCCGTCCTCCAACTCGCTTGCAAGAGCGCCATATTTCACTGGCCCGTGCCTTTGGGCACTTCTTCGTCATCCACCGCCAGGTTCTCTGCCCCACATACCAGTCAAGGGCGTTAAAGACAGTCTTTGCCCCTATACAGAACCGATAGAAGTTCGCCCAACCGCGAAGGATAGGATTCACCTTCCGGAGGAGCTTTTCAAGCGGCCACCTGGTAGTCCGTGTGGTCACCTGCTTTATCCGGTAGCGTATGTCCAGCACCTTCCGCTTCGGGATTTCAACTCGTGGACCAAGGCCGTACCGATTGTCCCATTTTACACGGACTCTATGCCCCAGGAACTCGAACCCCTTTTCGATTGCGGTAACGTGGGTTTTCTCAACCGAGAGGTCAAGCCTCGCGGCATCTTTCAGATAACTGGCAAGCGCCTCTTTTTCCCTAAGCGCGTCTTCGTACGTTCCTGACACGAGGACAACAAAGTCGTCTGCATAACGGATCGGAAGGAATACGGACCTCCCCGCCCTTCTGTCCCTCTCACGGGCACCCTGGGCTGCTTTCAATCCATCATTCGACCTGGACCAATAGACCCACCGCTCATACTTCTCCTCAATGATACCGAGCGCAACGTTGGCGAGGAGCGGCGAAAGAATCCCCCCTTGGGGCGTCCCCGCGTTGGTACGAACAAACTGATCCTCCGAGAGAACACCTGCTTTCAAGAACATAAGGAGCAGTCTATTCACCTTCCTGTCAGCGCAACGGCGGCGGATTCTTTCCATTACCTGATGATGGTCGATATGATCGAAGCAGCCTTTAATGTCGCCTTCAATGACCCAGGGGTAGGGGAAGCTGTTCTTCCTACCATCGTCCGCCTTCTTTGGGGAACGGATTGCCCTGCGGATATGCTCTAACGCTCCGTGGCAACTCCGTCCGGGCCTGAAGCCATAAGATACATGAAGGAACGCGGCTTCAAACAGCGGCTCGATGATCTGCTTCAGGGCACACTGCACTACACGGTCTTTTACGGTTGGCACTCCAAGGGGCCGGAACTCCCCCGGCTTGCCGGGCTTGGGTATCCATACTCTTCGGCCGGGAGACGGTGTGTAAGAACGATCTTGCAGCTCCTTTCTCACGCCTTCAAGATATGTGTCTACTCCAAGCTTCTGGATACGTTTGACAGTGACCCCGTCGACGCCCGACGTTCTTTTGCCCTTGTTTGAGGCTACAGTTCTCCAGGCACACCGCAGGTTGCGGATGTCAACAACCCAACCCCACAGCTCGCGGTAGGCTCCTTCGGGGTTTTCCCGACTCCACTGATAGAGTTTCTTCTGCACGCCGAGTAACCAGACCTTATCAGTCTTTGCATCTGTGTCCACAGATTTCTCCGGCATCAAAAACCTATCGATCTCCTGCCCCCCTTCGCCATGTGGATGGCTTTCCCATCCCCAGACTACTACGAGGGCTCCGCCCCACATCCGTCCTTCCCCGGTCTCCACGGATAGCCCGTTTCCGAAAACGGGCGGACCAGATGTGGTTCCCATGTTCCCGTCCTCAACCCATTGGATGGTTAGGTGCCTGCTCTACCCCTGGCGGCATCCGGAGAGAGACGATAAGGAGTAAGTCTACTCTCAGGCACGCGCTTATTCGTACCTCCCAGGCGAGAGAATTTAGCCCACCAGGATCGCGCCGCGTCCTCCCGCGCCATCACACTAAATAGGGAGGTATTTCGTAAATACAGAGGCTTCCGCCACAGATTCGTTGTCTCACCATACATCCTTCGGTAGCCCGGCCTTGCGCATGATGGCGCGCAATCCGGTTCAGTTCAGGCCGCTCTGCTGATGATAACCCCGCCAGTGGAACCAGGCAGAGCTTCACGGCCCCCTTCTGCCCGATCTCCTTCATCGGTACAGGGCACTCTTGCGCCGGTCGAGAGCGAGCAAGTAATGCATATATGTGAAATGCACCACGTCATGGCGCACAAATCCATCGAAATTTCCTCCGGCCGCGCAGGATATGTTACGTATAGCACCTGCAAGTCCTCACGTCTGATCGCGCCGACGTGTTTCAACATTACCGTTGAAATATGGGAAGAGTATCTTCAGAGGTTGGGCAAGTGAAAGCAGTGAAGATGTCCCTATGGTCTTTTCCCAGGCAGTTTCATGTCCCGCAAAGAGCTAAACGTCTCATGCAGGCTGAGCGTAGTCCCGTCACTCTTGTATATTGACTTGCCAATTTGCACGACCTTCTCTTTCAGCAGGAGTTCGATCGCTTGATCGATGTGAAGCAATGCGAACTTCCTGCCTTTTTGTGAACCATCAAGGTAGTGTTCAAGACCATGTTCAAACGATTCTACTGCATGCTGAAACATCGGTGATTGTTTCACGTATTTCCGTTATTCAACTTTCTATTTCGATTTTGGTAACAGCCGACCGACATTATTGTGCTGCTCGTCTGAACCTATCTCTCAATTTCTCAAGTTCTTTTATATATTCCTTATACAATCCTTCGGCCTGCGCCTGGTAGCACACGCCCATGTCTCCTGGAAACGTTTCCCCGTCGATTCTCATACTTCTTATAGACGAAGCCGTCATCAAAAACAGCTTCTTCAGGCTCTCACCATCGATCAATGTGATGTTGTCGTGCTGCCTGGCGAAAGATTGGGCTTGTTCAGTGAATGTGGAAGTCGTAACGAAGTAACCATGAACCGCTTGAAAATGAACAAGTGCCCCAAAAAATTCTCGAAGTTCCTTGCCCCCAATTGTTCCGTTGTCATCATACTTCTTGCACTGAACCACTATTAACCCGGCCTTACTGCGTATCCGGATATCGACGCCTTCATCGCCGGAGGAGGGTGTGAGAGAACCGGAAAAGCCGAAAGTTTCGAATATTTCAAGCACAAAGGCCTCGAAGGCGGTAGGACTTAGATGCATAAAACCGGTATCGACAAGTGTTTTAAAGGGTTGTTTCGCCGGGGCTGCTTCCTTTTTTAAAAGTGCATTCAACTCATCGTGAGTCATAGACACCTCTTTGTCTAAGAAATTGCTGATTCAGTTTTTCAGGGCGATTGATCTTTCATTCCCCTATGTTTTGACTAATTTGATCGGCTCCTCTTTTTTAGGTCACAAAAAACTGTTCAAGAAGTCACGAACGTACGAGAATTGCATATTGACGATATCTTTCAACGCTCCGCTTGTCTGGACGGTAAGACGCTTGAGGTCGAACCACTCGAGAACCGCACGCATGTGCTCTTCACTGCCGATCTCATAGCCATCCTGCTGGGCCAGATATATCGACAGGGCATTCAGTTCGCTCGGCGGGATCTCCTCAAACGGCCGTGGCCCTCTCTTGCGCAGCCTCACGGGGGGCGTCCCCTTCAGTCTAATGATCGAATAGATCAGTCCGCCTCTTTTCAGCTCATCTTCGTAAACTATTGCTCCCTCCCGAATGGCATACTGGAGAGCCTTATTCATCTTTTTCTGCAATTCACCACCCAGCCGACGTATACCGCAGCTGCGCAAATAAGTGTCGTAGGACCTTTTTGCAAGCACAGGACCTTCGACTTCAACAATCCGTGCAAGCCCCTCTGCGATCTCGCTGTTTACCGCGTCGTTAGGGTTATCACAGGGAGGACCGGCGTACTCTACATATTCTTCGAACTGTAAGCGGCCGGCGCGAGGATGGACAAGAGGAATATGAGGGCGCTGAGGAGCTACAGGCTCGTCACCATTCCCGCCAAGTGTAACAAGCAGTTCAGCCTGCTCTACAGTTTTGTTTTCGGTTTTGTTTTTTGTCATATTCTGGGTCTTATCTTCGGTCTTCTTCTCGCTCTCGTGCCCTTCGGTTGCAGCACCCTCAGTATCCTTGCTCGAATCGCCACCCCTTGGTGATTCATGTGCTTCTGTCCTATGCTCGCCCTCATCCTTGGTGCCCGACTGCTCCCGTTGAGCGTTGTGTGGCGCAGTCGACGACACGACGCGGTGCTCTACATGTACGCTTCTCGGGGCCCCTTCGGCCCCGATCGGTTCGATACCCCTTTCGGCAAGCACTGCCAGGAGGTCCTCGACAACTTCTTTTCGGTTTCGATAAAAGGCGGAGCCGAAACATCTCCAGAAGACCCAACCTGCACGTTCAAGCGTCCTCTGCCGCTGCATATCTTCTGCCCATTTGTCAGCCCCGTGGTACTTGTCGCCGTCGCACTCCACGGCTAGGCGCGCATCATTGCGGCCCTCAACCACAAAGTCGATTCGGTACTGCCCCACCTTGACTTGCGGCGTTACCCAGAAACCCCTCTGGCTCAGTTCGTCGTAAACCTCACGTTCGAAAGGTGATTCACACAGGCTTCTCAAATCCCCAACGCGTACCTCGTCCTGCACATAAGGCGTCGCGAAATGCATGATTAGGCTGCGGCGCAGTTGATCGGCTTTTGACAAGTGGTCAAGTCCGACCGATCGCACGAGATACATCCTATCACGCGCACGGGATGCAGCAACGTTGAATCGTTGCCTGAAGGCGTCCCGCGAAAGAGGGGCCCCGACTTCATTCGGGCCGGATACCATCGACAGAAACATGATATCCCGCTCTTTGCCCTGAAACGTCCGGGCATCGCCACACGCTATTCGATGACGCTCCATAATTTCTGTCCCGATCTCATCAGTAAGCCGGTCCCATATCGCCATCGACTGCTTATCGCCTATCAGCGAGACCACCCCGATTGAACGACGCGCCATGGCCGGGTCCTCTACGATCGCCTTAATTTCATCGACGATATATCGGGCCTCGGGGAGATTAACGTCCCCTTTGCGATACCCATCCTCAAGCAATACGTCTATAAGTGGGGGGTCGAGACGTTCTGATGTTTTAGGGATACGCAAAGGCCGCAACTCGTGATTGTAGAACTCCCTCTTAGAATATTCGATAATCGGCCCGACACTCCGAAAGTGCTCTTTCAACATGACAGCACTTTTAGCGAAGACAACCTTGAACAGGTCGTAAATCGAGCTATTCGGGGACATCTGAGGTCGATAGGTCCGTACCTGATCAGCAAGAAACCGGCTCATCAGCGTCCGAATCTTTTCTTCTTCGAGTCCGACGGCATCCGGCGACACCTGCTTATCATCACCCACGATAAGCAATTTCTCGGCCCTCAAAATGGATGGAAGAGCACTCAGGTCGGACTGGGACGCCTCATCGATAATGACGAGGTCAAAGCAACCGAATTTCGCTGGCAGTGACTCCGAAACCCGGTAATGGGGCATAATCCAGCACGGCACCGCCGGATTTGCCTCTGCTGCCGCGTTTCTCGCATCCTGGCGATAGCGCACTGCGCGCTTGCCGGTTCCTGCCCCTATGTGCTGGATGGCGTTAAGGTACGCCTGCAGGGCAGCCCGTATGCTCGGTGATGCGTTCTCCGCGAGCTTCAGCCACGTTCTCTTAACCACGATATCCTGGTAGGCTCGCGATAGGTCGGCCTCAACGTTGTGGTGATCTTTGGCAAGCTTCTTCAGTTCCTTGTGGGCATCGATCGACCTGAGGTATGTATTTAATCGCTTCAGGCGCCAGGCGGCCCGCCAGTTATCGGGCAGAAGTGTGTCGACGGTCCCCTCCAACGGCAGCCTGAGAGCAGCGGCATACTTCGGAGCTCCGGAGACTTTCACCTTCTCGCAGACCTCAGCCACAACGTCCAGCTGGGTTCTCAGCCGTAGACCCCGGGCTATCTCGTTCATTAAATCAGACCATTCGGCCTGCATATGGGCATCGTCAACCTTGGGATTGCCGAGAGTCTCTGCAAGAAAAGATCTGATCGCATCAATGATAGGGCCCCTGCGTTCTTCGAGAACTTTCTGCAGTCTTTCTTTCGTGGCCCATACATTAGATAGCCTGTTTTTCGTCAGGTGATGACGTAAGACCCGCTCCAGTTCGTCCAATTGCTCTATGCTCGTGGCTACATCCTGGATGTTGATCCATTGCGGGAAGAGTTGTGAAGCTGCTTCACAGAGGCTTACTTCCGCTGTCGCAACGGCCTTCGTCTTCAGATAGCAGCTATATTCGTAATGGGCCGTGACTGCGCCATCCGGCCCGTCGTCAGGGGCGGCCTGAAGTTGAAGCTCCCCACACAGGGCGTTCCACCTGATAACGAGTTCGCGCATACGGCGCAGGAGCCTAATGTACTCTCTTACGTGGGTCCAGTCCTCTGAAGAGTTAGGCTTTGCACCCAACACCTTTGTCGATGCGATCCATGATTTATGCTCACTTTTGCCAAATAAGCCGGTTAGCCCGAACGCGCTTCGACCTTCTGCCAGATTGTGGATAGCCCCAACGAACACCTCGTCCGTCTCGATACCCGGCCGGATTTCCACGGGCCTTTCGATGAACTTCTTGCGCAGATCGAGAACCTTCTCCAATTCGCTCCCCAGCATTTCAAGTATGGTGAGAAGGTCATCTTTCTCAGTGGTCTTGAGGCGGTCACGCATGGACGCAGCCCAAGGACGATTCGCGCCAAGCCAGTCGTTGCGCAACTGCCTAAAGGATGCGACATCATCGAGAAGCTGGTGTGCGAGGGCCAGCGCCTCCTGACTTGTGCTGGCGAGCGCCGGGATTTCGCCGCTTTCAACCGCCTTTTTCAACTTTTCGAGTTGGGATAGGTCTTGATGAACTTCGAGCAATGTTCTTGACTCGGGGAACTCGATGAGTTGAGGCAGAGATGCATCAAGATAGTCGATGTCTTGGCCGAGTGCCCGGCGCGCTTCGCGCAGCCGAACGACGTCCTCGTCGGAGAATTGTGGCGTATATTCGGACCCGATGCCCAGGTCGTCCGGTAAGCATTCGAACGACTCCGCACTGTCAATAACCTCCCGTGCAGCGTCCATGGGCTCTATCTTTTCGCCTTCAAGGTCTATCTTCGCAAGGTTGCGCTTGGCCCATTCGTCGATTTTGTGATCGATCATTGACAGTTTGCCGTGCAGCGCATCGATTGTTTCTTCAATGTGTCTAATTGCCCGCTGGGTGCTCGTGCGATCCAGGCTCTGGACGTCTGACGCGATCTTCTGGATGGCGTGCTCAAATTGCTTCATGCCGTCCTGCTCACTGGTCAGAAGTGAGATAGCGAGCGGACGGATTTCTTTCGGCAGGTGCTCCTGGAGCACGGCCAGGGCGGGGTCTTTCATAGATGTGACAAGGACACGTTTACCCTCGGCTAAATAGTGACAGATTGCATTGGCTATCGTGTGTGTTTTTCCTGTGCCCGGAGGGCCCTGAACGATGACACCATCGGATATGTCCAGGTGCTGGATGATGCGCACCTGTTCTTCATTGAAGGGCTTGGGAAAATAGATGTCCCTGACCTTGCCGCTAATTGATCCGCCCGTCCGATAGGAGACTGACATACCCCGAAAATGGGGCAACTCGACTACAGCATTTGTCGTCTCCGGGTCTGTAATGATTGCGGTAGTGGCGGGTGGGAAAGTCGGGATCGACCCAGCCTGTTCTTTGAGCTTCTCTAGGTCTTGAATAAAAAGATTATTCGTACGAGGCCGGGCAAAGAGCACCCAAGTGTCCGTGACCTTCAGATTTTTGTCCGGCTCCGGCAGAGCCCGATCCTCGGCGGGCACTTCTTTCGGCCAGTAGACACCGTTAGCGTCCAGATGGGCTGTAGCGGCCGTCAGCAAGGGCTCGAAGGTCCCCCGATCGAAAGGTGAGAATGTCGTTGTCGCCTTTGAAAAAAAATCCTTGGCCGCTTTTTCTAGTTCGGCAACCCCTGGATTGCCAACGGACGCGTACCAATCGAGCTCAAGGCGAGGATCCGTGTCGCGCGGACGGATCTCAACCGCCGCGGTGTCGGGATTGAGGGACATTTCCACGAGCCGCCCAACCAACGGGTAGGAGATGTGGGTGCCATTGCATGACCAGACGCCGATACCAACCCCCCAGAGGAGCTCCAGTTGGGCCTCGACAATACTGCCTTCCAGTTGCTGCTTCATGGTGAAAA
>Ga0187854_10002947_pt1 | contig 13928 bp, 15 predicted proteins | sample June2016WEW_6_15_FD_132445 | JGI IMG/M metagenome (GOLD analysis project Ga0187854, IMG submission 132445) | Peatland microbial communities from SPRUCE experiment site at the Marcell Experimental Forest, Minnesota, USA - June2016WEW_6_150 | ecosystem: Environmental > Terrestrial > Soil >...
CTTGAACCTGTAATCTGATAAAACGGTTTTAAAGTAGAAGGCTGATTATCACGATAGGTCGTGACTATACCGCCAGATAGCGGTGCTCCCGAATCTTTATCGACGAAATAGCACTCTGCTAAGTCCAAGGGAATATAATGTGGGTCAATAGCCATCGCAAATCCTTTGCTTGTAATTTCGCCACTATATCCGTATAATGGCCTTATATTAAATTTGGAGCTAACTTATGTCAGGTACATGTGAATCTATTGTTATAATGGCATGTCTAGTATATCTCATCAATGACTTCTTCGGCTAATGATGGCTCGTGACCCCTCTATATCCAGAGTAATAAAGGCCATATTTAGCTAATTTTTTAATCTTGGCTATGGATTCTTCACGAGCTTTAGTTCTGGCCTTGAGTTCTCGTTCAAGAGATTTAACTTCGTGCCCCGCTTTCTTCTCAATAGCTATTTTTTCAGAAACAGCTTTCTCTGCTTTCTCATGAGCCGCTATTTCAGCTTTAAGCTTTGTATGCTGTTCCTTCGCTACCATGCGTTCTGCTTGTTCGGCTGCCTTTTCACCAAGTGCTTTGACGAGGGCCTTGTGCTCCGTTTCGATTTCAGCGGCACTGGCCTTAATGTCCTTATGCGCTGATAAAGCATCTCGGAAAGCATTAACATGATCTTGAACCTTACTTAGGTCTTTCAAATAAGGAGCGACATTTTCATGAGGATTGAGCAACCGATTAAAAGAGCTTTCCTTTTCGAATGACTGGCCTAAAATCCATTTCTTCAAATCTTTCGAGCTTCCTACGAGAGCATTTAGAAACTCATTTCCAGCCGTAGTTCCCGTCAACTTAGTCAGCGTATTAGGAGGAAGCTTACCTTCTTTAAGAACATTTCTGCTGATTGGATTCACATCTCTGAGTTCTGTGAATTTACGCCATACTTGATTAGCATCCTTAAGATTCTTTCGCATCTCTGGGTCGCCAGTTTCCTCAAGAATTTCTGCCAATTTATTAGCTTGCTGCTTATATTGATGAGCAATATCTAAAGCTTTAGTCTTCTGTTCCTCATTCAACTTTCTTCCATAAACAGAATCTCTGGCATCCGCAGCCTTCTTCTCCAAAGTTCTGTATGTATCTAAAACATCTGCGGCGGAAATAGTTTCATTCTCAAGAGCTGTCATATGATGAGAAAGCGCTTGAACTTCAGGAGTGTCGAAAGCATATCCAGGTAGTTCTTTATCAGCAGCTTGAAGAGCATCTATCGCCGACTTCACTTCTCTAACTTTGTCAGCATTATCAACTGGGATAGAAGCTGTCTTATAGGTATTTTTAATATCCTCGTACATCTTATTGCCAGATTTCCTGAGCTTCTCAATTGCTTCTCCAACAATCTTTCCTCCATGTCTAGCATGTTCCTTACCATGTTCCAGAGCCTTTCCAAGTTCAGTCTTAGCTGTATTAATATCTTCAGAAGCTTTAGTAACCAGAGCTTTAGTATCTGGAGCTTCCGGCGCTTCAGGAACATGTTCTATAGGCAGATTGGCTGTATTCTCAAGTCCTGCTGCTTTATGTTTCTTTACATTAGCATTCTCGCGCTGAGATATAGGCTCAGTGCCTCCAATCTTAGTGCCAAACTGAGATGAGAATTCATCGCGAAGTTTATCTTCTAAAAGTTGTACCTGCTCTTTGCTAAGATTATGCTCTTCCTTGGCTGTCTCTAAAGTAGCATCCAGAGCTTTAAGAGCTTTGCCTTCTCTGACAGCGTTAATTCCTTTGCTTATTAGATTAGCAGATGGAACGGCTACTGAAGCTATATCAGGCAATGCGCGAATAAGCTTTCCACCTTCTACTGGCTTACCTAAACCTAAAGCTCTCTCAATACCCATGTCTTCTGGAAGATGAGGTATAAGATCTGAAAGTGCGCTAATATGCTTGTTAGTTCCTGGAATCTTAACCGTGGACGGAAGATGCTTAGTCAAAAATTTAGATAAGTCATGAGTCGCATTAAATGCAGATTTTCCAAATTCACCAACTCCAGCTAAAGCTTCTCCAACAGCACGTATATTATGTTCTTTAGAAAGCTTACTTGATTTCTCAAATTCATCTGGTAAACCTCGAACAAATCCTACGCCGCCTTTTAAAGTGCCACCTAAATTCTTCAAAGTATCTGATAATAAAGCTTTGAAACCAGTTTGTTCAGGGGCTGCCTCCGTTGGCTCTTCAGTGCCTTTGGCATTCAATGGACTTGGCGCCATCTCAGATTGATGTTGTAATCCAACTGCTTCATAAACTTTTTCTTTAGGTAAATCAGAATAAAATTTACGATGAAGTGAATCTGCAAGCTCAACATCCGACATGTCATTATATTCAGGATGCTTCTGGCGAATATCAACTATAGTAAACATTATCGGAGTCCTAACGGGTCATTACCCGTATTTGAATTTGAATGACCGACATTAAGTTTACCGTAATCATTGATAGCATTATTATACTTATCATTAGCCTCTATCAGCCATTTATCCATATAACGATTCATAGCAGCATAAGCTTTAGGACTCACCGTAGATTGAAGCAGATTTAAATTGCCAAGAGACTTATCTTGCAATTCACGAAGGGCCTCGATACCAATGTTTCCTCCAGCAACTTTAAGTCTCAGAGCTGCTAATTCAGGAGCAAGTGCTCTAGCTGCAAGTACTTTGCCTTGAGTCTCTGGGTCATCATCTTTAACTGCATCAGCAACTTGGTCTAATGAGAAACCACCAATCTTGTTCTGGTATTTGCCTAATCCTTCTGCCACATGCTTATCTAAAGCTCCAAGCTCTTGAACAAAAGCGCCTCTACGCTGAGTTTGCTTGATATTCTCAGCACCAACAGGATAGACAGGAGTGATATCATTGACTTGAAGATCTTTGGCTTCTGCAAGCTCAGTCAAAGTCTTTCCTTGGGTAAGAGCATTCTCAGCTTCAATGGGGTCATATCCCATTCCAGTAGTCATAGCTACTGCACGCTTCTTCTCATCAGCAGGAAGGGTTCTAAATGCAAGGCTGTTCTTATAAGCTTCTTTGGAAGAAGTATTAGTTTTCTTGGCATTTTGTCCTGTTTCAAAAACTTGTTTCAAAGCTTTAACCCGAGGATGGTCTGCACCGAGTTGAGATTCTAAATTTAAAATATATTCCTGATTGGCTACATCTCCAGAAGGTTTCAAAGCTGACCCTGTACCAACACGATTCGCCTTATTAATCTGCGCCTGAGTCAATTGCTTCTTCAAAGCCCATTCTTCAGGCATATGCTTCAGTGTCAGCTCCTTGATAGAGTTAGCGAGCTTCTCTTCGTGAGCCTTGCGTTCCATGCGAGCTGGCTCTTGGCCAATCTGATATCCCTTCAAAGCATTCTCGAAGACATCTGCCCATGGGGATGCCTGAATAGGCTGCTTACTAAAGTCAGTGAAGTTAATAGCCATTAGCCACCTCCGAACATATCTGAACCTAAACCACCGATTAAGGAACCGCCTCCGCTAAAATAACCACCTGCGCCAACTCCGAGGGCTTTAATCAGGGCTTGGACGATGGCATTCTTATCCGAATTCTTCTGCGTCTGTCCTTGGAAGGCTAGGCCACCTTGCTGATTGAGAGCGTTGCCAAGCGTATCAGTAAGACTTCCAGTGGCATTGAACCCTCGATTTGAAACAGTTTGCTGACCAGCTTGACCTTGGCCAAAGACGCTTAATGCATTTTGAAGATACTGTTGCTGGTCTTGAGAAAGAAGTCCTTGAATAGCTTGACCCTGATTCAATTGGTCAAGCGGAGTTCCAGCAACTCCACCAGCGGCTGCTGTGGCACCAAGTCCCTTCGTCAAAGCATCTTTCTGGAAATTATAGCCTTCAGAGGTCTTATAATTCTTCATGAGATTATCAATGAATGCTTGAGGGTCTGAAGTCATCGTATCGTACTGACTATTGAGCTTAGTATCAACAGCTTGACCTTGCTGAATGTAAGGGTCATAGCCTTGATGAGCGACATTAGGAATCTGATTGAGATACTTATTAGCCGCATCTGCTGGACTGCTATGGTGTCCACCACCGAATATCTTACTTAGTATGCTCATCTCATATCCTTATGGGTAAGCTGTAGTCGAAATCTTTTTCAATGCGCCACTAATCTTGACTACAAGAGTTGGTGGAGATGCGTCAATGACGTACCAAAGAGCGCCATCAGGTGGTAAATCTATAGTCGCGTAGCCCATCAATATTGTCAGATTAGCATCTGTAATCTGGGGAATTGTCCATCCATTGTCGCTCAATCCATTGCGCAACACATTATTCAATTCATCATTATACATCTGGAAATCAGCGGTTAGATAGCCATTGTCATCGACTGCCTGTGGATTCACGAATGTTGGAATAATCATTGGTATAACTCTAACACAGCATTCGCAACTACAATATCGCCCATACCCCAGAAACGCATCTGAATAGTAAAGAGATTCGCTTCGCCAAGTTTGCTAAATGTAGGCATGTTCTTATACTGTCCTGTCACATGAAGGTAGTAGGGAATAGGATTAGAGTATGTGCTGCCACCGTTCTTACTGAAACTTACATCCACAAAAGGTTCTTGAGATGGCAAGAAGACGTCTGGGTCAACTCCATTGGCAATCGTAAATCTGAATCGATTAACTATGAATCTTTCAGAACCTGGAAGTCTAAAGGTATCGCACTTTCTGATTCTAGGAATGTCATAGATAGTTCCAGTCTGCGTAGACATCGTAGTAAGTGTTGTACTGATATTCATCAATGCACCTTGCTTCAAAGAGGCAAAGTATACTAGGTTATTAAAATAAACCATCTGTCTTGCAGGAAAATAAGTGAAATCCCAATCTGTCAAATCATAAAACTTATTGGTCGTGAAGTCATACATAATAGTAAGATTATCTTTCTGATTAAAGAAGGTCAGGATATAGAATACATGGCCGTCTTGCCGATAGAACATCGCTGTCGACTGAGAAGGAAATTGGATAGCGCCTAGTAGAAAGTCGATACCATCTGTTGAAATTCGCTGTGCCTGACCACCCTTCATAACCATGATTGCGGGAGATGACTTCTCATTAATCCCTAGCCAGCAAACAAGGTCATCAGATGCGGCGATAGTAGAGACACTTGCTACGCCATAGTCAATGTTAATAGAACTCTGACGCTGATAAGTTTGAATACCCGCAACCTGCGTCCAAATCTCAGCAACTGTAGAGCCTAGCACTAAGAGATTATTACCATGACTTGGAATGCGTATTGCAGCTAGAGCAAAGTCTGGTTTGGTTTGAAGGGTAAGAGTTTGAACCCATGCCAACGTATATGGCGCAGTACTTGGAGGCGTAAATCCGCTCTTAAATACATACCATTGTGAACCACTCGTATCTTTATTGGCATTACCAAATATGAAGAAAGTATTCTGGTAGGTTACATAATTGGGAATGAAGGCGCTGAATCCAGTCCCCATTACTGCTGGTTCCATATTTCCAAGAACTGAATAATTGTAAATAAAGGGAACCGGACTAATTCCATCTACCATGACGACCTGAGAACTTAGATTCTCATCGAAGAAGACTTCGCCAGTGGAAGATGAAGGAATAGTAAATATTTCTGTAAAGCCTAGATTTGGCTCAATTCTATAGACCTTATTATCAATCGCTATTAGAACGAAGTTGCCGCGCACAGAATGGAATATGCCACGACCTTCCTTGCCAAGTGGTGCAATATTACGTGAGTTCAGATAGCCAGAGAAGTTGACTAACCAATCGTCACTGATGAACATATTCCAAGTGCGTTCCTCGCTGATGAGAGGATGCCGACCGAAAATTGAGCTACCAACCACTTTAACCGGCACTTCCTTGGCGTTTGGAGTCGATATGGCCATCACCAACTCCCCAATAGATTATGTCTCGGCTGGATGATGCTGAGTGATGTAGGTAATAGCTTTCTTGAGAAGCTCAATATCATCTTTAAATTTCCCTATCGCTATATTACATGCATGACAAAGAAGTCCACGAACTTTTCCTGTAGAATGACAATGGTCAATCGAAAGACGTCTAGGCTTCTTGTCGCTAGATCGGCCATCTATACAGGTTTCTTCATTGCCACATATGGCACATTTATTCTTTTGCTCTTCTAATAATTTAGCATAATCATTAAGGGTAATTTTTCTAGCATTACAAACCTTAATTAAACTAAGCAAATCGCCCTGATTCTCACGTTTATTCTGATATTGCTTTTTATAAATCTCATCCCATTTTTCAGGATTTGCAGCTCGGTCATTAGCCATTTTGGCATTGAATTCTGGTCTATTGCCATTACGTCTAGCATTAGCGCTTTCTCGATGACATAATCTGCAAACACCGTGTCCTTGGCCGCTTAATTTAATTTCTTCTGCGCTAAGCTCCCCGTGCTTCTTGCAAACAATGATAAATTTTCGTTCTGCTATTTCGCCACATTGGCCGCAATGAACGATTTTATCAATACCTTTTCTAACCGCCTTCATTCCAGCATCTGATAATCTGCCATGCGTCTTACATTCATAATATCTGTATCTCATAATAATCTCCTATTAAAGAGATTATTTTAATGCATATTCCATCCTAGTTCAATAATATATTGTCATATTCACGACACCCAACCTTTCCCAATATTCACTTGTGCGTAATTAATGCCCCCTCTGCGCTGTAATGAACTCAATTTGGTCAATCTCATGTCAAGAACACCACTCTTCTTCTTAATTCCATCCTCGTACTTAGCTAGAGCCTTAGCTACTCCTGGAGGTACAGAATAGTTGTATTCAGCACAGAGACGCACGGCTAACTCGAATTTAAGAAGATTGATATAGAACCTATCAAGGGTTAAGGAGAGGTCTTGATTAATCGCTACCTCTTGAAGCCTAAACGTACCCCAGATAGTCAAAGGAAAGTTCTGGTCTGGCAGGAAGTAGATATACAGATTTGCACCACCGAAGCAGCGTTCTATGTGCCAGCTTCCTGGGAGGGATTGAATATCATTAGCCCGTGATGTTCCAAAGTATTCACGTCGACCACGAGGCTCAGTCTGATACCTAACTGTATCTATAAAAAAGACAAAGGTATCAACGTTAATCAAATTTGGAATAAAATACTTCTCTTGACCTATCACAGCGGCGAAGTCAAGTTCTGAGTAATAGGGGATAAGACCGTTGTCAAAGGTCTTATCATCTATTAAATCATTCAAGAACTGCAAACCGTCCGTGGCTTGCTGGCCTGACACGGTTTCAAAACCCCTAGAGACAATACCAGACTCATAGTAGGCATTGTTAATCAGTTGTAAAGTCGTGTAGGCCATGGCTCATCCTTGAGTTAGGGGCTTATAAAGATACAGTGTAACTTGCTACGTTAAGAGCTGCTGCTTCACTTGAAGATGCGCTCGTAACTTTGTACTTAATCTCAGGAGCGCCACTATACAATTGAGCTAACACAGTTGCGTTTCCAGTCATATGCACACTAGTTACCTGGCCAGTAATTTTCACAGCATCACCAGTTGAGTTGTAACCTTGCAGATACAAAGCATCACCAGCAGCATTACCAGGCAAGAAGCTATAAGCAACTGAAACAGAAGTGCCATCGACAGCAGGTACAAATTCTGTCAAATCTACGCCTGTGTAACTTGTTGCAGCACCAGCAGTAACTGAGGTCGCAATCGGAGCATCGTAAGTGAAAGTACGTAAGCTACTATTTCCAGCAGACCAGTAACCTAGTAACAGATTTCCGCTTCCATCAGTCGTTGCGTAGCCAATCAGACGGTACATGTCATAACCATATGGAATCAATGGAGCAGACTGACTAGCTGACAGAATTGCTGAACCTAGATTGACATTCATACTATCGCCAAGGGCATAAACGCCATAGACAGTTGAAACGGCAATCGTACCTGTATCAAGACCACCAGCACCTTGAACAGCAACGTTAATGATTACCGGGCCTGAACCAGCAGCTACAGGTTCTTCACCAGTACCAGTTTGCGCAACGTTCAATGGCAAGCCAACGCTAATGTCATTTTGGTTAGTAGAATCACGGCAAATACCGACCGCAACTTGAAGTTCAGTGGCTGATACCCAAGAGATACCCAAGCCATTGATGTAAAGATTTGGTGCATTTACTACTGGAGTTCCTATAGACATTTAAGTCTCCTAAAGTTTATCGTTCTTATGATGCTCTGCGTGATGCCAAGAGCATAACCATCTTATCTCTAAAGGCTTGCTATAATCATCATGATGCGCTTGGGCATTAATTTCACCACAAACTTCACAAGGGCCATACAAGAGAATTCCTTGCCGAAGAGCTGCATGAGTATGTCTTCTGCATTCACGCTTCATAGCTTGGTCTGCATTATCTGTGAATCTAGCTATGTTGCGTTGCCTGTCTAACTCTACCCATTCAGGATTCTGCTTGTTCTTCTCTCTTAGTATGCGCTTGCTTTCATTAACACAGAAGCGGCAGTAAGCTTCATTAAGATTCTCTTTAGTACGCCCACATTTACAGATTGGATTTCTCCCTTGTCTACGTGGCGCCGAACCAGATGCCTCTCTTTTCTTGTGATATGCAGTCTTCAATCTTTCAAGCTTGCACTTCGCACAATAACTACCATCCATGTATCGCTCTTCTTTATCCGCTCTACATATCTTGCACTTAGGGTCACGGCCTGTTCCCCATGCTGGTAATCCTAAATCGGCTCTCTTCTGCGCTTTTCTAGCTCTACGCTGTTCGCCTGTACATTTGCCACACCATGACTCCTTAACATAAGAGCCTTCTTTTAAAGCACCACACTTACTGCAATTTGGTTTAGATGAACCTCTACCCATTAATTTCCCCTAAATTAAGTTGAAATACTTTATAACATACTTCAACTTAACTTAATATGGATAAATTACAATGGGAAAATTACGGACATACAATATTCTGGAACCGCGGTACTGCCCCAAATTGCGTCGTGCACCATCCCTCTTTGGTTTTGACCGAACAGGGAGCCATAATACATACGAGTACTAACCGCAGTATCAGGGTCAATCTCATTCGCAGTCGGGAACGGAACTTCCTCTGGCAGCATTGGCATAGCTAAGAACAATGGGTCGCCAGAAGTAATCATACCCGCTCTGTGAGATGGCAACACGCTTACTTGCATTCCAGGCTGAATACTCTCGGTCAAGTTCTGAGTATTGCCAGCGGTAGCTTGTAAAGGAGGATAAATCGCAACAGTTACGTTACCACCAGAAGAAGCTGCGTTAGCAGTAGCTCTGAATTGAACAGGAGCAGCAGAAGGCAAGTGACCAATGAAAGTCAGGAAGCGAATGTTATTGAAACCAGACACACCATCCAAGAATTGGAACTTATCGTCTTTTAGAATTGAAGTAGCTTCTGTACCAGCACCGGAGAATGTAATTCCGATTACAGCACCGTTAGCATCAAGAACAGTAGAAACTACGGTCAGCACTTGAGCATTCTGTCCTGCGTAACCTGCGGTGTGAACTGGAAGTAAGTTGGAAACATAGAAATCAGCTCTATCAAAGCGACCAACGTCCCAGCTCATTGCAATCTCATCGTTACGACGAGGTACGAATTGGTTAAGACCAGTTGATACGATTTGCGCTTGAGCGATATCGCTTAAGTAGAACTTAGTGTCAGCTTTAGCTGCGCCGAAAGTACGGAACTGAGCAAGAGCTGCTGCCAATTGACCATAACTATTGATTTGAGTCACTCCGTCACCGTAGAATCTAAATGGTTCAGTAACGCAATTTTGGGCAACATTATTCTCAATTACAGCAGACATTTCCTCAACTGCACTTTTTCCGAACTTTTCCATGTAGTCCTCAACATTGAAAATGAACTGTTGAGCGGTAAATGCATAGGAAACGTTAATCGCTTGGTCAACTGTCAAGTTCTGAACTCGTTGGTCAGCAGATTGGAATGTAGCAACGAGAGATTGTGCAACTGTGAACCTAGGTGGTAAATCAAAGGTCACAGTGTCCCCTAAATTCGCAGTCAGTTTCTCGAAATCCTTGAACTTCGTATTAGCCGTAGCTACGAAGCAGTTCAAGTTCTGTAGGTAAGCCAGATTCGACATCTGGTAGGTTTGTACTTGTTGTAAAATGTTATTTGGAACAGCCATGTCTCTTCTCCATCAATCCATTGATTTAGAGAACAGACATGCGCCGTAGGCTGAGGACTAGACTCTTAGATAAGAGGCTTGTTTTAAGTCCCGTACATTCTTAGTACCATTGTCTGTTCCCACGGGCGAAGATTTCAGACGGTTTAGGGGTTCTTGAGCTGATTGCGCACTTGACTTAGCTTCCTCGTTCACTCGTATTGACGCGGCGAGCTTGTTAATCTCATTCCTAGCCATAGCGGGCGACTTATCGACCAGTACGCTAAGCTGAGCTAACTTCGCAGGATTCTTCTGCAACTCATAAATGATGTCAGCAGTGTTATCCGTTTGCGTAGCTAAGTACACTAATTGCGGGAATGCAGCGGGGTCAAAGTCAGCAGTAATGGCATCAAAGTCCTCATAACGAGCTTTACCTTGAGCGACCTTACTGAAATACTGTTGAGCCACTTCACTCACCTCCTTTTCAAGCTGCTCTTGCTGCCGCTTAGCTTCAGCTTCTTGCATCTGGTTCTGCATCATTGCCATCATCTGGGCTTGCATCTGCTCAGGATTAAACCCTTGCTGTTGCGGAGCCTGTTGCTGGCCTTGTTGCGCCTGTAGTTGCTGAATCTGTTGCTGTGCAGCTTCTAGTTGCTCTTGCATCTTCTGTTCTCCTTTGCGTTTGGCCTTTTTAACAAGCTCATTCACTTGGGAAACAGAAAGCATCTTTTCAGGAGGTACTTCCTCAGCCTGAGCTGCGGGAGTTACCACATCAGTGTCTTGCAATTCTTCTGCAATATCCTTTGCATCCATTTGAAACCTCACTGTTTCCGGTGTGACCGTGATCACCTACATCCGTTGTAGTTCCGACTATTTATCCCGCATAGCTACGTATTAGGCCTCTCATCCATCCTGGAGAGTTCAGGTGTAACTTTTACCTAGTATAAGCATAAGAAAACTAATTGGTAAAGATTACTTCTTTTTCATGCCTTTCAATGTCTCTGCTAATCTTGCTCTCTGACCTTCTTTACCTTTAGCCTTAGCAGCTTTAGCTAACTTCTTTGCAGGAATCTTCTTGCCTTCAGGAACGCCGAGTTCCTTATGAAGAGCGCCTTTATGTTTAATTGCACCTTGAATCCATTTCTCTGCCATTATTTCTTCTTCCTCTTCTTGCCCTCACGAGCTTCCGAATACGCGATTGCGACTGCCTGAGATTGCTTTTTCCCCGCTTCCATCTCACGCTTAACATTAGTTGAGAATCCCTTTTTGCTCTTAGCAGCTTTGCCTTTGACTAGGGGCATCTCAATCTCCTAAATAAAAGTCATCATAATGTTCTTCAAAACTACATCTTAGTTCATTCGGAATGCTATAGTATTTGCTTTCCTCATATTCTCGTCTGCGCCTTTTCTCAATATTGAGAGCGGTTCTTCTCTCTCTGTCCTTGCGCTTAACTTCTTCGCTGACTAATTCTTCTTTACTTCTCACTCTTCTTCTCCGGCTTCTTATTCTGAATCTCAGCTTGCTTAACCTCGTGACCATGCTTGGCAATGTCGAGATGGTGAGCGCTTGCACTAATTGCCATATTAACGGCCGTTCTAGCGTTTTCAGCATCATTAGATTCTTGCTTAATGACAGCATCTAGTTTAGCACTCTCAATCTTCGCCATAACTTCAAGGTAATCAATATCAGCAATCTTATTCTTAACTGCATCATCGGTCGCAATCTTCGTGAGTTGAACCTGAGCATTAAGTTTAGCTTCTTCGCTACGCTGCTGAACCTTAGCCATTTCAGCTTGAGCTTGCATCTGGAGAACAGCTTTAGGGTCAATCTGCTGAGCCATCTGCTGCTTAGCCATTTCTTGCTGTTCTGCCTGGGCCTTCTCTTGCTCTTGCATCCATTCTCCGGCTTGGGCACGTAGACCCTCGATGCCATGGATATCGATATTATCGAGTAGAATTCCAAGACCTTTAGCGTTCATAAAGGCATTGAAAGACTCGCTGGTCTGCATGAGCTGGATAATGGTTTCAAGACTAATCTGCTTCTGAACTGCAAAGTTGACTCCGGCTTCAACCTTAACTTCTAGGCTCATGGGGTCGTAGTCCATGTAGGGACTACCTTGGACATTGATGGTTTTGTAGGAACGTTTCCCATCAAGTTCTACGATTGGAAGGCTTCTAGGGGTGACGTAGTACTTTGGAATCAAATCTAGGATAATCTGGCAGACTCTATTCAATCCCTTCATGAAACCTACGGTATAGGGCATAGCAGCGGCGTTGGAATGCATTGCTCCTTGCATAATCGCGACGCCTGAAAGCTCATTATTCTGGATTCCAAGAGCAGCATCGTAGGAACCCAAGATGCCTTGAATAAGGTTATCTGACATCTGGAAAGTGTTGCTGATTTCAGGTGGGATTGGCGTCCGTTGGATTTCTCTTGGAGGCGCTAATTGAATCTCAGGATTGCCATCAAGAAAGGCGTTGTATAGGAGCGTACCGGGCTTCTGAACATTAATATATGCATCTACGTAATCCTCTGGCACTGATTCAACGGAAGCTATGAACTTATGTTCAACCGTATTTTCAAGTTCATTGGCAAGCGATTGACCTGCATAGTTCTTCAGGCGCTGAGCATCTCTAACATTATATATATAAGGTCTAGTCATCTGTTCAGCGCTAGAGTCATTGTTTTCACGAAGTACGGCTGAGTTACCATCGAAGAAGACTAGAGGAAGCATTTTAAAGCTTGTCTTCACGGGAGCTTCTAGGAGACCGACTCCGGTCATCCGGTATCTCGTAATCTCTTCAAGCATAGTATCGCGCATCTTTCCAACTGGAACTGGCGGCTGTTGGATGTAGCCTTCTTTATCCCAGAGAGCGAGGAACTCTTCATAATCTTTAATGGTCACCACTCTGCCATTGGACAACTTAGTAATACTTTGCTTCTTAAATTCCTTCTTATAGAAATCTGAGATTAAAACAATTTCCTTCTTGGCTGCGCGATACGACCAATTGAAACCTTGAAAGCTTCTGGCGCACTTTAGATTCTTTACAGCATCGCTGCCGTACTCGGCTGCTACATCATCTTTCTCGCGAGGGAATAGTTGGAAGCAGAATCCTCCGTCACCTTTATGGGAACGCCTAGCAAGTGGGTCGAATCCTGTGAGGGTTGGGTCGAAAACTCGTTCGGCGCAAATCTTCTGATCCATCGACATTTCGTTGAGGTAGTCAGTATAGACCTCTACTACTGAGAAGCCGCCTACGAGAATGTCGGTATAAACATCGTAGCTGAATCCATCATTATCAGAGTCAACTAGGATTGAACGGAAGTGAGCTTCTAGGACTGAGAGTAGTTCTGGATCGGCTTTAAAGCCATCCATTGCTCGCAGGACGAAGCCTGGCTCCATGCGAGAGAACTCACCTCGTAATCTTGAGAGATAAGCTTCCATCATATTGAATTCAATTTGGGGACGACCTAGAGTTGATAGTACGGCGATATCATCTTCGGTCAAGGTAGTCTTATAGACAAACCTCATGAATTGATGATAACGCTCATAATTCGGTCGGAAGTATTGGTAAGCCTGTTCAACTGAATCCTTAATGGCATCAAGTTGGCTAGTATATTTCTTTGCAATAGTCGCCATGTTCAAATCCTTTGAGTATAGGCTTTATTCTTCAGTGAATTGATGTAGCTAAATCTTCCCGCTGCCTCTAGGGTTTTACTTCTAAAAAGGGCATCTTTATGCGTATATCCATAGAGCATTTTATCCATAAGAGCTATACGTACTGCGTC